>Ga0315280_10000497_pt1 | contig 72985 bp, 58 predicted proteins | sample YL17G06_40_MG_FD_203697 | JGI IMG/M metagenome (GOLD analysis project Ga0315280, IMG submission 203697) | Sediment microbial communities from Yellowstone Lake, YNP, Wyoming, USA - YL17G06_40 | ecosystem: Environmental > Aquatic > Freshwater > Lake > Sediment | place: USA: Wyoming | collected... | reverse complement strand
GGTATTCCAAGACCGCCCTTCTGGCGGCCTCTGCGTTAATCCTGCGCAGCTGTTTGTAATCTATAAGGGGTCCAGGATTCCCTGGCCGGGCAGGCATGCGGCTTCATGTCCTCTTCTGTCAGCGGCTCACGACCTGCCAACTCCAACGCACGCCGAACGTACTCCTCGTATGCGAGGACCCGGGAGTGTATAGTATGTCCTGGACACCGGAGAGCATTCGGTTGACATGCGGCTTTGACTATGATATTCTCCCGCGTGCTATGCTCTAAGTAGCGCAAGTCAAGCTTCGACTTAGGACGCGCCTGTTTTTCGCCATCCGTGCCTCGGGCGGCGAAGAGTGGGCGCGTCTTCTTTCTACGCCCCCGAGTTCGGTACCCCCCACACGGTTGAAAGGCGTCAGCATGTCCACGCATACGTGGCGGTCATTCGCGATGCAGGATGCACTGCGCATGAAGACGTTCTCGTCTCACCGGCCGCGGCAGTGCGCGGGGCAATCGCCTGGGCAGTCTGCCCTGCACGTGGGATAGGAGGAAGAGATGCTTGTCGCTCGCACGACCCCAGAGGATGCCGCTTGCCGGCGATTTCTCAGGTACTACTACCTTACGACCGTCTGCTACGATTTTGTGTTCGCCTACGCGATCTACACGGTCTTCTTCAGTCTACGGGGTCTGACGGTCTTCCAGATCTCGCTGCTGCTGTCGTGGTGGACGGTCACGAGCATTGTCCTGGAGATACCGACGGGGGCCTTGGCTGATTCATGGAGCCGAAGGAAGATGCTCGCCTTGGCTCCCCTCATCAAGTCGTTCTGCTTCCTGACGTGGTTCCTGGCGGGAGGGAGCTTCTACCTCTTTGCGCTCGGTTTCCTCCTATGGTCTGCAGGAAGCTCTCTCTCGTCCGGCACATCGGAGGCGCTTCTCTACGATACTCTCGTGCACTATGGGAAGAGGGATGACTACGAGAAGGCGCTGGGCCGGCGGTGGGAAAACCAGGGACAGTTACCTATTTCCTTGCTTCGGTAGCCGCGCTGCCGAAGCAAGTCTTGTCTCGGCGGGTGGGTGTCTGCTGACCAAAGTCACCTGTCGAAGTCCGCCACCTCGTCCGCACCTTAGCCATGCCTGAGGGGGCAGGAGGCAAGGTCCTGGCCACCGAACAGGGAAAAGGATGTCACACTGACGGAAATAAGTGACTGTCCCCATTTATAGAGGTACGGCAAGGTCGCGTCAGTTGCGTTGCCCCGCCGATGGGCTTATCATCTACCCAGGAGCGGCTCTGGAGGGTCTGTGCCGAGCGGGTGCCCTTGGAGGCAAGCATGACAACAGTCTTGTGTGCGGGCTGCGGGACGACTATTGAAGATCCCAGTGCGCCGAGGTGTCCAATCTGTGGATCAACATCGAGGCTTCTGTCTGCCACGGATAGCGCCAAGGCGCACGAGCTGGCAGGGTTAAAGGCTCGTCACGACCCGAAGACGAAGCCCTTCCGCGAAGTCAAAGCAGGAGACGATTTTTGCCGAGACAGGGGGAAATGGGTTGATCGTGTGGTCTCGGTCGACAGAGAGAACGACCAGTACGCAGAGAAGGTCACTGACAAGGAAACCGGGGAGGTCATACACCAGTGTCAGGAGACGTTGAGGCAGCACAGAGGTCATGGCCCGGCAAGACCCCGGAAATGAGACAGGGATAACATCACGGAGGCACGAAGGGCTGGAAACGGGCGGGTCGCGGAACCGAAAACCAGGGACAGTTACCTATTTTCCTGCTTCGTTAGCTTGCTGCTGGGTCTTGTTTCGACGCGAGTGATGTCCGCTCGAGCAAAGTGACCTGGCGTCGAAATCCCCGACCTCGTCCGCATCCCATTTGACTCCGCTCCCTTCGGCGTTGCTCAGGGCAGGCCCTTCGACTCCGCTCAGGGCAGGCATGGCAGGCCCCGTCGTTTCGACTTGTGGTGAGCGTTCACCCTCAGCGAGGTCGAAGGGAAGTCGAACCATGCCAGGCTGATTTCCTCCTGCGTCCTGATGCGTGCCGGACTGTGGCTACCTGCGCGACCGGGCTGCGTGTCGAGCGCGCCCCCCGGCAGGGCATCAGGGAAACCTGGCCGAATGTTTCGCCCATGACCCCGCGCGAGCGCTTGCTGCGCGCCTTCAGAATCCAGGAAGTGGATCGCTTCCCCATTCACATCCGGGGCGTGCGGCCCTGGGATGAAGAATGGGTGGCCTCTCGCCATCCCAGCTATGCCCGCCTCGTCGAGGCTGTTCGTGACCTGTGCGACTGGTGCGCGGCAGTTGGCTTCGGAGACATGCCTTTCTTGACCGCTCATCACGTTCCTGTGGAAACTCGCGTCACCTCAGGCCCCGATTGGGAACTGCACGAGACCACTTATCAGACTCCTCTGGGCCCTCTCCACTTTTCCTACAATGTCAGCGCCGGGGGGCATCCGGGCATGACGAAGGAGTTCCTGGTGAAGACCGGAGAGGATGTGCGCCGCCTCCTCTCCATTCCCTATGAGCGGCTGCGACCTGACATCGCTCCATACAGAGAGCTTGAATCGAAAGTCGGCGAGCGCGGCATTGTTCTCGCCTCCTTCCCGAACCCTCTGGGTCATGTTCACGATTGCCTCGGCTCGCAGCTCCTGGCCCTGTGGAGCATGACCGACCGCCATCTGATCCTGGAGCTGCTCGAAGCATTCGCCGAGCGAGTGTCGGACCTTGTTTCTTATCTTCTTGATCGCGGCGTGAGGCTCTTTGCGACTGCCGGGCACGAATATGCTGGCCCGCCTCTCTTGTCGCCCGCAGACTTCCGCGAATTCTGCACTCGCGTCGAGCGGCCCATCGTCCAGCGCATCCGCGAGCGAGGAGGGCTTCTCCACATCCACTGCCACGGCCCTATGCGCGCCATTCTGGACGAATTCCTGGAGATCGGCGCGAACTGTCTGCACCCTGTCGAGCCTCCTCCCATGGGCGACATCACTCTTGCGCAGGCAAAGAAGCGCATTGGCCACGCCATTTGCATCGAAGGCAACATACAGATAGGAGAGATATACTCGGCGGAGCGGGAGGAAGTCATTGCCCTTGCGAAGGCTGCCATCCGGGACGGAAGCCCGGGCGGCGGATTCATCCTTTGCCCCAGCGCCTCGCCATATACTCCTGAGCTGACCGACCGCGCTCTCACAAACTACCTCGCCATGATAGAGACCGGGCTGAGGGAGGGAGAGCGATAGCCGGAGCACAAGGGGCGAGAATGTGCGCGGCACGCTGGGGAATGTCTCACGCGTCACCCGCTTAGGCGCCGCCGGCGAGGGCACGTCCTCAGAAGATGTCTGCGGCGACGCGAGCCCGCCGGATGACGCTGCCCTGCATAAGCAAGCGCTCAGGCCCCAGCCCGCTCCGGCGCGCAGGGGACCATATTGTTCGGTTTCTTCAGCAGTGCTAAACTTCGGGCTTGCCATGGAGAAATTCACGTCGCTCGCAATTGCAGACCCGCAGCAACTCATTTTCGGAAAGGCGCCTCGGCCGGTCGAATGCGGCCACGGCCTGAAACTTGGTGGCGGCGAAGTCGTCCCCGAGATAAACTACACCCTGCCGACGATGCAGGTGACCACCGACACTCTCCCGGAGGCAGTTGACCAATTCTGCCAGATGGCCCGCTCCTGCCTTCAGCGGTCGGTTGAGCTGCAAGCGCCAGCCGTCGTGCTCGAGTTCGAGCATGTCTTCGAGTTCACTGAGAATCCCGAATGGGGCCGCGCTGTGACCGAGAAGACCAGAGAGATAATGGAGGAGTTTCATGACCGCGATGGAATACGCTCGGCCCTGCGCGTCACCGTGGCTGATATAAGAGATCGCCGGCGCCCTCCCAAGCGCAGATCGGGAGATGAGCTTGAGAAGATGCTCAAATCGTTCGAGCTGTGCGCTCGCGGCGGCGCCCACATGCTCGCCATCGAATCTACGGGCGGAAAGGAAGTCTCAGACCGCGCCATGCCCGAGGGAGATCTGGCGGGGTGCCTTTTCGGCGTGGGCTATCTCGGCGGGCGGGACATGGAGTTCCTCTGGGATCATATAGTCCGCATAGCGCGAGATACCAAGACCATCCCTTCCGGCGATACCGACTGCGCTCATGCAAACACTGCCATGCGGCTGGCGAACATGAACTACCTGCCGCATGTCCTGGCTGCCGTCATGCGAGCTGTCGGCGCGGCTCGCTCTATTGTGGCCTACGAGCGAGGCGCAGTTGGCCCAAGCAAAGACTGCGCTTACGAGGGCCCGGTGATGAAGGCCATCGCGGGAGTTCCCATCTCGATGGAAGGCAAGACGAGCGCCTGCGCGCACTCCAGCCACATGGGCAACATCGCTGCCGCCGCGGCTGATCTTTGGAGCAACGAGTCGGTTCAGAATGTGCGGCTTCTTTCCGGGTTTGCGCCCGAGGTCTTCTCGGAAATGCTCATCTATGACTGCCGCCTCATGAACCAGGCTATCAAGGAGGGCAGGCAGATGCTGCTGCGCGACCTGCTTGTCAACTCAGACATCTATCGCAATCCCCAGGCTCTCATGCTTGCTCCAGATGTGTGCGTGGAGCTGGGGCAGGCAATAGTCTCCCAGGTGAGCCATTACCAGAGAGCCCGCGCGGCGGCGCTGATCGCGTGCGAGGTGATGCGCCGCCATATCGGTCCGGGCAAGCTTTCGCTTCCGCAGCGCGAGCTCCAATGGCTCGACAGAATCCAGGCAGACCTCGAGGCCCTGCCTGAAGATGAGGAGAAGTTCGCCGCGCAGACCGCGCGCGAATACTCCGAGCTTTTCGAACTCCAAAGCTACGGCCTGTGAAACGCCAGGAACGCACAGGCAGATAGGCCGTTGGCCGCGGGCTTACTCCTCCTGCCAGCCCCTCGGCACAAAGAGGCGCAGGAACTGGTTGCGAGCGAAGCGATCGGTCATGCCAGCGATGTAATCGCATACCCTTCGAGGCAAGGAATCATCGGCTCTGCCAGCAGGTGGCGGAAGAAGGTCGGGGCGCTGCATGTAGAGGGAGAAAAGCATGCGAACCAGCTCGCCAACTTTCGCCGCCTCGCCCTTGGCGACCGAATCGGAGCTATAGACCCTCTCATACAGAAAATCCTTGAGCCGATTCATCGCCGCAAGCACCCTGTCTGACATTGCTATCGAAGGTTTCCCCCGGCTTCTTTCAACAATGTCGCCCACCATTGTCGTTATGCGCTCGCGGTGGGTGAAGCCGAGAATCTCGAGGCAGTCGCGCGGAAGGTCATCTTGCGATATCACGCCCGACCTCAGAGCGTCGTCCAGGTCGTGATTAACATAGGCGATGCGGTCGGCAAACATGCTCACCTGGCCTTCGAGCGTGGAAGGCCCTTCGCCTTCGCCGAGTGGAAGGTCTCCCATTCCCTTGCTGTGGCGGGCTATTCCATCGCGCACCTCGTAGGTGAGGTTAAGGCCTCGGCCATCATTCTCTAAAACCTCGACAACTCGAAGACTCTGCTCCTGGTGGCGAAATTGAGCGGAAGGGTCGAACTGCCTGTATGCTTCGTCCAGAGCCTGCTCGCCCTGGTGACCGAATGGCGTGTGGCCGAGATCGTGGCCCAAGCACATCGCTTCGGTCAGGTCCTCGTTCAGCCGCAGGGCGCGCGCAATGGTGCGGCCTATCTGGGCCACCTCGAGAGTATGGGTCAGGCGTGTGCGGTAGTGGTCGCCCTCGGGTGCGATGAAGACCTGGGTCTTGTGGCTCAGGCGGCGAAAAGCCTTGCAGTGAATCACGCGGTCGCGGTCGCGCTGGAAGGCGGTTCGCAGCGGGCAGGGCTCTTCGCGCCTCTCGCGGCTCTTGCTTCGAGCGCTCAAAGCAGCGAAGGGCGAAAGCGTCCGCTCCTCAATTTTCTCAGTCTCTTCGCGTGGCGTCATGGCTCTTGCAGATGCCAGAACGACTCGCTCGGGGCGGTTCTGGCGAGCCGGGCCGGGGACGCTGTCGTTCCTAGCGATTGGGCCAGCGCTTGCGGGAAGGTGATGCCAAGGACCGGCGCCTCAAGGCGGCGATGGCCAGACACTGCCCTTTGCCCCCCGGACCGGTAGCCACCTTCGTCGCGCCGGTGCGCGCCACCTGCCCGCTCGGCATGAGAGGCCTGAGCGGCCGGGAACCCCATAGTTGTCTGGGGCAGCTATCCCGGAGCAGCGCCGGCTTCGCTCTCCGGCTTCTCGGGCGGCGCTGGCAGCGGCGGTGGGCTCTTCAGTTGGGAGCGCTGCGATTCTGTGAGAGCCTGCGCATCCTGCGGGCTTCTCACTACTCTCGGGGTCAGGAAGACCATGAGTTCTGTCTTCTGCTTGGTCGTTGTGGCGCTGCGGAAGAGCGCGCCGAGCAGCGGAATGTCGCCCAGCAGCGGCACCTTGTTCACGGTCTTTGTCGAGTTGTCCCGAATGATGCCGCCGAGGATCACGCTCTGGCCGTCGGCGACAGTCACGGTGGCCTCGGCTGAGCGGCGAGCTATGCGGGGCGCCCGCGCAGTCACGTTGCCGCCCCCGAACTCCTCATAGCCCAGTATGTCGTTCGCCTCCTGAACCACGTCCATGGTGACCGTGCCATCGGCGGATATCCGGGGCGTAACTGTCAGGATTATGCCCACATCTATGAACTGGATGGAGAACATCTGGCCGGCTATCTCAGAGACCTGCACGCTGCTCGTGTAGGGAGTCGTGGTGCTGATATTGATTACTGCTTGACGATTGTTGGAGGTGAAGATTCGAGGTGTTGACAAGATCGAGACTTTCTCATCGGTGGCAAGCGCGCGCAAAAGCGAGGTCACCTTGTCGCCGCTGATCGCGTAGCGGAAGCCGGGAAGCTCTGCGGCAGTAGCCGCCGCGCCCAGGCCCGTGCTGAGCGTTCCGGTCTCCCCGCTGGAGCCGAAATGATCTTTGAGCGTCCAGCTCCATTCAACGCCCAGCTTCCTGCGGGCATCCAGGCTCACCTCGGCGACAATGGCCTCGATGAGAACCTGCGGCGCCGGCTGGTCGAGCTGCTCAACAAGTCGCTGCACCATTTCGAAGTATTCCGGCGGCGCATTGATAATCAAGGTGTTCGTGTTTGGCTCTGCGACAACAGAGATATTTCCAGCAGCTTCTAAGACTGTGCTTACCTGGCCCGCCACAGGGCGCGCCACGGTCGCGGGCGCGACGGTGACCGCCCCGGATGGGCGCGTTGCAGGAACCTGACCGGCTACCTGTCGTTCCGGCGAGGGCGATTCCGAGTCGCTCTGCGTCTGCTGCTCCTCATATTCTCCCGCTGCTTCCTGGTTCTCCTCGGCCAGCGCTGTCGGCGCCTGCGGCCGCGTCCTCTGGCCAAGTCCAGAAGAGGTCCCGAGGCTGCTTGTCCCGGTTCTGGTGGATTGCCTTCCGGACGCCTGGGCGCTCTGGGTCTGGCGTGTTGCCGTGGTTCGGCTGGCGCCCGTAACGCCGAAGGCCTGATTCAAGATTTGAGCCACGTCGCCAGCGTTTGCCCGCTGCAGCGACATCATGGTGACTGTGGAGGCATAGGGCATTGGGCGATCGAGCTGCTTGATGACATTCTCGATGGCAGTCATCCTCTCGGGCGAAGTGGTCACCACGACTGAGTTCGTGCGCGTATCGGCCACAGCCTGGCCTGTCGAGACCCGAGCCTGGGCGCTTGTTCTCAGCGCCGCTTGCATTGCGCCCATGAGCCGGCCCTGCCCTGGCAGCGGTCCAGCGAAACCAAACGGCTGCCCTTGCCTCTGCTGGCTGAAGAAGGTGCTCGTCAGCAGGCTGGCCATCTGGGTGGCGTCGGCGTACTGAAGGCCGAACACGCGAACCTGAGACGCATCCTGGGAATCCAACTGCTGTATCACCTCGAGAAGGCCGGCCACATTTGGAGCGTAATCCGTTATGATGAGCGAGTTGCTGATTGTGTCGGCCACTATGCTGGCGCCAGTGGTTACAAGCGGCTGAAGCTGCTGCTGAAGCTGCGCTGCGTCAAGCTGCTTGAGGGTTACGATGTGCCTGATTATCTGCGATGTGTCGGGCACCGAAGAGGGAGCCGCTCCTGTTTGTATGTCCACGCGCGACTGAACAGCCTTGGAGAGCGGGACTATTTTCAATACCTCGCCTGAGAGAAGTGAGGTGAAACCCCGGGCCTCGAGGACTGCGTTGAGCAGATTCAGGGCCTCTCGCTTCGTCACAGGCTTTGGGCAGAGAATGGTTACGGGCCCGGTGACGGCCGGATCCTTCACTATGGTCATATTGAAGGTCTGCATCAGAAAGCGCAGCAGGTTGTCAATATCCAGCCCGCGGACGTCGAGCGTTACGGTCGGCTCGGCCGGGCCGCCTGATTGCTCCTGCTGTTGCGCCTGCTGGGCAAGGCTGAGGCCCGGAGGGCCTACCAGCAGTATCATCGCCATGACCAAGATGGCTGTCCTTTTCATGATTCTCCTCCTTCGCGCAAATGCGCGTCGGGCGCGGTGAGGCAGGTTTCCAATCTGCCCTCGCACAGGTCGCAAACCTGCGCTGCCGTGCGATGTCTGCGTTTCAAAGTTCCTTCTGCAACCCCGGATGCCTCATGCATTCCTGCGTAACTTCTCGCGCATGCGCCATGTAACGGGGCTCGCGTAACCCCGCCGCGGGCGCTGCACAGGACTATCGCGATGCGGGCGACACAGGGGCTAATTCCCCTGCCCGCTCTGGCCCAGCACTCCGCCAACGTCCGACCCCATCCGCTGCATGAAGAGCCGCATCTGCTCTTGCCCCTGCGGCGAGCGCATGAAGTCGCGCAGAAAGCCTCCCATGCGTCCGGGCGGAGGCGCGCCGCCTCCCTGCGGTGCGGGCTGCCCTGCTGAAGCGCCCGCGTCTGGAACAGCGAAACGAAGGCGGCCCTGACCGCCGGAACCGACGCCCGAGCCGGCTCGGCCAGACTGGCGAGGCGGCTCGTTGAGCGGAGTCACATTGAAGGCGTCAGTGCGAGCAATTCTCTCGACGCTGGAGCCCCTCATCAGAACCAGCGAATCGGGCCTTATCTCGTTCACAGTGCCGCCGTTGAAAGTATCGCCCACGGAGAGCATGAGACCCTCGTGAGTGGTGCGGTTTTCAACGAAGGCTACGGCGCGGTCGCCGAGCGTCGCGTGGCCAGCGTAGAACCATTCAGAGGCCGGGGTTGAACCCTCGTTCCCTGCCGCGCCCTGGGCAGGCAAGCCCGCCACGACTGGCATGGGGAGAATGGGCAGCGAGGAGGGAGGTTGGTCCGGCTTCGCAGTGCTGGCAAGGCGCGGACGGAAGAGGTTCCTGGCGATGATGGTCTCAACAGAAGGCAGATTCTGGCGCTGAGTTGATCCGCCAAAGTGGGGCGGATTCTCAGAGGGCAGCCCTGGCCGGGCAGGCTTGCTCCTTCTTGCGTCCTTGGCTGAAGCCGACCCGGAGGTTGATGAGGCGCTGCGCGCCACAATCGCGCCCGTTGAGATTGCCGCCACAACCGCAACTCCTGCAAGCACCTTCCAGGCGCCTGACGGCCCAGCCCCGAAGACTTTTCTCTTCGCTATTTTCATGTCTCTGAATACCTCCTTACCTGCTGTGGATTCATCCTCCGCAGCGCTACAGAGAATGGACGGTCAGAGTGAGAGTGCCATTCACGAGGTCGCTGTTCTCATCAGCCGCAGAGGTCTGAAGTCGGTCGGCGACGATTGCGGGATCAGAGCGCTCTATCTTCTCCACAAGCCTGACCAGGATTGGGAAGCTTGCCCGCAGATTCACCTGGAGCGATTGGCGCACGAGGCCCGAGGGCAAAGGCTCAGGCCTCGCCGGGCGTATCTCCTGAATGGCTGCGCCGAGCTGCTTGGCCGCTCCTTGCGCGGCTCTCATGAGGTGGGGCATGGTCTGGTTAACAGGCAGCGTTGCATTTTCAAGGCGCTTTTCAAGTCGGTCAGTTTCGGTGCGCAGCCGCCGCAGACGAGCTGCGGCGGCTTGCGGGGAAAGCTGAGATTCGGCCGCCCGCTCGCCGGGACCGGGCGCGAACTGAAGCGCTGCCGCCGCTGCTGCGACCAGAACGGCCAGCGCCACGAAACCTTTCTCCCTGCTGCTGAGCTGCCTTCTCAAGACCCTCTCCTCTTCCCCGGTGGGACAGGTTGGAAACCTGCCCCGCGGGTTCGTATGGACGCTGGCTGCTCCGATGATTTAGCCATCACAGAGAACTCCACAACTTCTGTCTCTGCCTCTCCCACAGGCCTGGCGTGCAGCAGATTCACCTCGCGGAAAAGCTTTGAGGAAGAGAGGCCAGCCACGAGTTGGGCCACCTCGTCATTCGTCGTCGCCTTGCCCGAGATGATGACAGAGACTTCGCGGCTCTGGCTGCGGGTCTGGCGCTGCGGAGATATGGTCAGAGAAGTCAGCCAGACGCCTGTTGGAGCTTTATGGCTCAGCTCCTCCAGCGCTCGCAGGACAGAGTAGCGCTGTGCGGCCGCCGTCTCGATATCTCTCAACTGCGCTTCCAGCTTTCCCCTTCTGTTCTCGAGCGCACGAATCTGCGCGTTGGCCTTGCTTGCGGCGGCAAGCTCTGCTCTTGCCTTGACGGCCGACTGGCGCCGATGCACCGCGCGCTGAGAAGCGAAGCCTATGAGCAGTAGCGCGAGCGCGCATGAGGCTATCAGAGCTGCCGCCCGGCGCCGACGCCCCAAGGCGGGACGCTCAAACATGGCTGCGAGCAGGTCAACCTGGCGCCGTGCCCCAATTCCCAGCCCCTGGAAAGCCAGCGCGAGAGCCGCGCACGAGCCGGGTTCCAGTGCGCGTTCCGCTCGCGGCAGCGCAGTGAGCCGAACGGCGCCCTCCGCCTGCCCGGCCAGTGATGGAAACAAGTCCACTTCAACGCCAGTTGCTTCTGCAAGCCGGCCCGAAAGGCCCGGCAGCGAAGCCTCGCTTCCACAGAGGAGAATGCGCCTGACTGCCGGCGCAACACCCCCCGATGTGATAGCCAGAACCGATCTCTCCATTTCCACACCCAGAAGTTGAAGCCACGCCCGCACGCTGGGCCGCGGCTTGGAATCGGACAAAACTTCAAGGCCGCGCGAGCGCATGATCTGGTCTGCCTGGGCGAGGTCGCAGGCGAAATCTTCGGATACGGCGCGCGCCAAGCTGTCGCCGCCAACGGATACGGCGCGGGTCAAGCGCATGGTTCCGTCATCGAGCAAGGTTATCGTTGAGTCTTTCGCCTCGACCTCCACGATGAGAGCCATTCCCTCGACCGGCTGCGCCGCAAAACCGGAGGCGTAAAGCTGCGCCTGCGCAACCGGCCTGACGCTTATTGCGCTCGCCCTTACGCGGCTCTCGGCGAGGACCGACCTGACATTCTCGACGCTGTCTCTGCGCGCTGCGACCAGCAGGACCTCGACAAGAGCTTCCTGCTGCTCTTCCCGCCGACTGGCAGGCTGGAAATCGAGAACAGCTTCCTCCAGAGGAAACGGAACATACTGCTGGGCTTCGTAGGCCAGCATCTTTCTCATCTGTTCTTCCGCCGCGCGAGGAAGTCGAGCCGTCTTTGCCGTTATGTCGCCGCGCGGCAGGGCCGCGACCGTTCTGCGGCTGCCGCGCAGCCCCGCTGCTGCCATCGCCTGCCGCACAGCTTCAGCTACGAGAGAGCGCGCCTGTCCCGCGTCCTCGGGAAGCTGCGGCGCAAGCAGGGCTTCTCCAAACCGAGTGGCCTTCACACGGTTGCCCGCCTGCGCAAGCTCCACTACGCGCACCGACCGCGATCCTATGTCAATCCCGACGGCCCGTCTCCTTGGCATCTATCAGCCCCTTGTAGGCGCCCCGATTATGGTCGGGGCGCCTGCTTGCACGGCCAGAGCGAAATCCTGCGGCATATCCCTTGGCCCAACAAGCTCGCGGCAGTACTCGATCGAAGTTTTGCCGGACTCTCTTCTCACCATTGCCATGAGCGTGCGAACTGCCCGGCTCTGGTCGCCTGCTGTCCCCTGGCTAAGTATAAGGAAATAGGATGACTTTGTGGCCACGAAGTCAACGACGGCTCGAAAGTCTTCCGGTTCCAGCACGCGAAGAAGGTCCCGTTTTGTTCTGAAGGCACCTTGCTCGCCTCCGCGCGCCTGAACGATGGCCTGGGCTTTCTCCTCGGTCATGCCGGGAAGAAACGCGATAACATCAGCGCCGGCAGTGTTCACATTGACTTTCACAGGGGCGCTCGTCGGGCTCGATTGGACATAAACTTGATCGAGAACGGGGAGAAGTTTATTCCCTGGCACGCCCGCGACGGATAGGAAAGCAGACAGCGACTGGAAAGGCCACCTATCTTGAATACGCTGCATCTCTTCAGAAGTGAAAGTGCCGGAAAAGCGGCTGCGGAAGCTCTGGAAACCCTGAGATTGGTTAGTTTGCCCGCCTCCGCCTATGGCTATGCGCTCATTTCCCTCTGCGTCCAGAGGCGGCTCGGAAGACGAGGTAGAGAGCAGGTCGCGCCAGGCTGGCTGGCCAGCCTGCTCGTCGCCATAGAATATCTGGCGCGTGACGCCCCGCACGAGCATCAGCTCGTCGAGGGAATCGAAGGGCATGTTCTTCGCCTCATAGGGCGGGTCGAGTGTCAAGTAATAGTCAGACTCCGCTCCCAGGGGAAGCAGCTCACTGTCGCTGTCGCGCCAGTCAATGATGGCATCGGCGATCTCCTCTGTGGCTCCTGGCAGGCGAAGGAACATATCCTTGGTGGCTGCATTCACATTGAGCCGCGATGAAAGGTCGAGGATAAGCACCTGCGCCTGGCCGTCGTCCAATTCGACGGGCTGCTGGATGAGAGTCGCCCACTCCTCTTCGAGGCTGTCAATTGTCGGGTCGTCGCCCATGAGAAGGACGCGTGCGTGCGACAGCCCCGACTTGGCGTTGTAGAGCGCCTGGGTGCGCTCCAGAACTGTGCCCGCCGTGCCCACCTGGCTTCCAACTATGGCCGCGTAGGCTACAGCAAGACCGGTGGCGATTATCACGGCGAAAAGAGCCACAACGAGCGCCGCGCCCCTATCGGCTCCCAGTCGAAGTGTCGCCTGAAGCTCGACGCCTGCGCTTGAAGCGCCCCGACCTTCGGGGCGGCTGCATGTCCCGGCTTGAAGGGTACTCATAAAGCGTCTATCTGCCCTTGGTATCAACCGGGCCCTCCTGTTTCCTGGGTCTGCGTGGGCGCGGGTGGCACCGCAGGCGTGACGGCTGTTCTGAATCTCATGGTAAACGAGGCAGCGCCCGTTCCCTCAGCCGGCGGCAAGCCCGCCAGAAGGCCGGCGGGCAAGCCGAGGCAAAGCTCCGCCTGGACAATCTGAAACTGTATGGCCTGGGGCGAGGAATCCGGCGTCGAAGATTGCAGGAGCGCCTCAAGCGAATCCCACTCCTCGAGCCACTGTGCGCCGTCATAGAAGCGCAGGTTGAAGGACTCCACGCGCTCGCTGAGAAGCTCCGGCTTCCAGACTGAAGGGTCTGGCTCCTCCGGGGGCAGCGGCGCCGATGGATCAACCAGGGTCGCCCACGACCAGGACGGAGCTGGCGTGGACTCCTGTCTGTAAAGGCGAAGAAACCCATTCTCGCCCGGTTCAAGGTAGTAGCGGACCCGGCATGCGCCAACGAGCATCTGCGGCTTAGTTTCAACTTGCTCTGCAAGCCACAACTGCCGCTGTCGGCGCGCTGATATGGTGGTGAAGTCGAGAGAATCTGCGTCCTTGCCGTCAACCTGTGCGTCCTGCGACTTGAAGAAACCCACTCCTCCAATGTTGGGCGATGCCTTCACAAACGCCCGGCCAAGGTCCTGGGATACCAGCTCCATTATGGCCTGACCTTCCTGCTGCAATTCCGCTCGCCCCTGTCCTCTTCGCCACGATTCAAGGGATGTGGACAGGCACAAGGTTACGCCGCCCAGGACGACGCCCAGAAGCGCTGCGGAGATGACGAGTTCGACCAGGGTAAAGGCGTTGGGGGCGGAGACCGGGGACCGGGCACCGCAGACCGGCGGGAGGAGAGCTCGATTTCTCGACGCCGCGCTTCTCATTGGACCTCGGCCTCCTGGGTCGGTTCTTCAACGAGATATGTCACCAGGCGATACTCGCGAACCTGCGAACCCTCACCCGAGGTCACCACGACTTCCGCTCGCAAAAGGCCGTCTGTTTCCGCTGGCTCCACTGTCCACGACCAGCGATAATCCGGGTAGTCCTCGCCAAAGTCGCCCGATTCGCTGCCGGTCTCCAGCGGCGTTGACTCAAGTTCTGCCATCTTCTCCTGCGCCAACAGGCAGGCTGTGACCATCCGCTCCGATACTGCCTGCGTGGAAATGGATGTGGACAGCGCCATCATAACGCCTGCAAGCCCTGTCGCCAGAAGCACTGCGGCCACGAGAAGCTCAACCAGGGTGAGGCCGGCATCGCTCAGGACAACTGATAGGCGCACGGCATGGCGCTGTAGGGGCACGGTCCGCCGCCTGGCGGATGCCCCTACGCTTCTCGCATGGTGCAGCGGCCTAACAGCACTTTTGCGTTTCTCATGCCTGTGCGCCTGAGGCACGCTGGCGTATTCGACACGACCTCCAGGAAAGGCCATTCCTCCCCCCTTTGCGGGGGAGGAACTGAGGTGGGGGGGACAGGTAAGGCAGGTCTGCCCGGCCAGGGTTTCAAAGCTGCCCCACCCACCCCCACCTGCATCCTCCCCCGTCAAGGGGGAGGAGATCCCGGCCGGCGTCGGCCTTTGGCCCCATGGATTTCTGAAAAACGCAAAACTGCTGCTAAGACTCTTCGCGCACATCTCCCCAAACCACCTTGGCGGAAGCCGTGAGAGGCGAGACGATGATCGAAGCTGCATCACCTGTCTCCCGCTCGAGCACTATCGAGCAGAGCTGCGCTTGCCCATCGGGGAAGAAGATGACTCGCGATGAATCGCCAGCCGTCTCCTGCTCTTCCACCGTCATGGAGGCGAGCGACGCATAATCGGCAAGGGGAACGGGCCTGGCGGCTGCTGAGGAAACCGGCTGCCATTCGCCATCTGGAGATTCGGGATCCGACGCCTGCCACTTCTCGAGGCGAAACACCCTGTTCTCGGCATCGAATTCCACGGCGGCTGGCTGGCCCGTAGAGAGCGACTGAGTGTGGGCGCGGCCCATAAGAGCTGCGAGGCGGCGCGCGCATGTCCGAAGCTCTGACGCCTGCAAGAAGTCTGAGAAGCGAGGAACGACGACGCCCGCCAGCAGCGCAGCTATGACCGCGACCAGCGAGAGTTCGAGCAGGGTGAAGCCGCGGCGCGACACAAAACGTAGGGGCGAAGCGCTGCTTCGCCCGCGGGAGCAGCAGCGCTGCTCCCCTACGAACCGTCGCCTTGAGTCTGTGCGTCTCTGTCTCGGCACCTTTCGCTCCTGCATGTTGCCTGTTCCCTCTTGCCTGTTCCCTGTTGCCGCACTATGCCATTCACTCTTCCCAGTTTGTTATGTCGGCGTCTGCGCCTTCGCCGCCCTCTCTTCCATCCTGCCCGTAGGACACGAGGTCAAAGTCCTCGTTGTACGTGCCAGGCGAGGTGTAGTCGTATTCGTGGCCCCAAGGGTCGAGAGGAATGGGTTTCTTCAGGTAGGGGCCATTCCAGTTGCGAGCCTCGGGGGGGATAGTGGGCAGCTCGCGGAGGGCCTGAAGCCCCTGATCGGTGGTGGGGAAGCGGCCGTTGTCCGCCGCGTAAAGGTCCAAAGTCGTCTCCAGATTCTTTATGTCTGCTATAGCCCTCGCGCGCCTTCCTTGCTCGGCTCTGCCGTAAAGCCTGGGCACGATCACCCCGGCCAGAATGGCCAGGATGATCATGACGACTACCAGCTCGACCAGGGTAAAGCCGCGCCGGGTCGAGTGGGAACGCCGGCTGGCAGTGCGCCCACAACCGCGGCTTTGCTTGTTACATTGCATAGCGAGCCCTCCTATCTGCCGGCGACCTGGTCTCCTGCGCTGCCCGAGGTCACGGAAGCCCCGGGGCGGCACGGGCGAGCATAACTGTTAGCCTGGCAGAGCCGTGCTTATCGTCAGAACGGGCAGGAGGATGGAAAGCACTATGAATCCAACTATCCCGCCCACGGCAAGTATAACCATTGGTTCAAGAAGAGTCGTGAGGCGCCGCAGCGCCTGGTCTGACTCGAAGTCCAGCGAATCGGAAAGCTTGAGCAGCATTTCCGGGAGCCTGCCCGTTTCTTCACCCACGGCCGTCATATGCAAGAGAACAGGCGGAAAGCCGCCAGCATTCTCAAGGGAGCGCGAGAGCGACTCTCCCTGGCGAACGTCCTCTCGCACCTTTTCAACCGCTGAACTTACCAGCCAACTGCCTGATGCTGCGCCCGCCAGCTCAATGGCCTCGAGCATGGCAACTCCGCCTGAGAGAAGCGTTCCCAGGGTTCGCGCAAATCGAGAGAGGACGACTTTTCGGACAACAGGGCCGAATATTGGAAGACGGGAAATCAGAACATCGTTCAGCCGGCGGCCTGCCTCGGTTCTGACTGCCTGGCGCCACGCGATTATGATGAGAGCGGCCGCAAGTATGAGCGCCCACCAGCTCCGCTGAAGGAAGTTCGAGATGACCAGAAGAGCCCGAGTGGGCGCTGGCAGCGCCTGGCCAAGGTCAGCGAAGATGACAGATATCCTCGGAACCAGAAAGCTCAGCAGGAATGCCACTGCCGCGGTTGCCACTGTGAGCACCACGCACGGATAGATAAAGGCGGAGATGACCTGCGCCCTTCTCACCTGCTCTTTCTCAAGGAAATCTGCGAGCCGCGCCAGGACTACATCGAGATGCCCGCTCACTTCTCCCGCTCGCACCATCTGGCTATAGAGGCGCGGGAACAGGCGCCCGTGAGCGTAGAGAGTGTCGGATAGAGAAGAGCCTCTCTGCACTTCATCACTGATAGCGTGGACAACGCTTCGCATGGCAGTGGACGAGGCCTGTTCCTCGATGACCGTCAGGCTGCGATGAAGAGGAACACCAGCTTCCACAAGGTCGGCGAGCTGACGGGTGAAGAGAACGATGTCTGACGAGCTAACCCTGCGAGAGGGACGAGCCAGCGCTGCCGATGTGGGTTCAGCCGCTGGACTTGCCTCGGCCAGGTATAGGCCCATTTCGCGCAGGCGGCCCGCGAGGTCGCGCGAGTCGTCGGCCTCGATGCTGCCCTCAACTGCGGCGCCTGAAGGGTTATAAGCTATATAGCGAAACTGTGGCATTTCCCCGACCATGCAGGGGTGGCCCCGCCGCGGCCACCCCGCGCAATGGCATTACACTGACAGCGCGTTCCGATTGTTCCTCACGTCCCTGGCTGTCGAGCGGCACGGCGGCCTTGACGGCCCGACTGTGGGCCCGTACCTTGGGGCTGGCGTTGTCCCATGCCACCCATGCCCCCCGCGCGCATTCCCATGCCTGGGCCGCGCGAGCCAAGGCCATTGTCCAGAATTCCAAATGCCGTAAGCGCTGCCTGCCCTCTTACGGAAAGCTTGCCGACCAGTTGTCGCTCGATACCGTTCACGCTCTTGTAGTAGCCCTGAAGGGCCGTGCGGAACCTGGCCAGCGCGGTCTTCAGTTGCGCATCTGTGGCGTTCTGGTCGCGCACAGTCGACATAAGCGCACGGTGCTCGGTCTGGAGCTTGTCGCGGGCCTGCCACTTCGCTCTCGCAGCCTGCTTCGCCGCGGCCAACTCTTGCGGCGTGAGCTTAGCTTGCTGACCGAGCTGGTCAAGCATCCTGTCGAGCATCTGCTGCGTCTGCTCGGGCGTCATCTGAGGGCCCCTGAGCCCGGGGCCAGGAGCAGCCGGTGGAGGTGGCTGCTGGGCCAGGAGCGGGGCCACGAGCATCGCGGCGCCCATCAACAGCAATACGCTCATAACTGCAACTACGGGTCTCTTCATCGAGAGAACCTCCTTTCATTTAGAATGCAGCCCGCCAAACCGCGATTCCTTCGGCTTTGCCTAGGCGAGCCTCACAGCTCATCGCGCTGGCACACGTGCAGAACTTCTTCAATGCCGGTGAGCCCTGCTTGAACCTTCAGTCGGCCATCTCCCAAGAGGGTTCTCATTCCCTTCTGAACGGCTCGCTGCTTTATCTCTGTGGCCGAGCGCTTGTCGAGCACCTGTCGGCGCACCTCGTCGTCAATCGCCAGAAGCTCGAATACCCCCGTTCGGCCTGCATACCCGGTCCTGCGGCAGCGGTCGCAGCCTTCTCCCTTTCTGGCGATGAAGGGTCCCACCTCGCCCGCTTCCATGCCCAGCTCTCGCAGGGCCTCGTCTTCCGGCTCGAACTCGCGGCCGCACTGGGGGCAGATGAGGCGCACCAGCCGCTGCGCCAGCACGCCTATGACCGAAGACGCCGCGAGATACGGCTCGATTCCCATGTCCAACAACCTCGTCATGGCTCCGGGCGCGTCGTTTGTGTGAAGTGTGCTGAATACAAGATGGCCAGTGAGAGCCGCGTGTATCGCGATATCGGCCGTCTCGGCGTCCCTGATCTCTCCCACCATGATTATGTCCGGGTCCTGCCTCACGATATGCCGCAGTCCGCTGGCAAAGGTGAGCCCAATCTGCGGCCGCACACTTATCTGGTTTGCCCCGCTAAGCTCATACTCCACAGGGTCCTCAATGGTGATTATTTTCAGTTCCGGCGACATGATGCGGTTCAGGCCCGCATACAGAGTGGTCGTCTTTCCGCTGCCGGTGGGGCCGGTGACGAGGATGATTCCGTGAGGCTTCTTTATGAGGCGGCCGAAGTCGTCGAGCACGTCGGGCTGCATGCCGAGATCCTCCAGCTTCATGAGCCCGACATTCTTGTCCAGCAGTCTTATGGCCACCGCCTCTCCATACAGGGTCGGAACGGAGGAGACTCGCATGTCAATCTGGCGGCCGCTGAAGCGGAGACGAATGCGCCCATCCTGGGGAAGTCTCCGCTCGGCGATGTTCAGGTCGGCCATTATCTTGATCCGCGAGACGATAGCGGCGTGGAGCTTCTTCGGCGGAGATGAGACCTCATGAAGCACTCCGTCAATGCGATATCGCACGCGGCTCTCTCGCTGAAAAGGCTCTATGTGTATGTCGCTGGCTCGCTCCTGGATGGCCTGATGAATGGTCAGATTCACGAGCTTCACCACCAGGGCCTCGCGGGCCATCTTCTGCAAGTCGGATATCTCGATGTCTTCCTCGGCTATGGCCTCGGTCTCGAGGTCGGCCATGTCGCGGAACATGCGCTCCATGTAGAATTGTTCGATCGCCTCGGAGATCTCGGCGGAGCTTGCCAAAACAGGCGTGATCTCGCAGCCCGTCAGGAGGCGAAGGTCATCGAGAGCCGTGACATCGAATGGATCGGCGACGGCGACGACGAGGCGAGTGTCATCCTGCTGCAATGGCAGGACCTGGTGGCGCAGGGCGAACTCGCTCGGAACTTTCATGAGCACCTCGGGGTTGAGCTGCCGCTCCACATTCTCCACATACTCCATCCCCAGGCGCTCGGACAGCAGGCGGAGCAGCTCCCGCTCCGTTATGTAGCCGAGGCGCACCAGGGCGCGCTCGAGCTTCTCGCCGGTTCTCTCCTGCTCCCTCAGAGCCTCATCGAGCTGCTGCTGAGTGACCCCTCCGGAAGACAAAAGCAGACCTGCCAAAGACCTACCGAGCTGATAACTCATGCGCCATCTCCGAAGTGTTAGACGCGCTGCCGCGCGAAATGTTTCAGGGCCTGTCGCTCCTGATCGCTGCCCTGCTTGACGGAAGGCGCAGCGAGACGCCGCCCCTTTGGACATTCGCCGACCGAAGTCAGCATCTTCCCCGGCGCTTCTTGCATGATTCCTGCTGTGTCAGCGCTGTAGGCCGGGGGCTCCAGAGGTTGTTGCACAATAAGATTTGAGGATGCGGCAGATCCGCTGACTCGGGTCTCCTCCCCCTTGATGGGGGAGGAGGCGCGGGTGAAGATAGGCCGTGCTTAGCACGCACCGTCGCCTTATGATCCCCACCCGGACCTCCCCCGTCCACCGGCTGGGGAGGGACTGTCATCCTGGGCCAGGCGCAGCACCGGTTTCGGTGAATTATACAACAAACTCCCCATCCCCCGCCGTGAAGTCTGGCATGTTCGATTGGGCCTGCGATCGGCGCGGGACGCCCGCCCGAGCCGGGCCACGGCCAGGGGAACCCGCGCCGCCGTAAGACGGGCGGTCAAGGCCGCCTGCGGTTTCTTGGCTGTTTTATTCCGTTGTCCTTCCGCACAGGCGAGCCGCTGCGGGTGTCTGCGCCTTCTTGCCGCGCTTAACTTGGGTCTCCTGACCCGGATTATTCGTGACCCCCGCAGGAGAGGGGCTGGTGGGTGTCGAGAGATTGAGGAGGAGAGCGGGAGCGTTGGCGGTCCCGGAAAGCGCTTCGCGGTTGCGGAGTGTTGCACGGAAGGCCAACAGCAGCGGGTATTGCCTGTGGCCGTGCAGCCCGCCGGCTGGCGGGCTGCGGCTACAACATCTCGCCGCGACCTTCACGAATAATGCAGGTTAGCCAGAGTCGTCGCGCTGGGTCGAGCTCAGGACCGCGGCGGCAAGTGGACCGGGCTCCAGACCCAGCTCGACGAAGCACAGTTCTGAAGAAAGAAGAGACAGGGTTGACTCGGTGCCCTGGTTTGCATTCAGTCCCTCGGGCATAAGCCCATCGTAGCAGCCGCCATTGGCAGGGTCGAAAAGGGGAAGCCCCAGGACATTTGCCCCGAAGAACCAGTCGAAAGCCAGCCTGGCCATGTCGGCGTAATGAGAGCGTCCAGTGGCGCGAAACGCTTCGAGGCAGGCCCGTATGAAGCCCTCGGCCTCCACGGGCTGCTGGTCGAATTCGGCTTTCTTCCCGCCCTTCTCCCACCACCCATCTGTGCCCACAGGCGAAAACACGGAGTTCTGCACAAGGCCGTGGAGCAGGAAATCGAGAGACTCGGTTCCAGCCTTCAGATAGCGCTCATCTCCGAGAACCCGGTAGGCGCAGAGGAGCGCCAGAGGCATATACGCGTTGTTGTAGGTGAGAACAGGCTCGAACCAGGGCCAATCTGGAGTCCCTTGCGATATGAGAAGAGCTTCAAGCCTATCCGCGAGCGTGCGCAGCTCGACCGCCATGTCGCGGCTCGCCTCGAAAGGCTTTTCGCAGCAGGCCGTGAGGCCGACAATAGCGAACGCCTGCGCCCGAGGGGAATGAACCTGGCCCAGCCAGCGGCGCGATTTCAGCAGCATGTGCCAGGCTGAGCGGCGGATGTTCTCGGGAAGCGCGGTTGCGCCGACGACTGCGCCGAAGGAACCAAGGGCCCTGCCGAAGCAGTCATCGCTGCCCAGGTCGTCGAGCCAGGCCTGGTCGTAGCTCAGGAAGTTGCGGAACTTTCCATCGGGCCGCTGCGCATAGTGCACAAAAGAGAGGTAACAGCAAGCTAAGCGCAGGCTCTCCCGGTCGCCGAAGACATCGAAGATGCGCGCAGCAAGAGAAAGCGCCCGGGCGTTGTCGTCGGTGGTGTATCCCGTCTTGCGGTTCGGTATCGAGAAGATGGCGTGCTGAATAGCCCCCGTGGTGTCTGTGAGAGTCCGCAGGTGGTCGAGATTGAGCTGCCTGACGCGCATCCTACCTCACTTCCCCTGGCCGCCTGGGAGGCGATAGGGCGTGAGAACCCAGGGGGGGCGGGCGACCTGCGGCACACGGCGATGCGCGGGAGCCCTCTCGACAGCATTGACGAAGCACCGAACATATTGCTGCGCGGCGCGGGGCCATATCATCCTGCGCCCCTGCTTGAAGGCGCGGGTGGAGAAGCGGCGGAAAAGCTCGGGGTCCGATAGAAGCCGGTTCACGCAATCTGCTATGCCATCAGGATCGCGGAAGTTCACAACCATGCCGCGCCCGTCGGAGAGCAGCTCAAGGGCATATCGGTATGCGGTTGATACGATCGCCTTGCCGGCGCCAATCGCGTAGGCCAGCGTTCCGCTCACCATCTGATGCGGGTTGAGATAAGGAGTCAAGTATATGTCAATGGCGGTCAGGTAGTCTATCAGCTCCTGCTTCGAAAGAAACCGATCCTCGAAGATAACATTGTCCTCCATGCGCAGGTCTCGGATGAGTTCCAGGAGCGATTCCCGGTATTTCTCCCCCTGCCAGGCTCGAACGCCCGGATGAGTTTCGCCCAGGACGAGATAGCGAACATCCGGGTGAGCGACGAGGATTCGCTGCATCGCCCTGAGGGCGTATTCGATCCCTTTGCCCGGATTTATGAGCCCGAAAGTGGCGAGGATCGGAAAGCCGTCAAGCCCGAGCTGCTTCTTCAACGCGGGCGCCCGCGAGGGGTCGAATACCGGAACGCCGTGCGGTATCAATGATAGCTTCTGAGGCGGCGCGCCGAACTCCCGCGCGAGAATGTCTGCCGATGACCTCGTCATTATGACGATCCCGTCAGCCAGGCGGACCAGCTCGCCCAGCACCCGCTTGTAATGGGGCTCGAGGTTCTCTGCCACAGTGTGCAGCGTGACCACGCAGGGCACGCGCAGCGCCTTGACGAAAGCCAGCACATGCTCTCCACCCTCCCCGCCAAAGATGCCGAACTCGTGCTGGATATTGACGAGGTCGAACCCCGAGTCATTGACGAACTCGGCAGCCTCGAGGTAGCTCCTGAGGTCGTGTGTGAGAAGTGTGAAGACTACTCGCCCCTCGGGCTGGACAGGTTGCGGGCTCACCCGCAGAACCGACGCGACGGGGGCATGAGATGCGGCGTCAACAGCCTTCACCAGGTCCTCGGTGAAGGTTGCGATGCCGCATTCGGTTGGCAAGTATGTTGAAAGAACTGCTATTTTCATCGTTTCTCCCCCATTCTTGCGGCCCCCAAAGACAGAGCCTCTATGCGAAGTGTACCCGCGGACTGTTTCGTCCTTGTTTCATACCCGTAAAAGGCTGTTTTCGCTGTAGCGTAAACTGTCGGTTTGCATTACGGCTCACTCTGGTTCTCGCTGTAGCGCAGACTGCCAGTTTGCGTCACACTCATCCTGGGAGTTTGACCGACGGATAGCCGGAGAGGACCGAATAGACCTCTCTCTTTATCTCCTCCAGGCGCTCTTGAGTGGGGGCTTCGAAGCGCAGGGTGAGATAAGGATTTGTGTTGGAGGCTCGCACAAGCCCCCAGCCGTCGGGGAAGCGGATGCGCAGGCCGTCAATATCGAGGGAATCGGGGTAGCGGCTCTTGAAATGCGCCGCCACTTTCTCGACGACCTCGAACTTTTCTTCGTCCGGGACAGGCGCCTTGAGCTCTGGAGTGCTCGCCACTTGTGGAAGCCCGCGCCAGTGAGCCGATATGGGAAGAGGCTCCCGCGACACGAACTCCATAAGCTTCGCCGAGGCAAGCAAGGCGTCGTCGAACCCGTACCAGTCCTCCTTGAAGAACATGTGGCCGCTCACCTCTCCTCCCAGCAGGATTCCGTCTTCCCGCATCTTCTTTTTCAGAAGCGAGTGGCCGGTCTTCCACATGACAGGTTGGCCGCCGTGGGCCTTGATGTCATCAACCAGAACCTGCGAACACTTGACATCCATGATGACCCTTTCGCCCGGATGTCTTCTCAGGAAGTCGCGGGCCAGAAGGATGAGGACCTCGTCGGCCTCGTGGCGCTGGCCTTTCTCGTCAATGACCCCCAGTCTGTCGCCGTCCCCATCAATGGCGATGCCGAAGTCCGCCCCCTGGCGCACCACCTCGGATTTCAGGTCTTCCAGGTATTCCTCCACCTCGGGGTCGGGCAGATGGTGCGGGAAAGTGCCGTCGGATTCGCAGAAAAGCTCTATCACCTGGCACCCGAGACGCCGAAGGAGCTGCGGAGCGAAAAGTCCCGCTGTTCCATTCCCCGTGTCGAGCACGACCTTCAGAGAACGATGGAGCTTGACACGGCTCGACACCTCTCTCAGGTAGTCCTCGGCAATGCTGCGAGTTTCCACACGCGCCTGAGCCGCACGAGCGTCAAACGCGCCAGCCTCGATTATGCGCCTTATCTCCTGGATTTCATCTTCAGCTACCGGAACAGCATCGCGGGCCGTCAGCTTGAAGCCGTTATATTGAACGGGGTTGTGGCTGCCAGTGACATTCACGCCCCCATCGAGGCCGAGATAGCATACGGCGAAGTAAAGCATCGGCGACAGAGAGAGGCCGATGTCAATCACCTGGCATCCTGCGGCAGCCGCGCCCCGCATGAAAGCGCGCTGAAGCTCCTCGGAACTGGGCCGGTTGTCGCGTCCGACTGCCACCCTCGGGCCGCTGATGCGTCGGATCAAAGTCCCGTAGCCTCTTCCGAGAAGCTCGCTTGTCTGCGGGATCAGGTCTGTGCCCGCGACTCCTCTTATGTCGTAAGCCCGGAATATCTGCGGGTTGAGCTGGGGCATGAGCGTCAAACCTCCCTCCTGCCCTGGGCTCGGGGCGAAGACAGACCGTGGCCTTTCTCCCCAACTGCCGCGTCAACGAGTTGACAGCCAGCGGGAACTCTTGTGTCGAACCCAACGACGCTGCTGCAGACGAGAACGCCCTTCTGAACCGAACAGCCCCTCCAGAGAACGCTGTGCTCGACGACTGCGCCCTTCGCCACAACCACGGAGTCGCCGAGTACGGCATAGGGGCCTATTCTTGCTCCCCTCTCCACGACGCAGTTGCTGCCCAGCAGGGCGGGCGGATGCAGCTCGCCGCGCAGCTCGCAGCCCTCGCCCACGGTTATGCCCTTGGAGCTGTGGCGCCCGGGAAGCTCCAGCCTTATCACGCCATCCAGTATGTCTCTGTGGGCCTTCAGGTATTTTGCCGCAGTCCCGATGTCCAGCCAGTAACCGCCGCTGGGATAAGCGAAGATGCGCGCGCCGTCCGACAATGCCTGCGGGTAGAAGTCGCGCTCGATTGAGAGCGGCTGCCCTGCGGGCATTCGAGCCAGCAGGTGGGGCTCGAGTATATATGTGCCCGCGTTTATGAAATGAGAAGTTGCCTCATGCAGCGCGGGCTTTTCAAGGAAACGGCGCACCTTTGCGTCCCCGTCAGTCTCTACAACTCCATATATGGTGGGGTCTTCCACCCAGGTCAGAGAGATGCTGGCCTCTGCTCTGCGATCGGCGTGTCGCCGCGCCATGTCTGTCAGGTCGAGGTCGGTGAGGATGTCGCCGTTGAAGACGAAGAAAGGAGAATCGAGCAGATCCTCGCAGTTCTTGATGGCTCCACCCGTGCCAAGCGGCTCTTTCTCCACCACATAGGCAATCCTGGCGCCCAGGCGAGAGCCGTCGCCAAAGTAGTCGCTTATTAGCTCCGGCTTGTAGCAGATGGCGAGTACTATGTCCCGGATGCCATGCTGACAGATCCAACTTATCATCGCTTCGAGAAAGGGGACATTTGCCAGCGGCGCCATGACCTTGGGCACTGAATAGGTCATGGGGCGCAGTCTTGTTCCTTCCCCTCCTGCCAGGATAAGTGCTTTCATGACCGTCGAGAGAGTGAGAAACTCATTGGTCGAAATTTTGTCTCGGGCACACCGCGAGACGGGGATGATGAGACCACCAACCCAGAGTATTAGAAGCGATAAAACGCGTGCACAGGTTCCCCTCGCGTCCCGCCCCGGGGAGGAGGCAAGCCCCTGGATATCTGCCCTTCTCTCGCATTGCTCGTTGACCTCCCGCCGGTCAACGGCAACCCCAGCCGACTTATTGTATACCTTTTCAAGCCGGTCGTCAAACCCCTGGGCGAGGGGAGGTCTGCGTCCATGTGACAATTGACAGACTTCGCCCAGCAGCGAAAGGCAAATGCCCCGGCGTCTCGAAAGAAACACATGTGAGTGTTGACGGGACGGCTGAAGCGATATAAAATGCGGGGTTCCGGGGTGAACGCATGATACCGACGGGCTTTGTTAGGGGACCTCATCTGCCAGCCAGGGCGCCTGGCGGCCTGACGATCGAGGTAGGTGACGAAGTTCATCTGAGCGGCCCGAATCTCAGCCGCCAGTATCGGCCGTTCCCGCCAATCGTGAGCGGTCGGCCCTCGGCAATGAGCGGAATCGTGTGCTCGATTCGCGACATCCGCACAGGAGAGCTGCGACCCGTGGCTTCTGGCGACCTGAGCCAGTATGTTTTCGAAGTGGTGGATGTCGAGAGCTTCGAGCCCCGCCTGAGCAGCGCGAAGAACTCCGACAAGCCCGAGTTGAAGCGGCAGCTTCAAGCAGCAGTCAAGAGGTTAGCAGCGGCGGGCAAGCTGCTTGCCGCAGCAAACGGGACTCTCGATGCCGAACTCAAAAAGGGGCTGGACGGGTGGAGAATAGTGAAGATTCACAGCAAAGACCTCGCAACGGAGAAACCGTCGCCCGTTCCGCGCGCTCGCAGAGCGGCCAAGAAGGGCTAAAGAGCCCCTTTCCAGCCTTTTCGTCCTTCAGCGCCTTCGCGAAAGGCCCATCCAGATAAACCGCGCCACGGCCCCAAGCCTCGGCAAGCGCGCGGGATGCTGCGCAGTTCGGTATAGCCACTCGAGGCCAGACTTCTGAATCCAGGCCGGGGCTCGCTTGACCCGGCCTGAGATGACATCGAGGCTGCCGCCGACGCCTATGGCGACTGGAACGCCCAACTCTTCGAGGTGGCGGCGAATCCATTTCTCCTGCTTCGGTATGCCAAAAGCGACGAGAAGTATATCGGGATTGCTCCGCTTTATGCGGGCGATGACTTCAGGCTCTTCTTCCTGAGAGAAGTAGCCGTGCCAGGTGCCCGCGATTCTCAGACCGGGCAGATTCCTCTTTAATGCCTCGGCCGCCTCTTCAGCGACGCCCTCGCGAGCGCCAAGAAGATAGACAGAATAGTTGCGCTCGACGGCGAGTGCGCAAATCTGACCTACCAGGTCAACGCCGCTCAGGCGCTCGCCTATTCCCAGGCCCAGGATGCGGCCCATCCATACAACGCCCATTCCATCCGGGGTCACGAGGTCCGCAGTTTGCAGAATTTCCCTGAGCTCCGCGTCCCGCTGGGCCCTGGCAATAGCCGATGAATCGGGGGTGACAACCTGGTGAGGTCTGCGCTCTTGTATGAACTGCTCGATGCGAGAGACGGCTGTCTTCATGTCCAGGGCGTCAACCGGCACGCCAAACAGTTGAACTCTGCGGGGCGCGGCAGGCGGCGCCGACGCGATCCTGGCCGCGAGGCGGAAAATCGTGAGGCCGACGGCTGCAGCGAAGGCCACGATGGCAAGCTTTACCAGGAACGAAATCTTGATGAGAACCACAAGGAGAATCGCAACAAGACAGCAGTAGCACGCGCCGAGGAAGTAGAGCGCGATCAGCGGGCGGATGCCCAGGCCGCCGTGGAGCAGCGCCTGATGCAGGGGCTCCTTGCGGCGAGTCAGGGCAAGAGCTGCATCGCCCCTTTGGAACCCGTAGATGGCCGCGTATGTGTTGTCTATCAGCGGGAGAGCAAATACAAGAAGCGGGACGAGCAGAATCAGGAAAGCGGTGTTCTTGAGAGCGCCAATAACGGTGAGGCTGGCGACAGCGAAGGAGACTGAATAGTAGCCCGAGCTGCCAAGCAGAAGGCGCGACGGGGGGCCGGCTTCGCCCGCCGAAGCCCCGACTGGTCGGGGCGCAGGCGGGAAGTCCCATTTGGAGTAACCAAGGCTCGCCCCGAAAAGGGCAGAGGCTACAGCAGTGCCCACAGGCATCGCTGAGCCGCCCACGAGCGCCAGGACTATGAGAAAGGAGAGCGACGCGATGGCCAAAAGTCCGCTGGTGAAACCGGGCAGTTTTCTGGTCGATACGAGGCCGCCGGTCAAGACAGCGAGCCAGGCGACGGTCAGGGGCCTTGAGAACCCGCCAAGCGGATGCAGGATGGTGATGAATGGAGGTTTTATGGCCTCAACGACAATACCCAGCCGTGAGGCCCACCAGCATACGACGACCAGAAAAGCGACCTTGAACAACCTGGGGAGCGTTCGCCTGCCCGGCCAGGGTATATCGTCGGCGGCGCCCAGAAGCAGCATTGCGCCGCTGCAAAGAAGAATAGCTTTCACTGGGCCATGCCTGGCAAACAGCAGCAATGGCGCCGAGAAGCTGATGAACAGGAGAGCGCCTGATGTGAGGCGGGCGTATGTGGAAGTCCCGGCGTCAGCAGGTGGCGCATGCGCTGCGAGAAGCGAGGCGACCTTTCGAGCGCCGGCGGGCAGAACGAGCGCGAGAGCCGCCGACGATAAGCCGATTAGCAGGAGTGTCGCCAGATGGGTGGAGGTCACCCGGAACTCCCCTTAGAACTTGTAACAAAACTGCCCTTCTACAGATCTGGCGCCCCGACGCGTCGGGGCGGGGACGGGCGGAGCGTGCTCTGCGAAGCGCTACGCAGGCTCGCGAAGCAGAGGCGCCTGTCCCACATTCTGCGCCCATCCTTTCTCGAACTTCGAGGCAGTTTTGCTGCGGCCCCTTCAGGCCCCACTCGCCCGCAGCCAGCGCCTCCGCACGCTGAGGTTATGTCCCCTCCTCCCACGAGGAGAGATACCGCTGCTGCTCGGCAGTCAGAGAATCAATGCCGATTCCCATTGCCGCGAGCTTCAAGCGCGCGATTTCTGCGTCAATCTCCTGCGGGACCGGATAGACATGTTTTTCCAGGGACCTGCCGTTCGCGGCCAGATATGCAAGCGACAGGGCCTGGTTTGCGAAGCTCATGTCCATTACGGCGGCAGGATGCCCCTCGGCGCTGGCGAGGTTTATGAGCCTGCCCTCTGCAAGCAGGCAGAGGCGTCTGCCGTCGCGCATGTAGAACTCCTCCACAAATGGGCGCACCTTTCTGCGCGATTCTGCCATCGCCTCGAGCGCCGGGATGTCCACCTCCACATTGAAGTGGCCCGAATTGGCAAGGACTGCGCCGTCGCGCATCAGCTCGAAATGCTCGCGCCGCAGAACCGAAGTGTTGCCTGTGAGTGTCACGAAAACCTCGCCCGTTTTCGCTGCCTCGAGCGAAGGCATGACATCATAGCCATCCATGACTGCTTCGAGCGCTTTAAGCGGGTCAACCTCGCAGATGATAACCCTTGCCCCCAGCCCGCGAGCCCTCATGGCAACGCCTCTGCCGCACCAGCCGTAGCCGAACACTACGACGCGGCGACCCGCCATAAGAAGGTTTGTGGCCCTTATTATGCCGTCCATCGTGCTCTGCCCGGTGCCGTAGCGGTTGTCGAAGAAGTGCTTCGTCTGCGCGTCGTTGACGGCGATGATTGGATAGGCGAGGACGCCGTCTCTGTCCATGCTTCGAAGCCGAACGAGCCCTGTCGTTGTCTCCTCTGTGCCTCCTATGACATCTTTCAGGAGGTCTCTTCGCTTCGTGTGGAGGGTCGAAACGAGGTCGGCCCCGTCGTCAACGGTCAGAACGGGCTGCGTATCGAGAACGGCGTTTATGTGGCGGTAGTAAGTTTCGCCGTCTTCCCCTTTGATGGCGAAAACAGGGACTTCGAGGTTGCGAGCGATGTGGGCAGCGGCATCATCCTGGGTGCTGAGCGGGTTTGACGCGCAAAGAGCGACCTCGGCGCCTCCCGCCTTCAGGACTGCTGCGAGATTGGCCGTCTCGGTCGTTACGTGGAGGCAGCCGCCAATGCGCAGGCCCCTGAGCGGCTTGTCTTTCTCGAAGCGCTCCTTGAGGAGGCGAAGCACAGGCATCTCTCCAGACGCCCATTCAGCGCGCAGCCCGCCCTGTTCGGCAAGAGAAATATCCTTTATGTCGAAATCCATGTTTTTCACCGGTAAGAGTTTAAGGTTGGATTGGGCGATGGGTCAAGTGTCGCGTAATGGCTCGACCGCGCAAAAGGCCAGGCTGATTCGCATCCCTGGCCGTCCGGCTCGGGCAGGCTTTCCCCTGTCCCGGCCCCAGCGAGCACCTGTCTGCTCCTCCGAATCCAGAAAAACTCCTCCTTTCCCATCCAGGACTGAACAGTTGCTTAGTGGCCCGCGCCAGGCATAGAGAATGCAATTGCAGGGCAACCACGGCACTGGGCAACCGCCCGTCCGACGCAGGGTCGGACGCTACGTTGCGCCGCCGAGCAGCTCCTTCTCTGTCGTTATGAGGACTGGCGCGCATACGCCCCACTCGGGATGCTCTTTTGAACCGACGGTATAATACATTATCAAGATGCGGCCGTCGGGAAGTCCCTGGCTGCGCTCGGGCAGGCGAGCTGCGCTGGGGTATCCGCAGTCTGTGGATGTGGAATCGTCCCACAAGATGAGCTTATCGTCGGAGCGCCAGGTGAGGGTTTTCTTGTCGTCCGCCTTCGCTGAAGCCTGACCGGCCAGGGCTTCGGCGGACGAGCCCACCATGGCCATGGCGCCGCAGGGTTCATTGCGCTGACCATAGACAAGAAGCAGGCGGCCGGCAGAAAGGCGTATCACATCCCCTGGGAGATCGCGCGGGCCAGTCACTTGCTGCGGAGTGCTCCATCTTCTGCCGCCGTCTTCAGAAACCGATTGCCACAGGCCGTCGTTTTTCTGCTCCCGCATCACGGCGAGGATGCGGCCATCGTCCAGAAGACACAGCGCCGTCTCATTGAAGCCGCGGGCTATGAGGGTCTGGCCGCTCCAGGTCTTGCCTTTATCGCGGGATCTATAGACGAGAGCAAAACTTTCCCTCTTCTCGGCCGGTTTCGCTTCATCGCCGTAGGCGGGAAGATACCATGCATAGACCGGCATGAGGAGTTCGTCGTTATCGAGTTCGATGATTTTGCCGTAAGGCGAACCGTCGTCATAAGGGCTCATGTCGAGCTTGGCTGGCTTTTCCCATGTGCGACCGCCGTCTTCAGAGCGGGTGAAGTGACAGGTGAATCGGGCTATCTCGGGCGCCCATTTGCCTTCCCTGTAGCCGTCGAGGATTGTGAAGCCGAGAACGAAAGTGCCGTCCCGCAGAATGCCGAAAGCCGGGTTGCGGTCGTCGAGGGGCGTGTCAACTATGTTCGTGGGGCGGCTCCAGGTGCGGCCGCCGTCTCTGGAGGAAATGAGGTCGAGCCTTCCCTCAATTCCGAGATGGGGCGCGCCTCCCCTCACAACTGCATGGATTGCTCCATCGGAAGCGACCTGCACGACGGGGAAATAACCCTGACCTGTGACAGCTACGATTCTCTCGCCCTTTACCTTTCTCATCGCTGACCTCCCACAGGAATCCGCAGATTGCGCAGATGACGCGGATTGAGTATTCGTGCTCACGAAACGCCGATACTCCAGCGAGGTCGTGCCAAAGTTCAACAGCAAACCCACTGCCAGCCCCGTGGCTTTCAGGTAATTGATCATCTGCGCCTCTTCAATCGCGCTCAGTCTGCTGAGGGCCTTGAGCTCCACGATAACAGAGCCGAAGCAAATGAAACCGGCGCGGTAGGAGCTGTTGAGACGCTGGCCCTTGTAGGCTATGGGCAGTTCAACCTCGCGCTCAAAAGGAATCCCCTGCCGGTGAAACTCCAGGGCAACGGCCTCTTGATACACCGGCTCCAGAAACCCGCAGCCAAGTTCACGGCGCGCCTCCATAGCAGCACCGATGATGGCGTAGGTTCTTGGGTCTCTCGCGTCCCTTTGCGCAACTTCGCTCATCTGGTCGATCTGCGCAATCTGCGGATCAATCGAGCCGGAAATGGCAGCCTCGCGACTCGGGATTTCTGCGGGCCGCGTCGGTTACAAGCATGGCAACCTTCAGGGCGTTTCTGAGGCCGATGAGGTCGTCGCTGAGCTTGGTCTCGCGGTAGAACTGCTCCATGCGGTGATCGAGATATTCCAGGTCCGCCCAGGCCCTATCGAGCCTTTTCTTCGTCCTGACGATACCTGCGTAGTTCCACATCGTGCTCTTGATGGTGTTCCAGTCCTGGATGATGAGGGCTGGGTCGGTTTCCTCGGTGAGCCCTTCGTCTCTCCATTCGGCGACGTGGTCGAACAGCGGAGAGGGCGAGCTGCGAGCGGTCTGCGCCATATATTGGCCGGCCCTCGTTCCCCATAAGAGGGCTTCGAGCAGAGAGGTGCTGGCCAGACGGTTGGCTCCGTGAAGGCCAGTGCAGCTCACCTCGCCGACGGCGAATAGGCGCCTGAGCGAGGTGCGGCCCCACTCGTCCGCTTTGACGCCGCCGCAAAGATAGTGAGCGGCAGGCACGACTGGGATAGGCTCCTTCGTAATGTCAACGCCGTATTTCAGGCAGGTGGCGTAGATCGTGGGGAAACGCTGGCGAGCGTCAACTTTCAGGCCGCTGGGATCGAGGAGAACATACTCGTCGCCGCGAAGGAGCAGCTCCTCGTGTATGGCCCTTGTCACGACATCCCTGGGGGCCAGGTCGCCCTGGGGGTGGTGGCGGCGCATGAAAGGCTCTCCAGAGCGCGTGAGCAGCCTGGCGCCCTCGCCGCGGACAGTTTCGGAAATGAGGAACCTGCCGGCGTCTGGATGATAGAAAGCAGTGGGGTGGAACTGGACATATTCCATGTTGAGCACTGTGACCCCGGCCCTTGCAGCCATTGCGATTCCGTCACCGCGGGCGACGGAAGGATTCGTGGTGTGGAGATAAACCTGCCCCACGCCGCCCGTCGCCAGGACAGTGTAACGCGCGAAAATTCTCTTTACTCGTCTGGCGCCGTTATCGAGAACATAGGCGCCCACGCACTCCGGCTCGGCATATAGGTCGAGCTTGTTAGTGGAGTGGTGAGGTATCGTGACGAGGTCAACAGCGGTGAGGCCGTTCGCAAGGGAGATTTTGGGCTCCTGCCGCACCGCTTTGATGAGGCCCTCGTAGATAGCGCGGCCTGTGGCATCGTGGCAGTACACAATCCTCCTCATGGAGTGAGCAGCTTCCTGGGTGAAATCGAGGGAACCGTCGGGATTGCGCGCGAAGGGCACCTGAAGTTCGTCAATGAGGAACTTTTGCACGAGGGGTGGGCCTTCGGTCGCAAGAAGCCGGACAGCGGAAGGCTCGCACAGGCCGTTGCCAGCCGAGATTATGTCGCTTATCAGAAGCTGCACAGAATCGCCAGGCGCGGGTCCGATGGTCCCGCCCTGAGCTTCGGCAGTTGACGACTCCGCTGGATCGTTGGCCTTTGTGATAAGCATGACATCGAGGCCGGCCCTCGCCGCAGCGAGGGCTGTCGCGCAGCCTCCCGCGCCTGTGCCCAGAACCAGGACATCAGTGTGCATATCCTCTGCCATGAGAAAACCTCCTAAGAACTTCTAACAAACCCCCATGCCCCTGAAAGGCTCCGAACACGCTGCGAGGCCTGTAGGGCGGGGCCTCCCCCTAAGCCTGTTAGGCCGGGGCGGCGGCCCATTGGGCTTAGCCGCGCGCCCCGCCGGACGGCTTTCGGCGCGGGGTGCCTGCCCGAGCCGGGCCACGGCCAGGGGAACCCGCGCCCTACAGTTCCCCCAACCGGCAATGGGTTTTGATACAGGCTCTAAGAGCGCCTATCGAAACCTCTCCTCGCGCCGCTGTCATTCTCAGTCCACCGGCTGGCGCACGAAGTTCACCCGCCAGAGGCGGGCAAGTCTCGCCGTCATGAGACCCCTGGCCGCGCAGGCCTTCGCTGGCGCTCAGGGTGACAGAATGCCAAGGTCTTGATAGGGATTCCATGAATGGATCCCCCTCATGAATTTCTTACCCTTCCTGCGAGAGACCTTTCCGATGCCGGGCGCAATCTCAGCATTCGGCCTGGCCTGGGGCTATCGGGAGGTCTCCAATATTTGTGCCGGAGGGTTGTATCTGCGCTGGCGCCTTCCTTGTCTGCCTCACGCCTTATCAGCTCTCCACACTTCACCACGCGAATGCCGTTCACCCACACAGAGTGAATGCCTCGAGGAGGTTTCACCGGCTCTCTGTAGGTGGTTTCGTCGGCGATTGCATCGGGGTCGAAAAGAACCAGGTCGGCCTTCATGCCTGCCCTGATGACGCCCCGATCAACAAAGCCAAAGCGCCGGGCAGGAAGCGAAGTCATCTTTCTGATAGCCTCTTCGAGAGGGAGTATTCTTCGCTCCCGCACGAAATGGCCCAGAATGCGCGGGAATGTTCCGAAGCCGCGAGGATGCGGCTTGCCTTCGCTCAGAGGGCCGTCGAAAGCCAGCGCGGTCGCGTCGGAGCCAAACATTACCCAGGGGCGCCGCATGACATGCTCGACATCTCGCTGGCACATGGCGGCGCGGACCATTTCGGTTGCGCCCTCGTCGGCGACGAGCAGATCGCAGACAACATCAGTCGGCGCTCTGCTGGGAGTCTTCGAAATGGCAGCTACGGTGCGACCTTCAAATCTCTTGTTCTCGTCGGAATAGGCGCGAGCGATGCGAATGTCCTGCCAGGCGCTTGCAGCTTCGCCGCGGCGGTAACCCATCTCTTTGGCAATCGTGCGCCTCACTCCGGGGTCTTTCAGGCGCGCGACCATTGCCTTGGCGCCGCCCTCCCTGACCCAACTGGGAAAGATTGCGCTGAGACCCGCGCAGGTTGCCGTGTAAGGATACTGGTCAGCGGCGACATCAACGCCCTCCCGCCGCGCCTCGTCAATCGCGGCAAGCGCCTGGCGCACCTTGCCCCAGTTGTGCTTACCGGCAGCCTTGAGATGAGATATCTGGACAGCGATTCCAGCCTGGCGGCCGATTTCTATTGCTTCTTGCACTGCCTCGACGAGATGGTCTGCTTCATTGCGCATGTGAGTGGCGTATATGCCTCCCATTCGGGCCGCGACGCGCGCCAGCTCGATAATCTCGCTGGTCTGGGCGAAGCAGCCGGGCACATACATGAGACCCGTGGAAACGCCCAGCGCGCCCTCTGACAGACAGGCGGCAAGCAGCTCCTTCATCGCGCGCATCTTGGCTGCCGAAGGGGCAGAATCGCCGCGGCCCATTACCTTTGCCCTTATTGCCCCATGGCCCGCAAGGCATGCGAAATTGATACCTGTGCCCGCGCGGCCGAGAAGGCCGAAGAACTCTTCCAGGCTGCTCCAGGAAATTGAGAGGCCGAAGCGATCGAGCCAGCGGCAAGATTGGGCAATGTCCTCCTCATCCGCAGGGGCCGGAGAAAAGCCGCAGTTGCCCCCCACCTCTGTTGTGACCCCCTGCACGACCTTACTCTCCGCAAGCGGGTTTGCCAGAAGCAAGTAATCGGTATGGGAATGCACATCAATGAAGCCCGGAGAAAGGACAAGGGAGTCGGCATTCACGGCGATGCGCGCGGACTGCCTGCCTTGGCCAACCCAGGCGATCTCGTCGCCCGAAACCCCGACGTCGGCGCGCTTTGGCGCAGCGCCTGTCCCGTCAATGACGATGCCGCCCCGAATGACGAAGTCTAACATGGCTCGCCGCCGCGAAATGTATGCTGATCGGTAACTTACGAGACTGCGGCGGCTTCACCTGCGCGTGGGGGCAGCGTCCGACCCCGCGTGGGACGAGGGCGGTTGTGCATTGAGGATAGACCCCTGCGCAACGATAAGCATTTGCTATTGACCCCTGGTGGCCGTAAAATATGCGGGTATGTGCTGGGGGGTCTGGCGAGCAGCCAATTCGCCAGACGAGCGCGCGGCAAGGAGGAGCCTGGAACATGCCTCATCAGAACGTTGCAACTGCTGAAGACAGCGTGCTGCTCGTGATAGATGTGCAGCCATCGCTGGTGAACGTGGTGATAGAGCGCGAGCGAACGCTCGCGAACATCTTGGTGCTGCTTCGCCTGGCCCAGCGGCTTGGGCTGCCAATTCTGGCCACAGAGCAGGCGCCGGAAAAGCTCGGAGCCACTCATCCTGATGTCCTTCAGGCCGCGCCGACTCTGAAGCCGATTGCGAAAGTGACTTTTTCCTGCCTTGGAGCAAAAGGTTTCCAGGCGGCGCTCGAAGATACCGGGCGCAACTCAGTTCTGATGTGCGGAATGGAAACCCATGTGTGCGTCAGCCAGACATGCCATGATCTTCTGCACGAGGGTTATCAGGCGCATGTTGTCGCCGACGCAACTTCTGCCAGGAGACAGCTCGACTGGCGGCTGGCAATCGAGAAGATGAGCCAGAGCGGCGCGATAATAGCGACCGCCGAGGCAGTCGGATTCGAGCTCCTGCGGACCGCGGAGGCGGAAGCCTTCAAGGAATTCCAGGAGATGATAAAGGGCGGGTTCCCGCAGGCTGGCAGTGAAATCCCAGGCTGAGATGACACAGTAAGAGTATCCACGAGCATCCCGCGGTGCAGCCGCCAGGCGGTTGACTGCCGAAAGTTGCCGCGGCGCGCTACTCGTGCCCGTTTGCGTAGGGCTCGAGGTAGATGCGCCAGTGCGGGTTTCGAAGAGCCTCCAGGAACTTCGTGTAGCTGATGTATGGAATGAACTTAGGCCGCGTGGGCCTGCGCAGAAGGCTCATTCCAGCCTTTTGAGGAGTTCTGTTCCCCTTCTTGTTATTGCACTTCGTGCAGCAGGTGACCAGGTTGTCCCAGTCGGTCCGGCCGCCCTGGTCCTTCGGGATAACATGGTCAACCGTGAGCGGCACATGCGAGCCGCCGCAATACTGGCATGTGTGGCGGTCGCGCGCGAAAATGCTCTTCCGCGACACATTCAGGGCCGGCATGGGACGGCGAACGAAGTTGCTCAGCCGCACAACGGTCGGGACATCCATGACGCACTTCTCCGAGCGGAATACGCCAGTATCCGTGTGCATGACTTCGGCCTTGCCCAGATATAGCAGCGTTATAGCGCGCCGAATGTTGGTAACATTCAGCGGCTGATAGTTATTATTCAGAACCAGTACCTCGCCGTTCACCGCTGTTTCTCAAACGACAAGCCCGCCGGCGACAGAGCAGCCCAGCGGGCCTGCGAAGCTCATACGCCACGATGGCTTTGGTGAAATGAGTGCCGGTCCCATACCAGGACCTGGCGCAGCAATGCCCTTGCGACTCCAACAGACGCGAAGCCATCTCGCAGACCCTGTAACATGTCAAATGGATGATACCCGATGTTGCGATGTGGTGTCAACCTTGCCACAGGGCGTGTCAGGACCGCCGTTCTATGGCGGCCGACTCCGTGCAACGCTCTTCTGACAGCCCGAGATGGGCGGAGGCGGAGAGATTGGCGTGCGGTGTCAGGCCCCGTAGGGGAATGGCATGCCGTGTCCCTACCGACGGCGCAGGAGGCTGTTGGGATATGTCACGCACCGCTGCGCCCGGTGCGATGCGCGGCGATATGCTCGCCCCAACCGTTATTCCGGTGCTGCTGCGCCGGGCAGTTTAGCCCCTGAAAAGGAGTGGCTGGAACCTGCGCGCGGCTGCACATGCGCCGACCACATTTCCATGTCATGCGATATCAGCCGCACTGAGCCGAGGGCGCCGAGGTCCGCGGCAAGCAGGGCCATGTCGCCGGTGTGGAACATGAAGCATCGAGGCGCCGGCGCGAAAGGGGTTGATCTCTCCCAAACGGATGTGCTATATATAGAGCGTGAGTAGCCAGACAGGTTCTGTGGTCGCTCCTCAGGCGGAAGAGCTGGCGCCTGCTGATCTGTTCGCGCACCGCAGTGAGAGGGAATTCGCCAGGCTTCTGGATTTCTACCGGATAAAGTGGATGTATGAGCCGCAGAGTTTTGTGCTGGAATATGACGGGCAGGGCCGGGTCAAAGAGTCCTTCACCCCCGATTTCTACCTTCCAGAATACGACCTGTATATCGAGCTGACCACGATCAAGCCCGAGCTGGCCGCCAGGAAGAACCGCAAGCTGCGCAAGACGCGGGAGCGCTACCCGGATGTGAAGGTCAAGCTGCTGACGCTTCGGGACTTCCGTCACCTCACGGAGAAATACGGGCTTGCGGAGGCGATGAAGTAAAGGGCGCCTGACCAGAGCTGACCTGGCATGGCCCGACGCTGCTCAGCACAGGTCGAAACAACGGGCTTCGGAGGAGGTCGCGCATTTCGATGCCGGAGCAGTTTGGTTGGCGCGCTCACGCTTGTCGAAACCCGTGGCTTACGCCCTGCATTCGAGTCGGGCGCCGGCGCGGGGGCAAAATAGGTAACTGTCCCTATTTTTGTTCACTCGTGCGGTGAATTTCCGAGAGGGCTGGCGAGGCCATTTGTGGCAGGGGCGTTTCGCCTCCTTCCCGATGGATGGGGCGCACACGCTGCAGGCGGCCCGCTACATAGAGCTGAACCCGGTGCGGGCAGGGTTGGCGAAGCGAGCACGGCAGTACCGGTGGAGCAGGGCGGCGGCGCACGGGTCGGGACGCGACGATGCTCTGGTCACCGTGCGGCCTCTTCTGGACATAGTGGGCAAGGGCCAGTGGGGCAAGTTCCTGGGCAAGTCGGCACCGGACGAGCGGTCAGAGCTCCTGCGCCGGCACGAGCGGACGGGCCGTCCGCTGGGCGGGGAGGGCTTTCTGGCCCACCTGGAATCATTGCTCGGCCGGGAGCTTCGTCCACAGAAGCGAGGGCCAAAGGGCCCCTGGAAGCACGGGCGGAAGGGCTGAGCAGAGTGGCCCAGCGATGAGCGCGGCGCCCCGTCGGGAGCCCGAGGGATTTAGTGTGGTGTCCCCGGAATCAGAACGCAGGCGATTTTCCTTCAGCGCGCCCGAATCGAACTGGCCGAGTCCCGATTCGTCACAGCCGCCATGGCGGCCCGCCTACGGCGGGCTTAGCCACTGGACTCCCTATCCGCCGGCTGGCGGCAGGAGACCAGCCGGAAACCCAGAAATCCTTAGTCCAAAGAAGGGAAGGTCGGCTGATATGGAGAATCGCGGTTATGCCACTGACTGAGAGGTGTATGCCAGAGCGAGGTCTGCATGGACAACCCACTGGCGGCAGTCAGACGGCAGGGAGGGCATTCGGATGACGACCAAGCGTATGGCGATGGTAATGGTCGGAGTGGTCGCGCTGGTGGCGGTGCTCGCGTACGTCATCCGGTTCGCGCACAAGAGCCCACCCTTCGTGCTGGGATCGAAGCCCGAGCGGCTGTGGGCCATTATCAAGCCGACCGAATACGTCGATCTTCAAAAGCCGATGGTGGACGTCTGCCGGGCCTGGATCCAGAATTTGAGTCCGGCGGACACCAAGAGCCTGCAGAAACAGGGCTGGGTCGAGTGGAGCTTGGACGAACTGAGGCGCAGGTATCCAAAACAGGCGGAGTTGGTGAAGAATTACGATGACAATAAGCAAGCTCTGTCCGCGCGCATTGCCGCCACGCAGGGCAGGCCCAGTTACAGGTTGGTCCTACAAAGCGTTGGCATTAAAAGGAACGAGCCGGGAGCGTTCGAATTGTACTTTAGTTATGGGCCGCATGTGTTCAGCAACATAATCTTTTCGGATCCACTGCCCGGGAAGTGAGCGCACGAGCATCTGCTCCGAACCATCAACGCCAACGACGCGGGATCCTCGTTGCGCCAGTTCGGCGCTCAGCCATCCCGGCCCGGATCCAGCGTCGAGAATATCCTGATTCTCGACCTGGCCGAGCAGTTGGGATAGCGCTGGGCTGATGATGTGTCGCCGACGCCAATTCCCATCCACGGCGGCATCATAGGTCGCGGCAGCCTCGTCCTACATGTCGATACCGTCTGTCTGATTCATGGGTATCCTTCGCTGCTATCGCGAGTATCCGCTCCGTCCGTGTGCCGCTACTCCGGGAAAATGGGGACAGTTACCTATTTCCGCCCTTGGCCTCCGCAGGAAGAGGTCGCCGCGCAATCTCCGAGGGTCACAGTCTCGCGGAGGCGATGAAGTAAAGCGCGCCTGACCAGAGCTGACCTGGCATGGCCCGACGCTGCTCGCCACGGGTCGAAACAACGGGTCTCTCCCCTCGCGATGCTCAGGGCAGGCTCTGAGCGTTGCTCGTGTTCACCCTGAGAGTAATCGAAGGGAGTCTGATCGAAGCGAACTCGAAGCAGATTTGGACCGGTGCCAGCTTGCGCAAGTCCGCGCAACATCGTTCGGGACGCGCAGGACACAATCCGGACTCAGTGGTGACGAGATCTGCCATCGGCGGCAGGATTCACGGTCTTCCCCATCGCCTGACCGTAGGGGCGAAGCCCTCCGGCTGGCGGACTGCTCCGCTGCATGAGAATTGTGCGCAGCTTGAAGCGTGCCGCTGCGAGATTCATGAATGATCTGCGATAGATTCTCGTGGGGGCGCATGGCCGTGCGCCCCTACCCCGGATTGTTTATGAATGCTCATGAACAATGCGCCCTAATAGGTAACTGTCCCCAGTTCACTGAAGGTCAGCCTTGTGGAGCGAGTCGGGTTTGGCGCAGGACATAATAGGGTTGGCTCGATAGGTCATCAGCAAAACCGGGGTAAAGCCATGCCCGACCCAATGCGTCCTGCATTTCGAAGAAGTACTGGAGCGGGAACGGCGAGTTCGTGTAGTCGCGCGGGATCTCGGCCCGGTAAAGGCTGCCTTCAGCCTCCATTATTGCCTCCCGGTAGCACTCGGCCTGATTCACATGCCGGTAGCGCAGGAGGACCGATAAGGGAAGCGCTTGACCTTCAATCTCGCGCACGGCGATCTCAATGATCACGGTCTGCCCAGGACGGAATGGCGCTGGTGGCGTGTGATCGCATGGCGTCCGGGGGCGCCGCGGAGGATTCAAAACCATCCGAAGAGCTCGTGTGATCGCGTCCTCCCCTGGGGCGTTCGCTCTGAGCAGGTTCGCTGATTCCAGACGGTCTTCCATGTCGGCTATGTCCTGGTCAATAGCGGGAAGCCGATCCACCCAGTGGCCGCGCAGTTGCGGTTCGATGCCAAAGGTGAGGTCTTGCGCATAGCAGCCACCTGCGCGCGCGATCAGTTCGGACCACGCATCGCGGGCCGCCCGGTACGACTTCAGTGCCTCCTCAAGAGCCGACCGGCGTCCGCTGCGCTCGTACAGCGCATAGAGAACGCCGGCCCTGAGCTTCCAGGCGAAGAAGGCGCCCATCTGGCTCTGGATTGCGACATCCACCGCGAACCGACGGAACTCGGGGACCGCGGCGTCTGCGACGCGCGCGCTTGCCTCTGCGAGGCAGCGGGCAGCCGTTTCCGCCAGGGCCTGAAGTTTCCGGGCGACCTCGACGGGTGAGTACTTGGCGCTTGGCTGTCCCTCGATCAACTCTGCGGCGAAATCGTCCACCCGCGAGAACAAGATCGGATCCAGCGGACTCACTGTGCCAAAGCGCTTGGGACTCGGCGAATCCCCGTAGGGATGGCGCCGCTCCGAATCAACGATGGGCATGTTCGTGTAGAGCTCAGGCCAGTAGGTGCTCACCGAAGCCGACGGGCAGTGAGCTGTGCTAACAAGGGGAAGGATCCTACTGGCATGGGCCAGAGCCATCTCCGCGCATTCCGCCGCGTTTTCGAACTGTCTGCGAAGGAACCGCCGCCAGGTCTCGGGATCAGAGTCGGGGTTGTAGAGAAGCCGGCCCCAGAGGCGATACGCGTACAGGTACTTCTCCCAGTCTCCGCCCTCAGGGCGCAGGGCGCTATCACCATAGACCTCGCGTCCTCCGGGCACACCGGAGCCCCGCCGCCCCTTCAAGAAGAGGGGCTCGCAAATCTCCGCCCCGAGGCTGCCGCAGAACGACGACGCGCGGCCATAGCCGGCTGCGATGGCCGGGTCTCCCCACAACAGGAGCCGCTGCGTGCCAGGCCACATGCGGAAGATGACTCCGTAGCGCCTATTCTCAGACAGCAGGTCCCCGTATCCGTAGCGGAGGAAGCGCCGAGCTCCCGAGCTCGTGCGGTAGAAGCCGTGAGGCTCCGCCCCCGACTGCGGCAGCTCCAGGGCGCGTATCCAAGCCTGGTGGTAGGGCAGGCCCATGTGCTCCGCCGAGAATTTCGGAGAGATGTTGACAGGCATCCCTGTCGCGAGGGCGACCTCGATCATGCCTTCATCAATCCCCTTTGCGTGCATGTCGATCTCGACCCGGCGACCACACCGTGCAATCCCATCGAAGACCGTCCGCCAGAACTCGTAGTTCCCCTCGGGCACGCCGCTTTCACCATGGATCCTGAAGGTCACGCCGCTGATGGCTGGACATGCTTCGAGCAGCGTCTGCAAGGCGTCTCGGCAGTAAGCGGCATGACGTTCGGCGGTCAGCCCCTGTATGGTGTAATTCACCTCCGGGCTATCGAAACACTCATAGGCGTGCGCCCAAAGGCCAAGCTGGAAATGGAGACCTCGGATCGCCGCCTCCTGACTTATCCAGCGCAGTGTCTCGAGGTTCTGATCCCTTTCGGAATCGGGCAGCCCTGCCGCCTGCACGTTGTAGCCAGGCACGGATACCAGAAATGGGTAGGCGAAGTAGAAGTAGGAATCGCGGAGGCCATGTGGGGAATCGTACCCCAAGCCCAGGGTCAGGGCGAATCGGTTGAAGCGCTGTGCGGCGAGCATTGAGAGGTACCGATTCCAGAAGGACCGGTCATAAAACCAAGGCTTGTCCTCCATCTCGCTGACGAAGGCCCGACTGACAGAGCGGACAGCGTTGGCAGGTCGCTCTACAATCGGACGGTCGAGGTGGAGGGCGGCCGCCGGATGGTCGGAGCAGGTGATTCGATCCGCCAGTTCCAGGAGCGCATAGGCCAGTCCTCGGACGTCGCTGCCGCAGGCCAACAGGACCGGACGGGGGCCGGCGTGTGCCGGAGCGAGGCCCAATGACTCCGGAGCATCAGGAACGGAGATGCCCCGTTCGAAAAGGATCTCCCGGGCAATGGGTGACGTGTGGCCGGCGGCCACGATGGAGCAGTCATCGTGGGTTCCAGGATGGAGGCGCTCGCTACGGCGGACCGCGATCCCCCGCGCCGCGAGGCTCTTCTCCAACTCCCCGCCGGCCCACCGAGCGGCGAGCGCGCACGCGATGGGGTCAGCGGGATCGCAGACGATGGAAACTATCGTTGCCTTGCTCCGTGAAGCCTCATCGCAGTGTGCCAATAGGAGTCTCCTCCGTTCCGAAAACCAGATATGCCCTCCACCTGCCGGACCGTGGGGCGGATAACAAGGGCGGATACATGCGGGCAGTCACCTATCTCTACCGTCTTTGTGTCGCGCTCTGCGTCTGCCCACGGGCACGGCCGCGCACAGCGGCCGAAAGTGTGTTCGTTGGGCATAAGCTTGTCCCCTCCCCATCAAGCCGATGCGAGATCCAAAGACCGCGTGCGGACGAGGTGGCGGATTTCGATGTAGGACTGCCTTGGTGATCAGGGGTCAGCGACGCGAAACCAGACTCCCTTCGGCAGCAGGCTACCGAAGCAAGAAGAAGACACCCTGCCGGTTCTTCCCGCGCTGGGTGATATGATGCGGCACTCCAGGGACGATGATTCGCGCAACTCGTCGGATGCCGCCGCTATAGCACACGCCACCCGGCGCACCACGAAAATAGGTGACTGTCCCCGATTCCGTGTGGGCGTGTCCGCGCTGAATGGAGGAGTATCAAGAATCGGGCTGACGATATTCGGCCTCCTGTGGCTTCTGTGGGACGCAGCCTGCGTCTTGCTGGTTGGCCGCGGGTAGGGGCGCACGGCGTGCGCCCGTAACGCAGCGGGCGGACAGCCGTCCGCCCCTACAATGCTATCCCGAAGGCGGGGAGAGGTAGGGGCACGGCATGCCGTGCCCCTACAGTGTAATTCCGAAGGCGCGGCAGAGGAAGACGGCCATCTGGCCGCGGGTGACGTTTGACTTCGGACAGTAGCATTTCGAGCCGGGCGGATAGCCGGAGGGGCAGGCGCAGCCGCTCGTAACTGCGACTCCGCCTGGCCACGAGGGCGCGTCGGCAAGGCGCTCGATGAACCGGCAGAAGGAATTGGCGGACGTTACATCGCCGAACGTGCCCGCGCACGAGGGCATCGCTGATTTGCCTGCGGCAGGGCAAAGGAACTTGGCCATCTGCTCGCGCGTAACCGAATTGTTGGGGCAGAAGTATTTGGTGGTTCCCTCTACGCGGCATCCACCGGTGGGAGGGCCGCCCGGCCAGGATGCCGCATCCGCCACGCGTTCGACGTAGCCGTAGAACATGTTCGTTTTCGGAACATCGGCGAAAGTGGGCGTCGTGCGGTTCAGCAGGCCCTTGCCCGCAGCCTTGCATAGGAACACCGCCATCTGGGCCCGCGTGATGCTGCTGGAGGGGCAATAGAGCGGCGGATTCGCGTAACACCCGCTGGTTATGCTCTGCCGCGCGAGGGCCTCAATGTAGGGCCTCTGGCTGTTGGCGCAAAGCACATCATCGAAACTCGGGCGCAGTATCGTGTCGGTTACCTCGGCTGCGATGTTGCCGCACGCATCGCGCGCCTGGAAGCCCACGGTCTTGGTCCCGCGCGCGGATGACAATATCCACGACTCGCCCGCAGCGAAGGGCTCCCATGCAGACCAGGTGCCCGTCTCGTTGCGAAACCTCATCTCCGCCGCGCCGGTCGCGGTCAGCCCGAGCGCAACGTTCGCGGAATCGGCGCACGCCGCCCCGCTGTTGATGCTGATGCTCAGGCCGCTCGGCGGGCTGGCGTCCAAGACTATCTCGTCGCATGCTTCCCCGGAAACCAGCATCGCGGCGTCGCGGCCCTGCGCGCAGACGCGCTTTGTTCCCTCTCCCGCCGGCAGCACCCAGGCTTTCGTGGGGGCGCATGCCTCCCAGTCTCCCCAGTCACCTGGGTCGTTCCTGAAGCGCACCTGTGTGCAGTCGCCGCACGTGATGGACAGACTGACCGAGGGGGACGCAGTGCACGCTGCGCCCGAACTGATGGAAATCCCCGGCGGGTTGGGCGCAGTGGCGCGGTCGTGAACGAAGACGTCCCACCAATCATTCGTGTCCCCCGGCACGGGGTTGCTGGCATCGGACGAGAACGCCACGAAACGGCCGTCGGCGCTGATGGACGGCTCGTATGAGTCCAGGTTGCCCTGCACCCCTGAACTGTCCACGCTCACGCGCTCTGTCGCGCCCGTCTGCCGGTCGTGAACGAAAACATCCGTGAAGCCGTTCGTATCCCCCGGCACGAGGTTGGTCGCCAAGGACTCGAACGCCACGAAACGGCCGTCGGCGCTGATGGAGGGGCAGCATGACCCGTCGTTGCCCTGCACGCCCGCACTGTCCACGCTCACGCGCTCTGTCGCGCCCGTCTGCCGGTCGTGAACGAAAACATCCGTGAAGCCATTCGTATCCCCCGGCACGAGGTTGCTGGCACCGGACCAGAACGCCACATAACGGCCGTCCGCGCTGATGGACGGGCTCTGTGAGAGGGAGTTGCCCTGCACCCCTGAACTGTCCACGCTCACGCGCTCTGTTGCGCCGGTCTGCCGGTCGTGAACGAAGATGTCCTCGTACCCCTTCGTATCCCCCGGCACGAGGTTGCTGGCGCCGGAGTCGAACGCCACGAAACGGCCGTCTGCGCTGATGGACGGCCGGTATGAGCCCCGGTATGAGCCGTCGTTGCCCTCCACCCCTGAACTGTCCACGCTCACGCGCTCTGTTGCGCCGGTCTGCCGGTCGTGAACGAAAACATCGTAGGCGAGGTTGGTGTCCCCCGGCACGAGGTTGGTGGCGTAGGAGGCGAACGCCACGAAACGGCCGTCTGCGCTGATGCTACAGAGGCCCGTTGAGTCGCCGTCGCCCTGCACCCCTGAACTGTCCACGCTCACGCGCTCAGTCGTGCCGGTCAGCCGGTCGTGAACGAAAACATCGTAGGCGAGGTTGGTGTCCCCCGGCACGAGGTTGCTGGCGCTGGAATTGAAGGCAACGCACCGACCGTCCGCGCTGATGCAAGTCCAGAACGAGAAAGAGTTGCCCTGCTCGCCCGAAGTGCTGACGCTCACGCGCTCAGTTGCGCCGGTCTGCCGGTCGTGAACGAAAACATCCGTGAAGCCATTCGTATCCCCCGGCACGAGGTTGGTGGCGTAGGAGGCGAACGCCACGAAACGGCCGTCTGCGCTGATGGACGGATCGTCTGAGCTCTGGTTGCCCTCCGCCCCTGAACTGTCCACGCTCACGCGCTCCGTGGTGGCGGCCAAGGCGACATGCGTGAGAGTGACGGGCACAAGAAGGATGACAAGAAGCAGGCCTACGGTGAGACCTGCAGACCCCGCGCTTCTGCCAGGCATTACAGCCCCCTTTCGCCGGCCCCGGACCCAACGCCGGAGCCCACCTCTCTATTATACCTCTCCGGCGGTGCTCGGTCAATATCGAGCGGGCAGGCACGGGGGCCTGCCCCTACAATGCAATCCCGAACGCTCCCACCAGGAACACGGCCATCTGGCCTCTGGTTACGTTGTTCTTCGGGCAATAGAGCGGCGGGGGGACCTCCCGCGCACCCATAAATGGGGACAGTCACCTATTTCCGTCAGTGTGACATGCTTCTCCCCTGTTCGGCGGCCAGGACCTTGCCTCCTGGGCCCGAAATTAGGGACAGTCACCTATTTCTCACTCCTCGCGCAGGTTTCTCGGCCGGCCAACGGGCAGGGGGCGGATGCGGCTAAGCGCGGTCCTCGCCAGAAAAAGGCAGATCCCCCAACTTCCAAGAGTTACGGGTTCGCGGAGGCGATAAAATAAAAAGCCCTGAGCGGCGAAGCCTTCTGGTTCCCTCGGGAGCCCGGTGTGTTCTTTGCCGTTTCCGGGCCGGCCCCGGCTAACCTTTCGGCTTGCTGGACCCCGGCCGGTCTGGTCAAGAAACTCCAGACCTCCCCTGGTCTCTCCGACTCTCGCCGGAGTTTCCGCCTTCCGCCAGCTCGGCCCCAGACGCGGCTCTGTCCCGAACAAACCTGGCGGCCCATCCGGGTCGGAAACCACGCCCGAGACCTGGCCGAGCGTCCGGCGGTCTCCAGAGGCGGCTCCTGCCGCCCAGAGCATTATTATTCTACCAGCGGGTCGCGTATTTGTCAACACCTTCGGGCGCAATGGCGAAAGATTTTTTCGCCCGATGCTCTCTGTCGGAAGACCGGGGAAGCTTTGGTGCGCTCGGCGGGTCGTTCGAGCATGAGGGGTTTTCGCAGCCGGCGCGCCGAAAAAAGGCATCATGCAAAGCAGCAGGAGCGGCGCTCCATCGCCTCAGCCGCCAGAGGCCGCAGAGATAGTTTTCACACGCGAGCAGATAAGGCGCAGGGTGGCCCGCCTCGCGCGCCAGATATCGGAAGACTATAAGGGCCTGGAGCTCTGGCTCGTGACGGTGTTGAAGGGCGGCACATTTTTCCTTGTTGACCTTGCGAGGCAGTTACGCCTGCCGGTGGCGATAGACTTCCTGGCGATATCTTCCTACGGCCCGCAAGCGAGGGGAACGGTCAGAATAACCAAGGACTTGGAGCAGGATATTTCGGGAAAGCATGTCCTGGTTGTGGAGGACATCGTTGACACAGGTCTCACGCTTGGCTACATCTGCCGGACGCTGCGAGTCAGGAGGCCGGCGAGCCTCGAAGTCTGCGTTCTTCTTGACAGGCCCCGGCGCCGCATAGTGGACATTGACATAAGATACAGGGGCTTCGAGGCGCCGGATAAATTTCTCGTCGGCTACGGGCTGGACTGGAAACAGCGCTACAGGAACCTGCCCTACATCGCATCTGTTGACCTTGAGAGGCTGGAATCTTCTGAAAGGAAAGAGGCAGAATGAAGGTTACCATACTGGGCAGCGGAGCCGCAGAGGGCTACCCGGCGCTGTGGTGCACCTGCGCACACTGCGCTGACGCGAGGGCGAGAGGCGGCCTGAATCTGCGCCTTCGCAGCGCAGCTCTGTTGAACGATGATTTGCTCATAGACTGCGGGCCGGACCTCATGCAGGCCGCCGCGAGATGCGGCCTCGTCCTCGCGAGCGTCACAACGCTGCTGGTAACTCACTCGCACGGGGATCACTTCGACGAGGTGAACATCAGGCTCAGGGCGGCGGGGTTTCGGAACAACGACCTGCCGAAACTCACAGTCTATGGGCCCGCGTCCGTGGCGCTGAAAGTCAGCGGCCTGGCCGAGCGCGAGGACCTGTGCGTCGAAGGAATAGAGGTGAGGCCCTTTCAGAAATTCCGGGCAGGGCGATACGAGGTCCACGCGCTGCCGGCAAACCACGGAACGGAAAGCCCCCTGATCTATGTCGTAGCCGACTCCGACAAGAAGCTTTTCTACGCCGCCGACACCGGCCCGATAGGCGAGGATACATGGCTCGCTCTCTCGGAGCACAGGTTCGACCTCGTCACACCGGAGGCAACGAGAGGGTCAATCGGCGGCAGGGACCCATATCATATGGCATTGATGGATGTGGTTCAGATGCGGGAGAGAATTGAAAAGGAGGGCATGCTGAAGCCCGGGGGCAGATTCATTGCCACCCACTTCTCTCATCATGGTAACCCGTCGCACGAGGAGCTCCGTCAGCTTTTGGGCTCCTATGGGATCGAACCGGCTTACGACGGAATGAAGATAGAACTGTGAGGGGGGGCGAGGCGAAGACGAAGCGATTTTCCCGGAACAGGCGACACGGGCATGAGGAAGAGGAGGAAAGCCAGAGGTATCTCCAGCCCCTCGGAGTTCTACGAGAGGCTCATCATGGTAATCGGGTGGCTGGTTCTGGCGGCCATCGTGGGAGTCATCGTATGGCGGCTTGTGAGATTTCTGCAACCCAGCCTGACCTCGATCCACCGCTCTTACACGGAGCCGCTGAAACAAATACCAATGCTGCCGCATGAACACAGCGACATCTTCGCTCGTCTTGGGGGAAGGAGCGGAGCATGGGGCTGAGGAATGCCTGACAGCGAGGCGCGGGCAAGCTGCTGCCATCGAAGCCAGGCGCGGCACAAGGGCAGGGGCGCTGGCCTGCAACTCTGGCCAGAAGCGCAGGCGGGCCGATCGCCCGTGGTGGGATAACCTCGCTGAGGCCCCGCTGCCACAAAGGTATCTTAGAGCTTTTATCAAAACTGCCTGGCCGACAGGTGTGGCGCCCCGACCTGTCGGGGTGCGGACAGGCAGGGCCTGCTCTGCGAAGCGCTACGCAGGCTCGCGAAGCAGAGGCGCCTGTCCCACATTGCGCCTTGCCGTTCTGTCTCTGAGCCGGTTTTGTTAGAGTCTGTTAGCAGGCCTGTGATAGATGCCGTTGCGCCCTGCGATCGACCAGCCCGGTAGGGGCGGCCCCCCGTGGCCGCCCAGGGAGCCCCCAGAGGGGCTCCCCTACGAAGAGTCGCGTGACGCTGCCGCACGTCTCTCCGCAAAGAGACAGGCACGGGCTTTTTCACAAATCTGTTCGAGGCGATTCAGCAAATGCAGGCAGCCGCACGTGTGCTAGCTCGCTGGGCCAGGACCGCCGGCGAACAAAGGCATCTCCTCTCGATACGAGATGGAATAGTCTCGGCGCTCCCGCTGGTGCTGGTGGGAAGCCTTTTTCTGCTGATTGCGCAGCCGCCCTATAAGCCGTGGGTTGAGGCTCTTCAGAAGTCGGGAATCGAGGAAACGCTTCTCATCCCCTTCAGGCTGACCATAGGCCTTGTAGCCGTCTATGTTTCATTTTCCGTCGCCGCAAGCCTCGCCAGGCGCTACGACACGGACCCCGTGGGAGCTGGCCTCGTTTCTGCTGCGGGCTTCATGCTCTCTGCGAAGCCATTTCAAGCCGTCGCCGAAGGCGCCGTAGGGACGCACGGCCGTGCGCCCCTACTTGTGCTGCCCATGCAATCTCTCGGCGCTGAAGGGCTTTTCGTTGCCATTCTCATCGGGCTGCTTTCGGCAGAGCTTCTGCGATTTTTCCTCGCCCGACGGTGGACTTTCCGCCTGCCGGCAGGCGTTCCGCCGGCCGTCGCCAAATCGTTCGCGAGCCTGGCCCCAGCCGCAGTGATGTTGACGCTTTGCTGGCTCGTTTTCCACGTGCTCGGGCTCGACCTTTTCGCCCTCACGCGCGTGGCTGTGGGCAGGCCGCTCGCCGCTCTGAGCAACACGCTGCCCGGCGTGCTGCTGATCGTTCTTATAGATTCATCGCTGTGGCTCGTGGGGGTGCACGCCGCGGCGCTGCTGGCAGTTCTTCAGCCTACCTGGCTTCAGCTCATAACAGAGAACATGCAGGCCGCCGCGAGGGGAATGAGCGTGCTTCCGAACATTGGCAGCCGCGAGTTTTACATCTGGTTCATATGGCTGGGAGGCAGCGGCGCGAGCTTGTGCCTTCCCTTCATGCTCTTGAGAGCGAGGTCTTTGGCTCTTCGCAGCGTCGCGCGCCTTGCGTTGATACCAGGTGTTTGCAACATAAACGAGCCCGTAATGTTCGGAGTTCCGATTGTGATGAACCCCTCGCTTGCCATTCCTTTCATAGTCGCTCCGGTGGCCGCCACGCTCGTAACATGGTTCTCGTTCCAGTATAACCTGGTGATGCGCCCTCATATCATCGTGCCGTGGACTCTTCCGGCTCCAGTGGGAGCTTACCTCACAACGGGGGGCGACTGGCGCGCAGTCGTTCTCATGGCGGCGAACTTCATCCTGACCGCGCTGATATACATTCCTTTCATACGGGCATACGATGCGCAGCTCGCACAAGCAGAGACAGCCGAGGAAGCCGGGAAGACAGCGGCAGAGCAGCCAGAACCGCCTCGTTGTTGACGCTAACGTCTTTGTGGCAGCCCAGTGGAACCCACAGTCGGCGTCGGCGGGGATTCTGGAAGCTTGCCGCCGCGGCGAGTTGCTCTTGTGCTATTCGCCCGATATAGAGATGGAGATTGAAGCTGTGCTGAAAAGGACGCGGGCGCCGCATGGCTTTCTATCGCTTGTCGAGCAAGCCTTTCGAAGCGGCAGGAAGTTCCGCCCACGCCCAACGCGCCAGGTGATAGCAGAGGACCCCGAAGACGACAAGTATCTTCACTGCGCAGCGGCGGCGCGGGCCCAATGGATAATAACGAACGACCGCCACCTGCTCTGTCTTGGCAACTGGAAGGAGGCCGTGATAACGAGGCCGGCGATTTTCCAGCGCTCGCGGCCGACTATTGAGTCTCGCACAATTGGTTCGGACAGGGCTGGTCATTGCGAGGCCGGCGGCTGAGCCCCGACATGGTCGCGGCTTAGCGCTTTCTTTCACAAATGGGTGATACATCCAACTGTAGGGCGCGGGTTCCCCTGGTCCCAGCCCGGCTCGAGCAGGCGCCCCGCGCCGGAGACTCAGGGCGGCGGGCGCGGGAGAGGTCGTTGCATAATCCGATTCGACGATCCGGCCGAGCGCCAGGGCCCCATCTCCTCCCCCTTGACGGGGGAGGAGGCCAGGTGGGGGTGGATGCAGGCCGTATCAGACACGCGCTGCGGCCTCAGGCCCCCCACCCGGACCTCCCCCATCCGCCGGCTGGCGGACGGGGAGGGGCTGTCACCTTGGGTCAGCCGCAGCGTGCGTTTGACTCAATTATCCAACAGCCTCGGGAGCACCCGCCCTACAGGGCAATTCGCTGGCGAGATGTGCGCTTGAATTGTCAAAAATTGCATTAGCCGAGGCCGTGGCAATCTCGTTCCTGAGCGGGTTCTACGAGACTTGCCCGCCGGAGGCGGGTAAACTTCGCTGCCGCTGGCAATGACATGCCCAAGGTAATTTGCGAAACTCGATAGGCGGCCTGAGCAGGGCGGAATCCGCGTTGACCGAGCCTGTCCGCCGTGATAAATTTAGCCCGTGCGTTCCTGCGCGGTCGCTCTGTGCCTCTTCCTCGCTCCAGCTTGCTCGCTGTGGGCCTCTGCTCCAGCGCCTCTACGCGTGGCTGTAGCGCAGGGAGCGCGCGAGGTCCAGGTGCGCAGCGACGCGGGCCTCGATATCTCGTCTTTGTCCGGCGACTCTGTCGTTCGGGTGGAGCCCGGTAAGGCGGCGAGTTTTCACCGGTCGGGGGCTTCCGGGCTTCGCCTGGAAGTGGCGGGGGAAGGCAAGCCGATGGCTCTTTCGTCATCCGTTCGGATAAGAAAGCCAGATGTCGGGTGGCTGAGACTCCAGATTGAACGGCGACCCGAACGCCGATTTTCCGGCGAGCTGGAGATAGCAGCGCGGGCCGGAGGCATTTGGGTCATAAATGTGCTGGATGTTGAGCAATACCTGCGCAGCGTTCTTCCGGCCGAGATGGGAAAGGACATGCCGATGGAAGCGCTGAAGGCGCAGGCGGTGGCGTCGAGAACCAGCGCGCTTCGATGGCGCGGTCGCCATCAGGCGCTCGGCTTCGACCTGTGCAGCGCAGAGCACTGCCAGGTGTATCCGGGGGCGGACGCGGAATCGCCATCCACAACTCAGGCCGTTGACGCCACCTTCGGCGAAGTCCTCATGTATGACGGCCAGCTCGCGCAGACGCCGTTCTCTGCCATCTGCGGCGGTCACACCGAGAACAACGAAGATGTCTGGCCCGGCCGCCCGGCGCCATACCTGAGGGGCAGACCTGATTGCCCGGATGAGGAAGCGCCTAAGTGTAAGCCCGACGAGGTAGAGAAATGGGTGGGTTCTTATCCCCGGGCGAACTGCCTCGTTTCAACCCCGGGAGTCGTGCGCTACTTCCGCTGGGTGCAAGTGATGACGCAGGAGCAGCTTCAGAAAAGCCTGGCCCCGATAGCGGATGTGGGAGAAATTCTGAGCCTCGCACCTCTGGAGAGAGGCGTGGGAGGCCGGATAAAGACGCTTCAAATCGTCGGGACCAAAGAGAAGACGCTTCTCGGGCCGGAGGCGGTCATAAGGACGGCGCTTGGTAGGCTTCCAAGCGCTGCCTTTGTCGCGGAGGCCTACGGCGGGAAAGACCAGCCTCCGCTCGTTTTCGTTTTCAGGGGAGCTGGCCTGGGGCACGGCGTTGGCATGTGCCAGATGGGAGCCGTGGGGCTTGCGCGGTCGGGTCTCGACTACAGGCAAATCCTGGCCAGGTATTATCCAGGGTGCGAGATTGCGAGGGTCCAGTGAGGTGAGGGAATGAGCAGGCAAGAGCAGGGTGAGCTGCCGCAGAAGATGAGGGTTGCCGAACTGAAGCCAGGGCAGGAAGCCGAGGGCGTTTATCTCGTGCGCGAGAAGAGGCTCATGCCGTATCGCGATCCAACGCGGGGGAATTATCTTTCGCTCGTGCTCGCGGACAGGACCGGCCAGATTCAGGCCAGGGTTTGGGAAAACGCAGACAAGGTGGCCTCCTCTTTCGAGGAGGGCGACTGCGTGCGGGTGCGGGGGCTGGCTGAAGATTACCAGGGGATGACGCAGCTCGCGGTGCGCAGCATAGCCCTGGCGGAGGAACATGAGATTGACGAGCAGGTTTATCCCGAGCTTCCTCGCTCGGCGCGCAGCCTCGAAGAGATGCTGGCAGAGCACAAGAAGGTGATAGCATCCGTGGAGAGCCGCGAGCTGCGAAGGCTGCTGGAAGCCGTTTTCGGCGACCGCGAGATTATGGAAAAGTTCGGCCGCTGTCCGGGTGCGGTGAAGGTGCACCATGCTTATCTGGGAGGCCTGCTCGAGCATACGCTGGAAGTTGTGAGACTCTGCCGCGCAGTGTGCGATATCTATCCCGCCCTCGACCGCGACCTGCTCGTGACCGGGGCCCTTCTGCACGACATCGGGAAGACGCTGGAGCTCTCCTACGATATCATTTTCGATTACACCGACGAGGGGAAGCTTCTGGGCCACATAACCCTTGGAGTGCAGATGGTGAAGGACAAGATTGACGAGCTGAAGGATTTCCCCGACGAGCTCGGCCTTAGGGTGCTGCATCTTATGGTGAGTCACCATGGAGAGGACATTCGCTACTCACCTCAGCGCCCCATGACGGCTGAGGCCTGCGCGCTTCACTACGCTGAGAATCTCGATGCGCAGGTGAACCGCTTCGTGGGAGTCATAGAGAAGGCGAAAGCGGAGGGCAAAACCTGGACGGAATGGCAGGACCTGCTGCGCCGGTCGCTCTATGCAGGCCCAGCGGAGGTGGAATGAATGACACTGAGCTACAGCCGGGTCGAGAGCTATCGAACCTGTCCGCTGAAATACAAGCTTTTGAATATTGACCGGGTGGAAACCGTCAGGGGTCCCAGGCTGATCGGGGGCGACGCAATGCACAAGGCGCTGAAGATGCTCTACGATCCCGGCAGGTTGGAACCTCCTGCCGCTGACGAAGTCATCGAAACGTTCATGCGGACTGCGTCGGAGATTCCCGCTGACGACAGCGTGGGCCAGGGACTTGTGCTGCGCGGCATCGAGACTTTGAGGATGCACTATTCGGCAGCTCTCGAAGTCATCCGACAGAGGCGCACGATCGGCGCGGAGGTCCGCTTCAGCTTTGCCTTCGACGAGGGCCATCATATACAAGGATATATAGACAGGGTGGACGCGCTGTCGGCGGATCATGTCGAGCTGATTGACTACAAGACAGGCCGAGTGCCCACCCAGCCGGTGCTCGACAGCGAGGACTCCGCTGTAAAGCTTCAGATGGCGTGCTACCGACTGGCAAGCGAGCGCCTGTATCCGGGCAAGCAGGCGACAATGACAGTAATATACACCGACCACAACTTCTTCCCGATGCACGTGGCCCTGCCCGCCGAAACTCTCGAGGAGACGAGATGGCTGATACGCGACACGATTGCGGGCATCGAGTCGGGCAGGTTTGACCCGAAGATAGACAGGCACTGCGATTGGTGCGAGGTCAGGCGAAACTGCCCGGTGTGGAAGACGCCTGAGCCTCCTCCAGGGGCTGATGTGGCAGCCGCGGCAGCCGAATTTCACGAGATAGGCGAGCAGTTGAGAGAATTGGAGGGGAAAAGGAAGAAGCTGCGCGACATCCTTCTTGCATACGCCGAGGCTGCGGAAGCAAGGCGATTTGAGGCCGGCGACGCGGAGGTGATAGTCTCAGAGCACGAGCGCTTCTCCTATGATGCGCAGCGGCTCAGAGCAGTTCTGGAGCCTCTTGGCCTGTGGGAGAAAGTGCAGGCTGTTGACAAGAAGGCGGCGGATGAGCTTCTCAAGGGAACGCTTCTTGACCCCGCGCAGAAGCGGGCCGCGCGAGAGGCGCTGGTGCTGGAAAGGACCGAGCGGCATGTGAAAGTGAATCCGCGGGGCGCCGAGGCTGAAGAGGAAGAGACAGACGATGCAAGCACCTGAGCAGAAACTGCCGAGAAGTTGCATACTTGGGCTGCGCCCGTATGTCCCCGGCAAATCCATGGAGGAGGTGCAGGAGAAGCTCGGCATCACCGACCTCGTGAAGCTGGCCTCGAATGAGAACCCGCTCGGCCCATCGCCTCGAGCCGTGGAGGCCATGATTCAGGCTTTTCAGGATGTGCGGCTCTATCCTGACAACGAATGCCGCCGCCTGAAGAAAGCGCTGTCCCAAAGGCACGGCGTCGCAGAACAGCAGATAATCGTGGGCCGCGGCAGCGACGAAGTCATACACATGACCGGTCTGGCTTTCCTGAGCGAGCTTGACGAGGCGCTGATGGCCGAGCCGCCTTTTGTCCTGTATGAATTCACGACCCAGTTGATGGGCGCCACGGCCGTCCGCGTTCCGCTGAAGAACTACACGCACGACCTCGAGGAGATGGCGAGCAGAGCAAACGAGCGGACGAAGCTCGTCTTCATCGCCAACCCGAACAATCCCACCGGCACTATCGTCAGGCGGCGCGAGACGCAGTGGTTTCTCGATTCCTTGCCGCCCACCTGCATCGTCGTATTCGACGAGGCCTATGCAGATTATGTCGAGGACCCGGAATTCCCCGACGCTCTCGCATGGGTTCGGGAAGGGCGCAATGTGATCGTGCTGAGGACATTCTCGAAGATATACTCTCTCGCCGGGCTGCGGGTGGGATATGGGATAGCGCCAGTTCACCTTGCGTCATACCTGGAGATGGTCAGGGAACCTTTCAATGTGAGCAGCGTGGCCCAGGCGGCGGCCCTGGCCAGCCTCGGAGACGAGGAACAGGTGAGAAGAAGCCTGGCCAATAATCGGCAGGGCAAGGAGTTCCTATACGCCGAGTTCCGCCGCATGGGCCTCGGATACGTGCCCACCGAGGCGAACTTCATCTTCGTTGACGTGGGAAGAGACGCAGACAAGATCTTCGAGCTCCTGATGAGCAAAGGCGTTATCGTCCGGCCGGGCACTTCGTTCGGCTTTTCAACGCATCTGCGCATCACGATCGGCACGCCCGAACAGAACGCGCGACTGGCGGCGGCCCTCGAGGAGGTCTTGAAGAATGGATGAGCGCGGTGAGGGGCGGCTTTTCCGCAAAGCGGCTCTGTTGGGCGTGGGTCTCATCGGCGGCTCGGTGGGAATGGCGATAAAGGAGAAGGGGCTCGCCGCCAGGGTGGTGGGAAGCACGACGCGATTGGAGACCCTGTCGAGGGCGAAGGAAGTGGGCGCAATAGATGACGGAAGCCTTGATATTTGCGAGGTCGTGCAGGGGGCAGACCTGGTCATCCTGGCAGCGCCCGTGCGCAGGATTCTCGAGCATCTGGCGGCGCTTCCCGCGCTCGTTTCTCCCGGGGCGATCGTAACCGATGTCGGCAGCACGAAGACCGTGATAGTGCGCGCCGCAGCGAAGGTCAGCCGGGCAGGCGCTTACTTTGTCGGTGGGCATCCCATGGCTGGATCTGAGAAGGCAGGGGTGGCAGCAGCCAGGCCAGACCTTTTCCATGGCGCGGTCTGGGCGCTGTGCCCTGGCGCCGCTGTTCCGCGGCAGGTTATGGAGAAGATGGAGAAGCTAATTGCCGCAGTGGGCGCGCAGTCAGTTCTGCTGAAACCCGAAGAGCACGACTTGCTTGTGGCGGCGATCAGCCACCTGCCCCACCTTGTCTCTGCTGCGCTCGTCGAGCAAGCCGAGAAGGCTGCGCGCAGGCATCCGAAAGTGAGAATGATGGCAGCGACGGGCTTCAGGGACACGACCCGCCTCGCCGGAGGAGAGCCAGCCCTGTGGCGCGACATTTTCATGAGCAACAGGCGTCAAGTCCTTGCGGCAATTGACAGGTTGATCCGGGAGCTGAGCGATTTCAGGGCGGCGCTGGACGGGAAAGATGAGACGGCCGTCGAGTCTTTCCTAAAGCGAGCGAGGCAGGCGCGGCCGAAATATCTGGCAGGAGCCGGTTAGGTGGACCTCATAGTCGAGAGAAGCGGCCCCCTCAGGGGAGAGGTATCTGTTCCCGGTGACAAGTCGGTCGCGCACAGGGCCCTTCTGATAGGCGCTGTCGCGAGTGGAGTCACGCGAGTCTCGCACCTGCTTCACGCCGAGGACACCCACCACACAGCCGACGCGCTTCGAGCGCTGGGCATCGAGGTGGAAGTTGGCCCCGGCAATGGCCCTGTGAAGATTCGGGGCGCGGGCCTCGATGGGTTTCGCGCTCCATCCCAGCCGCTATATCTGGGCAACTCGGGGACTGGCATGAGGTTGCTCGCCGGTCTGCTTGCCGGTCAGCCTTTCTCATGTGTGGTCGAGGGCGATGCTTCGCTGTCGCGCCGTCCCATGGACAGAATCGCCCGACCTCTTGGCATGATGGGCGCGCGCATAACGGGAGAGGGCGAGAGGTGTCTGCCGCCGCTGCAAGTAGAGGGGAAGCGGCCCCTGAAGGCGATTCAGTATGAGCTTCCAGTGGCGAGCGCGCAGGTGAAATCAGCCATTCTGCTGGCCAGCCTCTACGCAGATGGAGAAACGGAAGTTATCGAGCCCCTGCCGACGCGCGACCATACCGAGAGGATGTTGAGGCTTTTCGGGGCGGATGTGAAGGCGAGAGGGACTTCGATCGCTGTCCGCGGGGGGCAGAAGCTCGCGGCGCAGGACCTCACCGTGCCTGGCGATATCTCCTCAGCGGCGTTTTTTCTGGTAGCCGCCTCGACAGTCCCGGGCTCCGAGATTTTGCTGCCCGGCGTCGGGGTCAACCCAAGAAGAACCGGCATACTCGAAGCCTTGCGCGAAATGGGAGCTGGCATAACTTTGCACAATGAGCGGGAAGAAAGCGGGGAGCCCGTCGCCGATATAGCTGCTGAGTATGCTCCTTTGAAAGGATGCACAGTGGACGCGGAACTCGCGTTGAGGGCTATTGACGAGATTCCCGTGCTCTGCGTCGCGGCAGCTTTTGCTCGTGGAGAAACAGTCATAAGAGGGGCCGCCGAGCTGAGGGTGAAGGAATCGGACCGCATTGGCAGCATGGCCGCCGCTCTGAGAGCGGTCGGAGCCGAGGTGGAGGAGCTGCCCGACGGCATGATCGTGAAGGGCGGGAAGGAGCTGCGCGGCGGCAAATGCGACAGCGGGGGAGACCATCGCGTTGCGATGGCGATGGCTGTGGCCGGCCTGGCTGCCGCGGGGACAACTGCGATTGGGGGAGCGGAATGGGTGGCCACATCGTATCCCGATTTCGCAAGGCATTTGGCCATCCTCGGAGCCAGAATATCCCAAATTTGAAATCTGAAATCTCAAATCTCAAATCTGAAATTTAAGGTTGACAATTCGAGGTCATGGGAGGAGCGGATGATAGACCCGCAGCTTCTGGAAATACTTGCCTGCCCCGAGTGCAAGACGCCGGTTGAGGTCGAGGGCGATCGGCTTGTCTGCGTGCACTGCGGAAGGCGTTATCGCGTCGAAGACGGCATTCCCATAATGCTGCTCGAGGAGGCCGAACCTCCCGCCCCGGGATGGCAGCCGCGCGGTTGACCCATTCGACTTCGCTCAGGGTCATGCGGAGCGGAGCGCAGGCATGAAAAGACGGCCCGCAGCAGATGGACCTTTCCATATGTCTCCTCAACTGGAATACTCGTGAGGATCTTCGGCGCTGCCTGCAGTCGCTTCGCGCTTCCGGCTGCGCCCTCGAACGCGAGATAATAGTTGTTGACAATGCGTCAACAGATGGCTCCCCCGAAATGGTCGCGCGTGAGGCTCCCGAGGTGCGCCTCATAGTGAACGACAGCAACCTGGGCTTTGCGGCGGGAAACAACGCGGCGCTTCGCGCTTCCACTGGCAGATACTGCCTGCTGCTGAATCCCGATACGCAGGTCAGGCCCTGCGCGCTTTCCAGTCTGGTAGAGGCGCTTGAAGCTGAACCGAATGCAGCGGCTGCCGGGCCAAAGCTGCTGAACGGCGACGGCTCCATTCAGTATTCGTGCAGGCGTTTTCCAAACTTTGCCACGGGCCTTTTCCGCCGCTCGCCGCTCGGCAGGTTCTTTCCGCGCAACCGCTTCGAGCGGGAATATCTCATGAAAGACTGGGCGCACGATAGGGCAAGGGAGGTTGACTGGATTTCGGGCGCTGCATCGTGCATGAGACGCGAGGCGCTCGAGCAGGTAGGTTTGCTCGACGAGCGCTACTACATGTTCTGCGAAGATGTGGACTGGTGCCTCAGGGCGAGAAAGCTGGGCTGGAGAATAGTCTATGCTCCCCAGGCGGAGATAATTCACTTTCGCGGGCGCAGCACAGACCTGGCGCCCTTCCGCATGGCGGCGGAGTTCCACAGGAGCATGGAGAGGTTCTACTGGAAGCATTACGCGAGCTCCTGGCCTGGGGCGCTGCGGTGGCTCCCTCCATTGGCCATCAGGCTTCGCCTGCTATTCGCACTGGGAGAGCACGGCCTTAACTGGTGGCGCGGCCAGATGGAAAGACGACTGTAGCCGCAGGCTGTGCTTGAGGCGCTTATAGCGCACCCATAAAGGGCGCGGCTGCACGGCTGGTGGATGCGAGGGAGCGACGAGGAGAGCTTCGAGTGCCGCGCAAGAAAAGCCGGCGACAAGGCAGGAAACCCGAAGGGGACGCTAAAGGCCAGCGCGGCCCGAGAGCGGTCGAGGCTTTAGAGATAGGGTGCCTGGCCGCTGCCGCCTTTGCGGCCCCGCTCGTGTGGGGCAGGTCGGAACTCTGGCCCGAATGGGAATATGGCGGGCACGCCCTTGTGCTGGGGCTTGCCTGCATCGCCTGGCTTGCGCGCATCTATGAATGGCTGATTGTGCGGCGGCAAATTCCCGTCGCGCGCACGCCCCTGGATTGGCCGGCTGCTGCGCTGCTTGCCTGGACCGCCATATCGGCGCTTGTCTCGGGGAACCCCCACTCATCAGCCCTGGCCACTGGACGGCTGGTGACGGGGATGCTGCTTTTCGGCCTTCTTGTAAAGGGCGAGCCAAACCGCCTTCGGCGGCGAGCAGTCTTAGCAGCGCTTGTGGCTTCGGCGAGCCTGTCCGCTCTCTATGGCGTCCGATCCTATGTGATCAGCCTGCGAGAGGGAAATCCGAGCTGGCGCATATTTGGGACCTTTTACAACCCCAATGTCTTCGCTGGCTTTCTCATGCTGGTTATTCCTCTCTCGATCTCGGCGCTTCTTGCTGCCAGGTCTGGCGTCGTCCGCATATTATCCGTTTACGCCGTCGCAACTCTGCTGATAGCTCTCATCCTGACAGGCTCCCGGGGCGGCTGGCTGGCCTTTCTGCTGTCGGCCGTAGTATTCGGCCCGCTTCTGGGCGCAGCGTTTGGCCGGCCCCGGCAAGGGGCATTGGCGGCGCTGGCTGCCGTCGCGGCGCTCGCGGGTCTGGCAATCGCCCTGCCGCCTCTGCGGGTGCGACTGCTCACATCTTTCTCCGCCCAGGAGCACTCGAACAGGTTTCGTCTCCTCACCTGGAAGTCTGCCGCCTGGATGGCCGCCGACAGGCCGGTGGTCGGCTTCGGGCCTGGCAGCTTCGAGCTGGCGTTCCCCAGATACGCTATCGGCGGCTATACCCGGATGGCCCACGAAAACTATTTGCAGGTGGCGGCGGAGACAGGTTTTCCGGGGCTTGCGGCCTTCGCTTGGCTGCTCGGAGCATTCGTCTTCGCAGCCGCGCGGGCGCTGACTTCTGCTCAGAGCCGGGAAGACGCTCTTGTCGCAGCAGCGTGTCTGAGCGGTGTGGCTGCTTTCACTTTCCACAGCTTTCTCGACTATGGTTGGTTCATCGGGGCGATTGCCTGCACAGTCTGGTTTCTCATGGGTTTGGCGATGGATGCAGCGCGGGAAAGTAAGGAAACCCGCAGAAAGCCTGTGAGAATGTCGCCCGGCGCTGCCTGGGCGACGGTTGCAGCGCTAACGGCTGTTGGCCTCGCCCTGGAAAGCATACCTGTCAGGGCCTTTGCCGCACAGATTGACGAGAACGAGTGCCTGAGACTGGTGGAGCAGGGTCTGAATGAGGCTGCCGCCGACCGCTGCCGCGCGGCTGTGAAAATGGACCCCTGGAACGCTCGCTACAGGAAGCAGCTCGCATGGCTGCTCCCTTTCCAGGAGGCAGAGAAGCAGATGAAGCAGGCCGTCATGCTCGAGCCCACACAGCCTGCCCACCGCGCTGCGCTGGCGCAGCTATACAGGAACATGAGCAATAATGCAGAGGCGCTGAAGCTGCTGAAGGAGGCCATTTCGCTTCACCCACACTACACCTCAGCATACATGCAGATAGGTGACATCGAACTCACAAGGCAGCATTTTGACGAAGCGGAGAGGGCTTACAAGGAGGTAGCCAGGGTCGAGGGCAGCCCCTTTGGCCAGGTGACCGCCCTCGAGGGTGACGTGCACCCGGATTTCGTACGCGCACGGTATATGCTTGCGTGCCTGCTACTGGCCCGCGGTGACATGACGGGCGCAGTGCAGCATCTGAGAGCGGGCCTCGATCTCGTGCAGAAGTGGGAAGCCTTCAGCAAGCCAAGGGCTGCGCTGGCTGAGATCGTGGGGGAGGGTGAGCCAGGGCTTCTTGGCGAGATGCTCCGTTTGAAAGCAAAACTCCTGTTCAGGATAGGGCAAGCTGAGCTTGCCCTGAGCAAAGCCGAAGGGAGAGCGGCAGGCGCGGAGGCGGAGGCCGCGCGGAAGATGCGCGAGGCGAAGAAAATAATGCGCGAGGTGGAAGAGGTCGTCAGCGCAGAAGACAACCAATTCAAGGCGCTGATGGGCAAAAAGAGCTGAGCCGCAGGCGGCTCACCGCCGGATTGGCGCCTACCCTAAGATTGCCGGTGCCGCTCTGCGTGATTCTTGTTCAGGCCCGTCGTTGTAGGGGAGCAGTCCGCCAGCCGGCGGACTGTTCCCGCGGGCGGAGCGGCGCTCCGCCCCTACGGGCACCCGACGTCATTTGTGCGAAGGCGATTATTAGGATAGGCTTTTGGCGAGAAGAAAGGAACAAATCATGCTGAGAGCTGGAGCGGCAAAGGCGGACATAACACCTCCTGTGGGGGTTGACTTGTGCGGCTATGCTGGGCGACCAGGCCCATCGGTCGGAATACACGACAGGCTCGAAGCGCAGGCCCTTGTGCTTGAAGCGGGGGGCTGGCGCGCGGCCCTTCAGGGCCTTCCCGACGGCGTCCCTTCAGGGTCACCCGAACGGGTGGCAATTGTGGCTGCCGACATAATCGGCTTCGATGGCAGTCTCGTCGAGTCTGTGAGAAGGCAGGTGGCCGAAAGGGTGTCGCTGGAACCTGGCGGCCTGCTTCTCGCGGCCGCCCACACGCATTCAGGGCCCTCGCTGCGCTGCCTTCGGGGAATGGGCGAGCCCAACGCGGCCTACCTGGAAAAGCTCGCAGGGATCCTGGCGGATGCGGTTGCGCAGGCGGCTTCAAACCTCCAGGAAGCGCTCATTGGCGCCGGGAAAACCGAGGCCCGCATATCTATCAACAGAAGGCAGAGAACCGACCAGGGAACCGTCCTCGGGAAGGACGCTCAGAAGCCCACGGACCCCGAGCTTGCGTTGCTCCGCATTGACAGGGCCGGCGGAGGGCCGCTCGCCATACTCATGAACTACGCCTGTCACGCCGTGGTTCTTGGCGGAGACAATCTACTCGTGTCGGCCGACTATCCTGGCTATGCGAGGCGGCTGTTGGAGCAGCGGTTCCCGGGCGCTGTCGTCATGTTCACGAACGGAGCTTGCGGCGACATAAACCCCGCGAAGATGGGCAGCTTCGAATTCGCCCAGGAGCAGGGAGAGCGCCTGGGCGAAGCGGCTTGCGCCCTGTTGGGCGGAATCGCGACGCGTCCTGCTGAGCGGCTCTGGGCGCGGGAGGCTGAGCTTGCGCTCCCGACAGCGCCGCTGCCAGCCGAGCAGCAAGCCGCCCGGGAGTTTGAGCGGCTGCAAGCCGAAGTGGAAAGCCTGGAGAAAGAGGGCGCGCCTTCAGGCCGAATACGCGCAGCCAGGGCGTTTCGCGACTGGGCGAGGGATGTTCTCGAGGCCGCGCGGCAGGGCAAGAAGCAAGAGCCCGCCCGAAGCGTCATCTCGGCCGTGAGGGTTGACGATATGGCCCTCGTCGGGATTCCGGCTGAGCTCTTCGTTGAAATCGGGATGGAGATAAAGAGACGGTCGCCTTTCAAGAGCACTTTCGTCATGGGATACGCCGGCAAGGTTGTCGGATATATCCCGACGAGGAAAGCCTTCGAGGAGGGCGGCTACGAGGTAGATACTGCGTATAAGTTCTATGGCCTGACGCCTTTCCTTCCAGAAGTGCACGACAGAACTGAGCAGACAGCTCTCCGCCTTCTCGCATCCCTGCGGGAGGGATGAGACGGGATACATGAACGCAGCGGTCCGGACAAAGTGGCCTCCGTCGAGGTGGAGGGTCGTGCCAAGGCTGGCCCGAAGCGGCGGCGCGCTGTCTGTGGCGCTCGTATTATGCGCTGTTCTGGCGGCCAACATCGGGCCGGCAAGAGTGCCTCCTGCTGATGTTGCAAGGGTGGTGTGGGGCAAGATAACGGGCACGCCTTCTGGCGTTTCCCAGACGCGGCAGATAATAGTCTGGCAGTTTCGGCTTCCCAGGGTAGCCCTTGGGATACTCGTGGGGGCGTGCCTCGCTGGAGCGGGAGCGACTTTTCAGGGGCTTCTTCTGAATCCTCTCGCAGATCCATATCTGATAGGCGTGTCCGCCGGGGCGGGGCTGGGGGCAAGCGTCGCGCTGCTTCTCAGGCTCGATACGATAGCAGGCGGATTCGGCGTCCCGCTGTTCGCCTTTGCTTTTGCCCTCCTGACGATGGGCCTCGTCTATAGGCTCGCGCTGGTGAGGGGAAAGCTGGAATTGGAATCGTTCATTCTCGCAGGCGTTGTGGCGGGGTCCTTCCTCTGGGCGGGCGTTACTCTCGTCCTGAGCCTGGCTGGCCAGGACATGGGAACGATCTTCCGCTGGCTCATGGGAAACCTGGATATCCAGGATTGGAGGCCTCCCCTGATCGTCGCCGGGCTCGCTGTGATCTCAGGGGTCGGGGTTCTGCTGCGGGCAACCGAGCTGAACGTGCTGAGCAGCGGGGAGGAATCGGCAAGGCAGATGGGGGTTGAGGTAGAGAGGACGAAGAGAATGGTAATCGTCCTTGGCTCTCTGATGACATCAGCGGGGGTTTGCTTCAGCGGCATAATAGGGTTTGTGGGGCTCGTGATGCCCCACATGGCGCGAAGGATCGTGGGGCCTGAGCACAGGGTTCTGCTGCCGTGCGCTGCTCTTATCGGCGCTTGCTTCCTTGTGCTCGCCGACACGGCGGCCCGCAGCTTGCCCGAAGAAGTGCCGGTGGGAATTGTGACGGCTGTCATCGGCGCGCCTTTCTTTTTCTATCTTCTGCGCCGCGGGAGGAGGGCGTGACGCTCAAGGCGTCGAGTGTCTGCGCCTCCTATGGGGAGAGCCTCGCTCTGAATCGAGTGGGCCTGGAGGTCGGCGAGGGGGAATTCGTCGGGCTTGCGGGCCCAAACGGCTCCGGCAAGACAACGCTCATAAGAGTGCTGAGCGGCGTGATCGAGCCGTCGGCTGGCGAGGTGACTCTGGACGGGAGAAATGTGCGGCAGATTCCAGCGCGAGAGCTTGCCAGAAGCGTGGCCGTGATTTCGCAGCAGGCAGGCTCGACCTTCGACTTCTCGGTCCTGGAGACCGTTCTGATGGGCCGCTATGCTCATCTGGCGCGTCTGCGTTTCGAGACGGCCAGGGATTACGAGGTGGCGCGGCGGTGCCTCGAGCAGACTGGAATGCTGCACCTCGCAGGGAGACGCATCGCCCAGCTTTCGGGAGGTGAGAGGCAGAGAACATTCATCGCCAGAGCCTTGGCCCAGGAAGCCAGATTCCTGCTGCTCGACGAGCCAACAGCCCACCTGGACCTGCGCCACCAGGTGGAGCTGATGAACCTGGCGGCCGAGCTGAATAGAAAGGAGGGGCTTGGCATACTTGTGGCGCTGCATGATGTGAACCTTGCAGCGCGATATTGCCAGCGGCTGCTGCTTCTTCATGAAGGCGCAGCCGTCGCGCAAGGAACTGCGCGCGATGTCATGACCGAGCAGAACCTGTGGCTCGCCTACGGGACGCGAGTTCGCGTGAGCGAGGATAGAGAAACCGGGGCTCCGCAGATTACGATTGTTTCCGGGACAGAGCAGGATGGCGAATCTGAAATTTGAGATTCCAGATTTCAAATCTCAGATTGTCGCCTGGAACATCCTGGACACAGGAGCATCAGCCGGCTCCAAAAACATGGCCCTCGATGTGGAACTCCTTCAGAAGCACTCGGCTGGAGAACTCGACAAGCCGATTCTGCGCTTCTACTCCTGGGCTCCGCCGGCCGTCTCTACCGGGAGGCATCAGCGACCGCAGGATTTCCTCGACCTCGATGCCTGCCGCGAGCTGGGAATAGATGTTGTCCGCCGCCCCACCGGCGGGGGCGCCATACTCCACGAGCGCGAGGTTACATTCTCTGTCATCGCCAGGTATGAGATTCTGGGCTGCTCAAGCGTTATGGATGTGTTCAGGCTTCTTGGAGGAGCGATTGTGGAGGGCTTGCGGGTTCTGGGCATCGAGGCGCGTTTGGTGGAGCGCCCGGAGGCAACAGCAGCTCTTTTCCGCAATCAGCCGCTTTGCTTTGCAGTGAAAGCGGCGTGCGACATAGAGGCGCAGGGACGAAAGCTCGTTGGCTGCGCGCAGTTTCACCGCGATGGGGCAGTGCTCCAGCAGAATTCTCTTCCGCTGCGAATAGACCGGGGGAAATACAGGCGAGTTTTTCGCGGCAGTTCGCCGCAGCAATGCGCGGAGCTGGAATCGCTGCTTCCAGGAGGAATATGTGCTGCGGATGTTGTCGCAGCCATCGCCCGCGGTTTCGCCAGCCGCCTGGGCTGGGGACAGCAGCGGTGAACCGGGCAGAGGCGACCTCCGGCGCCGCTCTGGCCCGTGGATCCCCTGGAGCCTGTCTTCGGCATCTGCTGCGACAACCTGGGACGCATATACGAGTGGTGCTGCGCGAACTCGCCCGCGGGACGGTCCGGCTTCTGGCTCCGGACTGTTGAGCTTCGCCTAATTGGTTGGAACCCGCGGTCGTTATTGCCAGGCCGAAGGCCGTGGCAATCTCGTTCCTGAGGGGGTTCTACGAGACTTGCCCGCCGGAGGCGGGTAAACTTCGTCCGCCGGCCGGCGGACTCGCAATGACACTCCCCAAGAGCTTCTAACAAAACCCCCATGCCTCCTGAAAGGCTCCGAACACGCTGCGAGGCCTCCGCGCCCCGCCGGACGGCTTTCGGCGCGGGGTGCCTGCCCGAGCCGGGCCACGGCCAGGGGAACCCGCGCCCTACAGTTCCACCAACCGGCAATGGGTTTTGATACGGGCCCCAAGGTAATCTGCGAAGCTCAGTAAGTAGCCCTGCCTCATAGCGGCATCCCGAAAGCGACTACCAGAAACTTGGCCATCTGGTCGCGCGTGACGGTTTGGGTGGGGCAGAAAGTGGTCGCCGTGCAGCCTGAAGTGGGCGGCGCGCCGCCCCAGGAAGCAGCGTCAGCCAACCTCTCGATCCAGCCGTAGAAGAGATCGCTTGCTGGCACATCGGAGAAACGTGGTGTGAGGCTGACGAGCGGCGCCTTTCCTCTGCTTACGCAGAGGAACTTTGCCATCTGGGCTCTGGTGACGCTGTCGCTTGGGCAGAAGTAGCGGGTGGCCCCCACGGTTCTGCACCCGCTCGTGGGTGGATTCCCGCCCCACGAGGCAGCGTCGGCGAGCTTCTCCACATAGCCGAAGAAGAGGTGGTCGGTGGGAACATCTGCGAAGGTGGCCGTGGCGGGACGAAGCTCCGCCTTTCCCGCGGCCTTGCAAAGGAACTTGGCCATCTGTCCTCGATTGACATAGTCGCCAGGGCAGTAGAGTTTCGGTTCAGCCTTGCAGCCCGATGTAACTCCCGTTTTCACGAGGGCGTCAATGTAGGGCCTGAAGAGATTATCGAGGGGAACATCGGCAAAGGTCTGGACGGCCAGGCTCCTTGTCTGGGCTGCGCCGACTGTGGTGGATATCAGGTCGTTGTCTTCAGCGACCTGATGCGGATAGCCGTCCACCCACGCGACATATTCGAGCTTATGCCAGCCGGGGACATAAGTGTAGCCGGTGCTGGAAGTGGAGAAGGTATAGACCGCCTGGAAGGTGCGAGAAGCGCCCGACGCGATGTCTCCGCCCTGGGAGCTGCCGAAATCAATAAGGCCCATTACGCCCGTGGCCGGATCAGCCCGCGGCGCCTTCGTTGTCTCGACAACAATATTGTCGGGCTTTCTTATGCGAGCGCGCAGCCAGACTTTGAAGAGAGTGTTTGCGCCGGTGTTGGTGACCGTGACGCTAATCGTGGCCGATTTTCCGATGACTGCCAGCGAGGGCAACACGCTGGTGTAGCTCACCGAGACGCTTACCGGGTATTTGGCTCCGGCGGCCCTGATGTCGTCGCCGTGCAATGTCCTGGCGTGCGTTTGGCCGGCTGAGCCTGTAGGCCACATCGTCGCCCATTGCACATCGCTGTGACCGATTCCCAGGACATGACCGGCTTCGTGCGTGGCAGTGCTCTGAAGGTCGAACTTTGTAGGGTCGCCGCTCGTTGACCATGTGAAGTCCGTGTTGAAGGTGATATCAGCCTCGATGATTTCGTTTGTGCTCTGGTAATACCAAGTATAGGTCCTGCCCAGGATGCCGGGATCAAGGTCTGCCCATTTCAGGAGGTTTAGCCCATCGGGCTGCGAGTCGCTGCCTGTCTGCGCCGTGGTGCCGTCGTAAACGGAGCGGAAGAAGCAGCGGCTTATGCGACTCCATGCGGTGAAGGAGTTCTGAATCACCTGGAACTCATTGGTGACATCGGGCGTGCCAAGCTCGTTTATTAAGTAGTGCACCGGCAGGCTGCTGGTGGGCCAGAAGAGGGGGGTGAGGGTGTACTGCTCTACAGCGGGCTCCTGAGAGATGTCGCCAGGCTGGAGAGGGGTCTGGCGCCCTCGCATTATGGCGTCGAGGCCCTCCAGGACCAGCTCCAAGGGCAATCTGCTGCGCCGCACGATGCCGCCGCGAACCGCGAATTTCCCCTGGGCCATGCCGACCGTGCGCCATGATCCGGGGCCTCTTGGGGTCAGGAATACCAGGGCCACCTCCCCCTCGCGGAACTGCGGAGAAGCGTCAACGTACAGGCCCAACCCATCCACAACGCCGCCCTCTTCGACAACCTCGAATACCGGCTGCGCCGGGCCTTTCACCATTCGCAGGGGCAGGAGAACAGTTCTGGTGAATATGCCTCCCGTCTGCTCGTCAACAAAGCTGGAGGATCTCTCGACCTGAACGACAGCGGCGGCGCGGGACCGGCCCAGAAGATCGTGGAAATCGAGCGGCGCAAACACGGCCGCTGAAGCCGGGGCGGCGCAAAGGAAGCGAACAATCACAAGCGATAGAGTGGCGAACAAGCGAGCGGTTCTCAAGATGTTACCTTATCGCTGCGGGATTTTGGCTTTCTTACCATGCGGCGCGCGGCTTCACCTGCCGGCAGGGCCGGATTCTTCAGGCAGTCTTCCCGGCGACCTCGAGGTAAACTTGCAGGGTGTCCGCCGCCAGACGATCCCACGAAAAGGATCTGGCGCGTGATTGCCCCTTTCGGGCCATCCCCCGCCGCAGCTCTTCATTGGAGGCGAGGGTCATAAGAGCGTCTGCTATCGAGTTGGGATCCTCGGGCTGAGCGAGCATGCCGGCGTCGCCCACAATCTCGGGAAGACAAGATGCTGCGGATACCACCGCCGGGACGCCGCAGGCCATCGCCTCGATGACCGGAAGCCCGAACCCTTCATAGAGCGAGGGATAGACAAAGGCATTAGCGCTGCGATACAGCGAGGGGAGCTGCTCTCGCCGTATGTAGCCAGCGAAATAGACCGATCTGTCAAGGCCCAGCTCCTCGATTCTCGCCACGAGGCCGGCGACATAGTCCTCCTGCCCCGGCCCTGCAAGAACCAGGGGCCATTTGAGTCCCCTGGACCGCGCTTTCGCATAAGCAGTTATGAGGTTGCGCAAGTTCTTTTTCGCAGTGATAGCGCCGACGAAAAGCAGGCAGCCAGCCGGAACGCCCGCAGGCGGAAGAATGACGGCTGGCTCCTGGAAAAACTCTTCTTCAGCAGCCAGAGGTGTGACATGAATCCTGCGCTCCGGGACGCGGCACAGGTTCATGAGGTCTTTCTTCGTGCATTCGGAGATAGCCAAAACGGCATCGGCCCTCCTCGCGCAGGCGACGGCTTTTTCCTGGAGCCTGAGGTCGGCCGGGGTATAGGCATCGGGAACATGGCGGAAAGCGATGTCATAGACCGTCACGACCTTGCGGCAAGGTGTCCAGCGCGGGTAGAGCGTCCCCGGGAAATGCATCACCTTCACCCGGTCGCGGCGCACAGCCATGGGAAGGGCCAGCCTCAGCCAGGCGCGCGCAGAGCTAACCGGGCGGAGCTTCATGAAACCCGGAAGCTCGAATCCCAGCTCGTCGGGCGATGCGGGTCTATCAAGGTAACACAATACCTCTGGGCCATCATTCAGCCGCGCCAGGTGGCGCACAAGGTTGTAGGTGTAAACTTGCACGCCTGTCTTTTGAGGCGCCAGAATGGCGCGAGCGTCAATTCCGATGCGAACTTCCTCGCTCACTGTCACACTCCGATTCGCCGCTCTTCGTCGGCTCTGCTGCTGCGGGCTGCGGGCGGCTGATTGACATGTGTTCTTTCAGCCCTCTAAAATGGTCCTACACGGCAGGTTCGGCGCCAGTCCCAACTCTGCGGCAGTCTCCCCGCATAGAGGAAAAAGCCATGGAAAAGGACATCCTGCTATATGATACGACACTTCGCGATGGAGCGCAGACAGCCGGCATTTCGCTCACCGTTGAGGACAAGGCAAAGATTGCCCGCCACCTCGACGACATAGGTATGGATTATATCGAGGGCGGGTGGCCAGCTCCGGGCAACAAGACTGACATCGAATTCTTTCGCCGAATGGCGGAGGAAAAGCTGAGCCACGCAAAGCTCGTGGCCTTCGGGATGACCCGGCGGCCGCGCATGGCGGCTGACCAGGACCCCCAGGTGCGAAGCCTGCTCAGCGCAGGGGTGGGCACAGTCTGCATAGTCGGAAAGAGTTGGGACCTGCATGTCACAGACGCTCTCAGGATCGGCCTCGAGCAGAACCTCTCGATGATAGAGGACACGGTCAGGTTCTTCAAGTCGCAAGGTCTGGAGGTGATCTTCGACGCCGAGCATTTCTTCGACGGGTTCAGGCGCAATTCCGCCCACGCTCTTGCCACACTGGAGGCTGCGCAGACCGGAGGCGCGGACACTGTCGTTCTGTGCGATACGAACGGAGGCTCGCTGCCAGACCAGATTGTGTCTGGAGTCGAAGCGGCCAACGAGGCGCTGAGAGTCAGGCTTGGCATTCACACTCACAACGACGGCGAGCTTGCGGTGGCGAATACGCTGGCGGCCGTGAGCTGCGGCGCAACCCATGTGCAGGGGACGGTAAACGGATACGGGGAAAGGTGCGGAAATGCCAACCTCTGCTCGATAATCCCGAACCTCCAGTTGAAGCTTGGGAAGCGGTGCCTACCCAAGCGTTCCCTGTCCAAGCTTTATTCCCTGTCGCATTACGTGGCGGAGGTGGCGAACCAGGTTCCGCTGGAGCAGCAGCCGTATGTCGGCAGGAGCGCTTTCGCCCACAAGGGAGGGCTCCATGTTGACGGGGTTCTGAAGAGGCCGGACACCTACGAGCACATTCCTCCCGAGGCCGTGGGGAACCAGCGCCGGCTGCTCGTTTCGGACCAGGCCGGGGGAAGCGCAGTCGTATTCAAGGCCAAGAACCTGGAGATAGACTTGACCAAGGAGTCTCCTCAGACCGCCCAGATTCTCAGCGCCCTGAAGGAGATGGAGCACGAAGGATACCAGTTCGAAGGAGCAGAGGCTTCGTTCGAGCTTCTCGTGAAGAAGCTGACGGGTCAGCACAAGAAGAAGTTCGACCTCGAGGGCTTCCGCGTGATCGTCGAGAAATACGGCGAGCAGGAGCCTCATTCGGAGGCGACAGTCCGCCTGACAGCGGGAAGCTCGCGCGAATACACCGCCGCGGAGGGAGATGGGCCGGTTCATGCGCTCGACCTTGCGCTGAGAAAGGCGCTGGAGAAATTCTACCCGGAGCTGGCCCGGGTAAAGCTGAAGGATTTCAAGGTCAGGGTGATAGAGGGAAAGGAAGGAACCGGGGCGAAGGTGCGCGTCCTCATCGAATCTTCGGATGGCGCCGATTCTTGGAGCACCGTCGGAGTGCACAGCAACATCATAGAGGCGAGCTGGCGGGCGCTCATAGACAGCATCGAGTATGCGCTGGCGGCCAGGAAGCGAGCCGCGTAGCTGCGCCCTTTATGGGTGCGAGAAATCGCAGGCGTGAAGCCTGTGGCTACATTGTGTTTCCTGTGGTTGGGCCGACACTGTAGCCGCGCCCTTTACGGGTGCGCCTGAAGGCCCTTACGGGTGCGCAGGATCGCCCCGACAGATTGGGGCGGCTACATTATGCCCAGGTCTCGCCAGGCTTTTTCAAAGGGCGGGCGGGCTATTCCCTTTTCCGTGATTATCGCCGAAATAAGGTCTGCCGGAGTCACATCGAAAGCGGGATTTCTGGCTGCGGCGGTCTGCGGCGCCGACTGAACGCCGGCAAAGCTTCTCACCTCGTCCTGGTCGCGCTCTTCTATGAGGATGGCGCTGCCATCGGGCAGCGAGAGGTCTATGGTGGATGTGGGCGCGGCGACATAGAAAGGCAAACCGTGTCGCGCCGCAAGCGCAGCCATGGTGTAGGTGCCGACCTTATTGGCGGCGTCTCCATTTGCCGCGATGCGGTCTGCCCCGACCAGAACCAGGTCAATCTCTCCCGAGCGCATCAGCCATCCGGCCGCGCCGTCGGCAATGAGGGTGTAGGGAATGCCCTCTTTCTCCAGCTCCCAGGCAGTGAGGCGAGCGCCCTGGAGCAATGGCCTTGTCTCGGGGACAATCACCTGCACTCGCTTTCCCTGCGAATGGGCCTTCCGGATAACTCCCAGAGCCGTGCCCGGCCCCGGCGCCGCAAGAGAGCCAGTGTTGCAGTAAGTGAGAACGCGAGCGCCTTCCGGCACCAATTCAGCGCCCTTCTCCGCCATCGCCGTGCAGGCGCGGATTTCATCCTGCTCGAAAGCAAGGGCCTCGATGATCAGGGCCGAGCGAAGCTCAATCACGCTTCTGTATCCGCGCGCCGAGGCGGTTTTCATTCGCTCCAATGCGTAGAACAGGTTCCTTGCTGTTGGGCGGGTCGAGGCCAACAACTCCGCGCACCTTGCGACATCTTCCTGCATCTGACTCGCCGTTCTGGCGCCTGAGACCATCGCGCCGAGGGCCATTCCGAAAGCCGCCGCCAGCCCGATGATTGGAGCGCCTCTGACCTTCATCTCCCTTATGGCCGCCGCCACCTGTTCGGGCTCGAAACACTCGATGTAGATTTCCTCTCGCGGAAGGCGGGTCTGGTCCAGAATTCTCAGCCGGTCGCCCAGCCACTGTAGGGCTTTAATGTCGGCCTGCCCTGGGCTTGGTCGAAGGGACATACCAGCATCCCGTTACTGACAAATCCCCGATACTCCTTCCGCCGGGAACCTGGCCAGACCCTGCTCAGGTCGCACGCGAACAGCCTGGCGATGAAAGCGGAAGCTCCCGGCGGATCAAGCCTCACTGCGGCGCGGCCGGTGTCCAGAGTGACGTCGTCGGCCCCGGGCTGAACTTGATCGAATGGCGGGCAGGCGATGCCGCTCTCCTCATGCCAGAGCTTCAGCCACTTGTCACGTACCTGATTCAAGCCCTGGTACACCATGTATACTTTGCGGCTGTTGACGTTGCCATACCTTTGGGCTAGCAGGCCTGTGATAAAGTCCAAGAATTCTTCGGCTGGCGTGTATAGTTTCCACCCTTGGTGGGAATATATACAGCAAGCGATAGCTTGTCACTGGAGCCGCCATGCAAGGACAGAAAGCACCTC
>Ga0315280_10000495_pt1 | contig 73074 bp, 61 predicted proteins | sample YL17G06_40_MG_FD_203697 | JGI IMG/M metagenome (GOLD analysis project Ga0315280, IMG submission 203697) | Sediment microbial communities from Yellowstone Lake, YNP, Wyoming, USA - YL17G06_40 | ecosystem: Environmental > Aquatic > Freshwater > Lake > Sediment | place: USA: Wyoming | collected... | reverse complement strand
ATCCGAAGATCAAACAGGGCGACACGATCCAGGCCGAGGTCGTGATCGAATCCTTCCTCAAGGAGAAGAAGCAGTACCAGGTGAGCCTGGAGGTTCCGGACAATCTGCCGCCCGGCAAGTACAGCCTGCTGTTTCTGGGCTACCGCGAGTACGAGAACTTCCTGAGAAAATCGGTTCCGTACCGGTTCCTGGCGACGAACTACCAGACGTTGGTGGATTCCCTGAACAACGTGCTGAACGTGAATCGGACCAAGTTGTATTGTCTGCTGGTCCTGCCGCCGAATGGGATCGCGCTGGAGCGGGCCGAGCTGCCCAATCTGCCCGGCACCAAGGCGCTGATCCTCCAGAGCGACAAACGGGCCGTGGCTATCCAACCTTATCCCCGTTGGATTGAGAAGACTGTAGAAACGGGTACTGTGATCGCCGATAAGGAGATGGTGCCCATCACGATACATAGGGAGTAGACATGACAAAGGAATATCGCCGCAAGAGTCGCGGAGGGATGGTCGCCGCTGTGCTGCTCGTCGTTCTGTCGGCCTCGGCCAGTCAGGCCGTCACCAGCAAAATCACGCGCCACTCCAGCAGCAAGGATCTGCTCGCGGGCGAGTCCGATGGAGTGGTCGTGACCTCGCGCGGGACCATTCATCTCGGGCGGGCCGCCAAGGTCCTCGCCTCCGAGTTCGAGAACGTGTGGTCGGTCAACAGCATTGTCGTTAGTGGCGGGACGATCTTTATCGGAACCAGTCCGAACGGCCACGTCTATAAGTACAGCCTGGGCAAGCTGACGAAGATCTTCCCGCCGGAGGAAGAGGCGGCGTCGGCCCAGCCCCAGCCGTCCGGCGCGAGCTCCGCCGAGCCCAAGCCGGGGGAGCCGAAGAAAGAGACCGCCAAGGACGCCGGCAGCTCCGACAAGAAGGAAGAAGGCAAGATCATCGAGGCCAGCGAGCGGCTCTCGAATCAGCACATCTTCGCCATGTCCATGGATGTGGCGGGGCGGCTGCTGGCCGGCATCAGCGGCGACAAGTGCCGGCTCTGCCGGTACGAGGCGGGCAAGATGGAGACGATCTTCGAGCCCAACGACGCCAAGTACATCTTCGACATCGAGACGGATAACGTCGGCAACATCTATCTGGCCACGGGCCCGCAGGGCCGAGTCTACGTGCTCGACCCCTCCGGCAAGGTGGCCCAACTGGTCTACCGGGCGCGGGACAAGAACATCCTGTCCGTGGCCGCGAGCCGAGACGGCTTCGTCTACGCCGGCGCCGACACCCGCGGGGTGATCTACAAGATCAATCCGCGCAACAAGACGGCCACCGTGCTCTACGACAGCGACGAGCCGGAGATCGCCGCCCTGCTCGCCCAGGATGGGATAGGGCAGAGCGGGGTTCTCTATGCCGCGGCCACCTCGGCCAGCGTGGTGGAGGCCGAGCAGAGATTCGCGGCGCAGCAGGCGGCCACCGGCCGGCCGGAGAGCAAGAAGGAGGAAGGCAGCAAGGCCCAGGCCGAGGGCGGCACCCGGCTGAAGGTGGCCAACACCGGCGCCACTTCGGGCGCCAAACCGGCGCAGCCCCCGCGGCCGGCCGCCAAGCCCGCCAAGCCCGGCACCGCCAGCTACATCTACAAGATCAACAAGCAGGGGTATGTCACCGAAGTCTTCAGTGAGTCGGCCGTGTTCCTCTGCATGGCCAGCCAGGAGGGCAAGATCCTGGTCGGCTCGGGCAATGAGGCCCGGCTCTACAGTGTGGATCCCGAGACGGAACACCAGGCCATCCTCTACGAGGACGGCAAAGCGGCCCAGATCACGGCGCTGGCCGTGTCGGACCAGGATATCTACGTCGGGACGGCCAACCCGGCGCGGCTCGTGCTGCTGTCGTCGGGCTACGCCGCGCACGCGACCTACACGTCCGACCTGATTGACGCCGGCCAGCCGGCCAAGTGGGGCAAGCTGCAGATGGATGCCGACATTCCCCGGGGCTGCAAGGTCCTCGTCTCCTCCCGCAGTGGCAACGTCAAAGACGTGAACGATCCGACGTTCTCGGAATGGACCGAGCCGGTGGCCATCACGGAGCCGGTCCAGCTCCGCTGCCCTGTCGGGCGGTTCTGCCAGTACAGGCTGGTGCTGGAGACCGACGACGTCCAGAAGACGCCCCTCATTCGGGAGATCGCCGTGGCGAGCACGGTGCCGAACCTGGGGCCGAAGGTCGAATCGATCGACGTGGCCCGGCTGCAAAATCCCGGCAAGGAAGGCGTCTTCAAGATCAGCTACAAGGCTTCCGACGAGAACGAGGATAAGCTCATCTACAAGCTGGATTTCCGCAAGATCGGCAGGACGAACTGGATTCAGATCAAGGACAAGATCGAAACGGACACCTACGAGTGGGACGGCAAGACCGTCGAGGACGGCCGCTACGAGGTCCGGGTGACCGCCAGCGATGAGAGAAGCAATTCGGTGGCGACGAAGCTGACGGCCAGCCGGGTCAGCGAGCCCATCGTGGTGGACGACACCGGCCCCGTGATTCGCCGCTATGCCATCGAGAAGAACGGCAAAGCCGCGACTCTGAAGCTGGACGTCACGGACGAGTTGAGCGTCATCAGCAAGCTGGAGTACACGATCGACAGCAGCACCGAATGGAAAGGCGCGCTGCCCGATGACCTCGTCTGCGATACCACCGAGGAGAGCTTCGCGATCACGACCGACGATCTCGAGCCGGGCGAGCATGTCATCGCGCTGCGCATTGCAGATGATGTGGGCAACACGACGTTCAAGACGTTCGAGCTGAACATGCAGGGCAAATGATCGTTGAACGGTTGCGGTTGCGAGGCTCGCTTCGGTTGCGCCGAGGGCAGATCGGCGCGCGACACGCATCACGCAACCGTTCGACGTAACGAGCCGCGCAACCGGCTTACGCTCGACGGTCACCCGCGGATGAAATGACCATGCGTCATATCGAATTTGAGCAGGTCGCCAAGACGGTAGCGTCGTTGTGTGTCGCGGCCTGCCACGAACTGCCGGAGGATGTCCTGCAGGCCCTGGAACGGGCGGTCCAGCGCGAATCCAACCCGCGTGCCGCGGCGCTCCTGCGGCAACTGATCGAAAATGCTCACCTCGCGGTCCAGGACCAAATCCCTCTGTGCCAGGATACCGGGCTGACCGTCGTATTCGTGGAGCAGGGGGCCGAGGTCACCCTTGTCCCGGCCGGGCCGGGTCGTCAGACCCTGGTGGAAGCCATCAATGAGGGTGTCCGAGCCGGCTATGAGGCGGGGTACCTCCGCAAGAGCATCGTGGCCGACCCGCTCAACCAGCGAAAGAACACCGCCACCAACACGCCGGCCCTTGTCCATCTCTCCCTCGTGCCGGGCGACGCGCTGAAGCTGACCCTCATGGCCAAGGGGGGCGGCTGCGAGAACAAGAGCCAGTTCCACATGTTCCGGCCCACCGCGGACAAGCAGGAGGTCATGAACTGGGTGGTGGATGTCGTCCGGGAAGCGGGCGCGGATGCGTGCCCTCCGTTCGTGGTCGGCGTCGGCATCGGCGGCAACTTCGAGTACAGTTGTCTGCTCAGCAAGCGGGCGTTACTGCGTCGCTTGGACGAATCCCACCCCGATCCGTTCTACGCCCGGATGGAGCAGGAGCTGCTGAATCAGGTCAACGCCCTGGGCTTGGGTCCGCAGGGACTCGGCGGCGACACGACGGCGCTGGCGGTCCTGATCGAGACGGCCCCGTGTCACATCGCCTCACTGCCCGTCGCTGTCAACATCGAGTGTCACAGCCACCGGCACAAGACGGCAAGCCTCTGAATTGATGAAGGATGATTGACTATGATTGACTATGGATGATTCGCATCCATGTTTCCGTGAGCAGCGTGGGCTTGCTCAGCAAATCATCCCTCATCAATAATCGATCATCAATTCCCCTTGAAGGAGGCCATCCAGGGGGCTTCGCTGACCCAGTCGGGCGGGGGACTGTTGGTGCTGAAACGCTTGCTCCACTTCTGCCGCCAGAGCGCCTTGAGCCAGATCTTCTCGACGTGGTAGTCCAGGTAGACGCCGTTAATCGCCTGCTGGTGTCGATTGAGGCAGAACCGGTTCATGGCATTGTCGTCGCCCGCGTAGCGTGCTTCGCGGCCGTCGATCTTCGGCGGTGTGTCCGTGTCGTCCGGCCAGCCGCACCAGAACCAGGCGTCCATGAACAGCGGGACCTGCGCGGCCTCTTTGACGTTCGGAGTTTTCCAAAAGAACTGCGCGGGCTTGCCGTAGAGCACGCCGCCCGGCTCGTTGTTGACATAAACCCAGCCGTTGATGCCGTAGCTGCCATAGGTCCCAATCGGCCGACCGCCGCTGGCGGCCACGATGCCCCAGGCGGTTTCGGCGTCGCCGCCCAGCATCAAGGTATCGGTCGCACCGGCTGGGGCCGCGACCTTGGTGGCCGACGGGCAGAGGCGGAATTTGTTGTCCCGGTAGTAGTAAGAGAAGAGCACGTCGATCCATCGGCCGGTGGTGGAAGTGCGTTTCGGGAAGAAGCCGTTGTTGTCATCGGTGTACATCACCCAGATCGTGCCCCACTGCTTGAGATTGGATTGGCACACGACCCCCCGGGCCTGTTTGCGCACCCGCTGCAACGCCGGCATCAGAATCGACATCAGCAGCGCGATGATCGAAATGACCACCAGCAATTCGATCAGCGTGAAGCCACGGTTACAGGGTAGGCCCAGATGGCGGCGCGTCGTCGATCTTCGCATGGTTAGAGCCCTTGTCGTCGTCTTGAAATTTAGTTGGCTACTTGTCCGGCGGCGAGCGTCGTTTTGCCCGGATAGTGCTGATCGAGCCAGTCGAGATCCACGTTGGGCGGGTTGAACTTCTGTCCCTTGCCGAAGCCCCTGGCCGCGGCTTCCACTCGACTGATGCAGTAGATGATGGTTCGCTTGTCGTCCCAGCGCTTGCGTTCAGCGTGCCCGTCCATGAAGCTGAACGTGCAGGCGTCACTATGAAAGATGCCCAAGGGGTCCCACAACGTGCCGTTGTACGGGATGTAGGACCAGCCGGCGTGGTTGTAGTTGCCGGCCGAGCCGTCATAAATGTCCTCCACAAACAGCATCTTGGTCGCCGGCTCCTTGAAGGTGAACAGTCTCTTGGGGTCCAAGGGCTCGGTCGCACGCAGGTAGTCGGGGAGAGAATAGCTGCGATAGATACAGTACGCCGGCGCATTGCCGAGGCTGGTGCCGAGGCGCTGCCGGTTATCGCCCGCGCAGTGGTAGACTTCGACGGTTTTGAGATAGGGGTAAAGGACGCCACCCCTCAGACCATTGAACCTTTGCGCGAGGGTCACGTCTCCGCTGGCCATCTCCACGATCCTGCCGCCGGCATAATCGAGCGGCGGCATCACCCACGGTGGAACGCGGTTGGCCGGACCATAGGCCGCCCAGCCCGCGCAGATGGAACCGCTATTTTCGTCCGCATACATGATGTACGCCTGGGCCAGCGACCGCTGGTTGGCGAGACAGGAGACGCCCCGCGCCTGTTCGCGGGCCACTTTGAGACCGGGGATCAGGACGGCCATGAGAATCGCAATAATAGCAATGACCACCAGCAGCTCGATCAGCGTAAACGCCCCTGGGTCAAGGGCGTCCCGCCCTCGAATCGCGGGCAAGATGCCCACGACACGTTCTGCCCTCGTCCTTCTCATGGCGTGCCTTTCTAGTCCCTTAGTAGTCCTTCAACGGCCGCATCCACTCCGGCCAATCGGCGGTCGTGACACCGCCGGCACGGGTCCAGGGACCGGCTTGATTGTAGGCCTTGTGCCATTTGAAGATCCACAACTCCTTCAGGCCGACCTTGCGGACGGACCAATCCAGAAAGGCCATGTTGATGCCGCCGCCATGACGGTCGATGCAGATGCGGCGCATGTGTTGCATGCCCTCCCAGGGCTGATCCTCCAAGGGCGCCGGGGCGTCCACGTCCCGCGGGAAGACGTTGAACCGCAGGGCGTCCATGAACAGGGGGATATAACCCGCCCCCGGCACGTTCGGCGTGCGCCAATTGTTCACCGTCTCGAAGTTCTCATAGACCGTGGCATACGAGGCGGGCGGGTCCTCGACCCAACCGTTGATCCCGTAGCTGCCATAGTCTCCTTCCGGTGCATAGCCCTGGCCTTTGAAAATGCCCCAGGCGGAGGACACATTCCATTGACCGCCGGTCTCCCCATTCGGGCCGATCAGCGGCTTCATCGCGGTAGGACAACACGCCATCTTATGATCGTTCTTGTAGTACGGCCGCAGGGCGTTGCCCCAGTGATGCGTGTGTCCGTCCCCAACACCGGCCTCGAACCTGCCGTTGTGGTCTTCCGTGTAGAGCGAGAAATAGAGGTTCCATTGCCTCAAATTAGACCGGCAGCCGATCGTCCTGGCTTGGTCCTTGACGCGGGACAGGGCCGGCACCAGGATCGACATCAACAGCGCAATGATTGCGATCACGACCAGAAGCTCGATCAACGTGAAACCTCTGGACTTGCCCACACCCATGTTGCTCATCATGCGGCGCTCCACACGGCGCGATCTGAAGTCAATAATCTTTGAAGGGTCTGAGCCAGTCGGGCCAGTCGCTCGTGGTGACGCCGCCGGCTCTGGTCCAGGGACCGCTCTCATCGTAGCCAATGTGCCATCTCAGGGTCCATAGCTCCTTCAGGCCCACTTTGCGGGCGGAATAGTCGAGGAACAGGCAGCCGGCATAGCCGTCGTGCCGGTTCATGCAGTACCGGCCCATCTGGGCGTTGTCGTTCCAGTGCTCCCCATCAAACTGGGGTGGCGTGTCGGACTGCAGCGGGACGCCGTTGTAACGGATCGCATCCATCCACAGCGGAGCGTAGGCCGCTCCTTTGACGCTGGGTCCCCGCCAAAAGCTGGCCGCCGGACGGCTGTGCGGCTCCGAACCCTTTGGGGGATCGTTGCAGTAGGCATTGACTCCGTAACTGCCCTTGATGGCTTCGGGCAGCCCACCCAGTTTGACGTAGCCCCACGCGGTCGTGGAGCCGAGGAACGTGCCTTCCAGGCCGGTGGCGTTGCCGTATTCGTCCACCCAGGGTTTGGTCGCGTTGGGACACGTGAGGATCTTGTCGTCGCACTTGTGATAGGTCCCCAGGACCTCGACGGCCCGCTGGCCCCCGATCGTGAATCCCTGGCTGAAGCGGCCATTGTAGTCCTCCGCGTACATGGAGAACCACAGGCTCCACTGTTTGAGCTTGCTCAGACAGGCGACGGTCCGGGCCTGCTTCTTGACCCGCGAGAGGGCGGGCATCAGGATGGACATCAACAAGGCGATGATGGCGATCACCACGAGCAACTCGATGAGAGTAAATGCCTTTCGCTGTTTCACGGGGCGATCCTCACACTAGAATTGGTCCTGCCTATAACACGGCGGACCACCAACGCTGGTGGTCCGGCCGATCTCCTCATTTCTCCGGATGGGGAGCGCTCCCAATGCGAGTCACGGCGGCACCTCGGCTACCGAGGCATCAGTTGTGCCGCATCGTGACCCCACATGGCATACGCCGCCCAGTAGAGGTCCTCGTTGCCGCTCTGGACCTCAGAGAACGCCACGGGGGGCAACCGCTTGCCGAAATCGATGGTTCGAGGGTCTGTCCACTTGTGATAGTCGCTGTGGCCGTCGGCGAAGGAGAAATTGGAGCCCTCGCCGTGCCGGACCGGTGGCGGGTCCCACCACTTGGCTTGGTTCGTGTAGACCGTCCAGCCGCCCAGGGCCGACGGGTTCGTGCCGCCGTCATCGACGAAGACGAGGCGGGACGCCGGCTCCTTGATATCCGAGCGCTTCTTGAGCATCACGGCCTTCATGTCGGACCAGTCCTTGCAGTTCATGGCGTCGGAGACGGAATACGTTCGGATGATCTCGCTCGCCGTCCTCTGGCCCACGTCGAAGCCCACCGTCTGGCACTTGTATAGCTTCAGAGACTGGGTGTAGGGATACAGGGCGCCTTGCATGATGGCGTTTTTCTTCTGCACCAGGGTCATGCCGCTGGCCCAGTCCTGCAGCACCCAGGATTTTTCGCGGTAGTGGCCGCCGCCGGAGTTGTACATCGACGTGTACTCGCCCGAATCGCCGCAGACCATCCGGTCGTTGTTGTCGTCGGCATACAGGTGCCAAGAGAGGGTAAGCTGCTTGAGGTTGCTCAAACACGCGGCCCGCTTGCCTTGCTCCCTGGCCCGATTCAGCGCCGGCATGAGAATCGCCATCAGGATCGCGATCACGGCGATTACGACCAGCAACTCGATGAGCGTAAAGCCCACTCTGGGGTGCTTCCTTGTTCTCTCGTGCCTCATGGCAGTGCATCGCCTCCCAAAACGAACGCACCAATTTCCTTCTGCGACGATCCACACAACGAGAAGGTCAGCCTCTGAGCTGACCGCTCTCGGATATGGCGACGATCAATAATCCTTCATCGGCCGAATCCAATCCGGCCAATCCGCGTCGCTGGCGCCGCCGGCCCTGGTCCACGGCCCGCGCGTGTTGAACTCCTTATGCCACTTGAGCGTGTACAGTTCCTTCAAGCCGACCTTTCGAGCCGACCAGTCCATGAAGGCCGTGCAGACCGTTCCCTGGTGGCGATTGATGCAGCACCGGCCCATATTGTTGCCCGACCAGGCGGAGAACTCGTCCGCCGCCGGGGGGCTGGTCTCCAGCGGCCAAAGGTCGAACCGCAAGGCCTCGGTCCACCAGGGCGCGTTGCTGCTGCCCTGTTCGCCGGCCGTCTTCCAACCGTACTTGACGGGGACGCCGCCCTCGTACGTGGTCGTGCTGGAACTCGCCGGGACCAGGCAGTACCCGTTGATGCCATAGCTGCCGCAGATGCCGTTGCGCCCGGTGTCTCGGAAGATGCCCCACGCATTGTAGATGTTGAACGACGGGATCATATTGCCCCGCTCGTCCTGCACGGGCTTCTGGCCGGACGGGCACAACCACGTCTTGTTCAGCTTCCAGTCCTTGAGGTCCTCGTCCATATACCTGGGGAACCAATAGCCCGGCGTCCCGGAGTCGGAATTCCAGAACCGGCCGTTGTTGGATTCGGTGAACATGGCCGCCTGGAGGTTCCACTGCTTCATATTGCCCAGGCACTTGACCTGCTTGCCTTGCTCTTTCACCTTGCGTAGAGCCGGCATGAGGATCGACATCAGCAAAGCGATAATGGCGATCACCACCAGCAATTCGATCAATGTGAATCCACGTCTCTTAATCATGTCCACACTCCTTCACCCAAGAGAACAGAAAGACAACCATCTACCCGTCCAAGATGCGGGAAAGGGGCATCTTGTTCCGCCGGTTTCTACCCTTTTGTGCCGAAAGCGCACTTTCACTCACGCTTGGTATTATAATGCGGGCGTTGGCGCATTGCAAACCTAAAGCCCGCAAATCTCCTAAATCTCCCCAATAAAAAGGGCCGATAATAATTGCCGGCCCAAGGGACGACGAATTGAAGTCTGCGGGAAACCCCCGAGAGCTTCCCGAATCTGGAACATCACCCAAATCTTTATATGGTCGAGACTTAAGAACATAGACCACGTCTCCATCGTCATGCAAGCGATCAGACGGCGCCAGGGGCGCTGCTGGTCCCCGCCGGATCATCCGGATCGCAGGAGCCGGTAACAAGAGTCGGCCAAATCGACGTACTGCTCCGGTGCGAGTTCCTCCGGTCGACGTGTGGGATCGATCTCGTGTTGTGCGAAGATCTTCTGCCAAAGGTCGCGGCCGCCCAGCTCCGGCGGCGCCTGCTTGAGGCAGGCTCGGAGCATCTTGCGTCGATGACCGAGAAACAGGCTAACCACGCTGCCGAAAAGGTCCATGTCCCGAATCCGGCGGCTCTTACCCTCGTCGCGCACGTAGCGAACCATGGCGGAATCCACCCCAGGCGGCGGCCAAAACACGCTGGGCTTGAGACGCCGCAGCATCTCGATCTGGCCCGTGGCCTGCAGGAAGATGCTCAACGTCCCATAGTCCCGGTTGCCGGGCCGGGCCGCCATGCGTTCGGCAACTTCCCTCTGGACCGTCACGAACATGGCGTCGGCGGTCACTGGGCCTTTGACAAGATTGATCATCACCGAAGAGGCGACATCGTAGGGCAGATTGGACACGAGCAGAATCCGAGGCTCTTCGATTGGTCCTATGGGTCCCATTGGTCCGATAGGTCCTATTCTTCCGAGCCGGGCCCGCGCCTGTTTGACGGCCTCCGTGACCAGGGGATTGATGGTGCCTTTGCCCGAGAGGACATCGGCCTTGATGATCTGGACGGTCTCGGCATCCGCCAGTTGCGATTGAGCGATGCCCGCCAGCGTCGGGTCCAGTTCGACCGTGACGACGTGTCCTGCCTGCTGGGCCAGGGCCTCCGTGAGGGAGCCCGTCCCGGTGCCAACCTCCAGGACCACGTCGCGGGGACCGATCTGGGCCGCATCGACCAGCAGGCGCATCAGGTTGAGATCGACGAGGAAGTGCTGGCCGAGCGTGCGATTGGGCGAAACGCCGGCGGCCGCCAGCAATTCTTGGATTTGGCGTTGGGTTTGCATAGGTCCCCCGCCTGCGCGGGGGCAGGCTCCATCGGCCCCAGGGTCCTATTGGGATTGTTGCCCGAAATCACTCGGCGCTTCAGTCGGTGTGCCGTTGGCTGGGCGGCCGCTGGAAGTCACGGAGGCCAGCGGACAGGCCCGCCGGAGCTTGGCCATCTGGATCGCCATGAGGATCGCCGACTTCATGCTCGACGGGTTCGCCAGGTTGCGGCCGGCGATGTCGAAAGCCGTCCCGTGGGCCGGCGAGGTTCGGACGATGGGGATGCCGATCGTGATATTGACCGCGTGCTCGAAGTCGAGCAGCTTGACGGGAATCATCCCCTGATCGTGGTACATGGCAACCACGGCGTCGAACTCGCCGCGCACGGCCCGGGCAAAGACGGCATCGGCAGGAATCGGGCCGACGCAGTTGATGCCCTGCTCCTGCGCCAGCAGGATCGCCGGCGCGATGATCCGCTGCTCCTCGTCGCCGAACTGGCCGTTCTCGCCCGCGTGCGGATTCAACGCCGCCACGCCGAGGCGCGGGTTGTCTATAGCGAAGAATTCCTTGAGAGCGTCGTTGAGCAGGTCGATCGGCTCGAACACGCAGCCGATGGTGAACTTGTTGCGGACCTCGAAAAGGCCGAGGTGAATCGTCGCCAGGGCGATCTTTAATGGTCCGGCGACGAACATCATCGCCTTGCGGGGGGCCTTGCACTTCTGGGCGAACATCTCCGTGTGGCCGGGCCAGGAGGCGTCGGCCATTTTCCAACTGGTCTTGCTGATCGGGGCGGTCACGATGGCGTCGATAATGCCGTCCTTGGCGGCCGCGATGGCGTCAGAACAGAACCGGATCGAGGCCTCACCCGCGACTCGGCTCGGCTCTCGCAGCCAGGGCGGCACGCTGTATTCGTCGTAGTCCGCCACGACCACCTTGTAGGGATACTCCCGGCTGATTTTCTCATGCTGATGCCGGCCCCAGAACGGCTCAATCTCTGCCCGGTCCGCGGCGTAGCAGAGCTGCTCGTTCATGCCGAAGACGATGAACTTGGCCGCCCGCCGGACCTCCGGATCGGCCAGCGCCTTGACAACCACCTCCGGCCCAATGCCTGCGGCATCTCCCATGGTCACCCCGATGACCATCTGCTCGGAGATCGAATTGTGGTTGCCCTTCAACATCAGAAACCCATTTGTTTCAGTCGTTCCACGGTGAGCGCTGGCCTCTGGGGCAGGATGGCTTCCAGTTGCCGCCGGACGATCTTGACGAGAATGTCCGTCTCGACGTTCACTCGCTCACCCATATATGCGTTTCCCAACGTCGTTCTGTTCAGGGTCTCGGGGATGGCCGCGACCCGAAAAGCGCCGGAGCCCATGCCAGCAATCGTCAAGCTCACGCCGTCCACCGCCACGGAGCCCTTGAGCACCATCTGCTCCAGCAACTCCGGCCCGACGGCAAACTCTATATCGGCAAACTCGCCGAGCCGTTTGACCGCTTTAACCGTGCCCATCCCATCGACGTGGCCTTGGACAATATGGCCGCCGAGTCGGTCGGTCGGCCGCAGCGCCCGCTCGATATTCACTTTTGACGACGGCCGCCGCGACCCGAGCGTCGAGCGTTCGAGCGTCTCCGGGCTCAGCCCGAACGTCGCCGTCGTGCCCTGAAGCTTGGTTACCGTTAAGCATGCGCCGCTGACGGCAATACTGTCGCCCGTCCGGCACTCCCGCGCCAGCCCACCCAGATCCACCACGAGCGAACCGCCCGAGGCGGCGCCAGGCGATACCGATTTCACATCGCAAACCGCCTCTATGAGTCCTGTAAACATACCGCCGATCTCTCACACGACTCTCACACTCCTCCCTGAGTTTCAGCCCTATGCTATGATTCCTCACCCCCTCGTGTCAAACAATTGTTCCACGTGTCGCGGTCCCGGTGCAGATGCGCAGATCGATTTTCCGATTTTTTTGTTGCGTCTGGCTGGGTTCAAGCTAAAATAGTTCATTCAGAAGTAATACTCGTGCACGTGCGTTGTACGGAAAGGGATTTCCATGCACAGCGCCGTCTGTACAACTAAGTCTGTCACAGACGAACTAGAAGGAGGTTCCAAAGTGCCTAAGTCTGGGCAGGCTGGTGTCCTGCGCGTCGTTTCGCAAACACATGCCTTGTCTCGATCGTACAACTAAGAAGATGCGGGCAGACGTGGGGACAGGGAGCATTCGGGAAGAGGTTCCGATCACCGAATTGAGACGTGATTTCCAAAGCTTCTTGGTCTATCCAGCCGATGAACAGGACTATAGGTTTGAACCTCTTTTCGTCCGTGAATCGAAAGAAAGGGGCGGTGGAGATGAGAGCGCGGCATACAGAGGATAAGGAAGTGCATGAGGGAGATGTGTTCTGGGAACTCCAGGGGGATTTGGCTACGGTATCTTGCTATGCTGCGGGGGAGGTCGATAACCTGATACTTGGGCGGGCAAATGGGTTCAGCGCGGTGAGACGCCTCACGGGAATGATCCATGAGGCTTTGTTTGTGCAGCGAACAGGGGCTTCTCCTGAGTCACTCATAGATCCTACGACCGCCGTAGCCATGAATCGCGCCCTAGAACGTTCTGACCCCGCCCTCAAGGACAACCTCAACACCGTCGATCAGCTAATTGAACAATCTAGAAAAGTCGCCGAATTGCTTGAGCGAGTTAGCAGGGACCCCATTCAAGTGAAGAAAAAGAGACCTGAGGAACTGCGTAAGCTGCGCTCGCTATGCATCGCGCTGTCAAGTAGCGCGCTGGCATACGAAGATCCGATCGACGACGTTCAGCCTCACACGTTTTGACGACGCCCCGACGGAGGGAACTGAATGTTGTTGTTGGACGCCGCCATCAGCAGGGTCGAGTCTGTTCTCGGAACGATCAGGTATCTACAAGGTTCCGAGTTTCCATATAGCGACTCCAAAGGCGCTCTAGACAAGATTGAGATGCTGTTCAAAGACAAGCTCAATCGTCTTGAAGCGCTGCCCCCTGGTGCTGATCCGGATTATGTTAAGCTCCAGTGCGCGACTTCCTTGAACGCCTGTTTTGGTTATCTACCGTTACTTGGTTTTATACTCAGATCTACCAACGTTCGGAACGCATTTGAACTATTCGGTCCATTGCTGGACATCTCTGGTGCAGCACTTGAACCTGGCGTGGAGAAATCACAACGAAAGACACAACTGCTGCTTTCATCTGAATGGAACTACTCTCCCATAACATACCATGAGATTCCTGAGCTTCCGAGGTTCGTACTCATAGGCTTCCCCGCCTCTGAGTCCTCCAATCCTCTCCTTGTTCCGCTATCGGGGCATGAACTCGGCCACTCAATGTGGGCAACTAAGAAGATGGAGGTTCAATTTCGCCCGACAATACAGCGTGCCATAATCGACTACATAAACAAGCATTGGCAAGACTACCAATCCTTGTTCCCCAACATTGATGATGCGTCCAAACTCACAACGGACCTTTTTGCCCGGGAGACATGGCTTCGTGCCCTGAACTGGGCAATTCAGCAAGCAAAAGAAAGCTTCTGTGACTTCATCGGGATACGAATCTACGGACCAAGCTTTCTCAAGGCATTCGCCTATCTCTTTGCCCCCAACGTCCATAGCCCTCGATCAGAGAGTTACCCGCAATCAATGAAAAGAGTGCGGAATCTTATAAAGGCAGCGAGGGCCTATGGGTTTGATGTCCCCGCGGCCTATGAAGGAATGTTTAGGCCGCGGCCAGAGCCGCAGCTCGCGCCGGCAGATGGGTACAGGCTGAGAATGGCAGATGAGGTCCTCGACAATGTAATCGACGGGCTAATAGCAATTGCGGACGATTTGATATCTAAGACCAACATACAGAGGCCCGATCCGTTAGAGGCGAAGCGCATTCTCAAACACCTTGGCCTCATGGTCCCTGCCCAGCACTGTAGGAGCCTGTCGAACATCCTGAACGCTGCGTGGATGGCTTATGAGGACAAGAATCTATGGAAATCCATCATGGAGGAACCGGGAAGGCAAAAGGAGCGAATTCTCAAGGACCTGATACTCAAGAACATTGAGATCTTCGAAGTCGAGCAGATCCTGGAAGGCCACCAATGACCCTCTCCGCAGACAAGATCGCGACGTATCTCAAAAATGCAGAGAAGCCTCGGACTAGAGATCCGTTGGTCATTGCCCCTACTCCAGATCTAAACAAGCTGTCTGGATCCGGAGCAGCGTCCATTGACCTTCGGCTCGGCACTTGGTTCGCAAGGCTTCAACAGGCACGCACATCTCACATTCGCGTCGGCGAAGGAATCGCTCAGCCCCAAATCACAAAGATGAGCTATGTGCCTTTCGGGCGTGAGTATTACCTTCACCCGGGCACGTTCGTTCTCGGAATTACCCTAGAATGGATTAGACTCCCAGTGAATCTGACGGCTTCCGTCATCGGAAAGTCATCATGGGGCAGACGTGGCCTTATCATAGCTACCGCGACGGGTGTTCATCCAGGTTTTGTAGGATGCCTTGCACTTGAATTGACTAACGTTGGTGAAATACCAATAGAGATCAAACCTGGTATGAAGATCTGCCAGATCTTCATCGACGAGGTGACCATGACCGGGTCTGAATCGGTTGACAGAAGTCAATTTGTCGGATCGAGGAAGCCTATGCTCGGAGACGTGAAATTGGACGACGTCGCGCAGAAACTGGCGATGAGGGCGAGTGGTTTCCTCTCATAAACGATCCCGTGCTTTCGGCGCGCATATCAACATGCAGGAATCCCTTCACCTCATGTTTCACGACATTCGTGGAGAGTGCGTCCTTGACGCACGTAGGAGTAGGACCTCAAAGGTATTCCTGATGTGGGCAATCGGATACGTGCATCCATAAGTGCTGACCCGAACCTGCACGCAAGGTGCGCTCATGCCAGCCTGCCATCACGCGTGTCTACACGTGAATTCTCTTTCGTGATACCATCGAAGCTGCTAAGATGACCCCCCTGGCGAGGGCGCCGGTGGGCCGGCGCTGACTCGTGCGACGGAAAGGGGGGCGTCCGCGGCTATTGGAGATGACGCGGCAGTTCCGGTGGAAAGGAGCAGATGCTATGAATTCGATATGGCTGAAGATCGCGGGGGTGGCCGTCGTAGCGATTATCGTGGTCGTCGTGGTGGGCCGGTTCCAGTCGGACAAGCCTTCACCGGCATCCTCAACCTCGACCGAGTCCAAGCAGGCAGAGAAGCCCAAGACGTTCTATGACATGGCGGAACGAGACAAGCAGTTCGCCCAAGCCCCGAAGCCGGCGGAGTCTCAGCCTGTCGAGCAGCCGCCCGTGGCCGCGCCGCCGGCTGCTCAGCCGCCGGTCCAAGCCCCTCCTCAGCCCGCTATCGGCGGGGTCAGATTGCCGAGCAACATCACGCAGACGACCACGCTGTACTTCAAGCCGCTCAGCGAGGAGGACGATATTGCGGCGCAGCAGCTTCTGCCCTGGGCCGCGACCGGTCGGAGCATCGGCCGACTGCCGATGATGTCCTACGGCCCGATGGTGAAAGCCTGCCGGGATATCCAGACGCGGTGGCCCGACAGCTCGTATGCCTTCCAAGCCAAGCGCATGTTGGAGGAGATCTACGAGCGGCACGGGGCTGCCTTCACGATCACGCCGCAAGAAATGGATATCACCCGGTTTCTCAAGCCCAGACCAGGAACCCAAGCTGTCAAGGTGGAGCCTGTACGACCATGACGACAACTGCCTCCGAGACGATCCCAGTCATTTCCATCGTTGCCGAGTGCCTGCCGGAGGCGTGGGAGAAGGCGGTTTTGGCCGTGTGGGATCGGGGTTTCGACGTCAAGACCCAGTACGACAAGCCCGACGATCCGCCGAGCAAAGATGCAACGGTGATGATCGCGGTGACCGACCCATTCCACGAGCCTCGCATCCACAAGAACTTCCCGGGCGGGCCCGAGGAGCTGGAAGCCTATCGCCAGGAAGTGGTGGGCGGCATCCACGACCATTGGATCGATCCGGCGGCAGGCAAGTGGACCTATACCTACCACGAGCGGCTGTTTGCCTACCGGCCGGTCGAAGACCTCCGCAACCCGAACGGCTCCAAGCCCTTCCAGCCCGTCAATCAGGTGCAGTACATTATCGACGCGCTATCCAAGGCCGGCCACACCCGCCGGGCCCAGGCGGTCACCTGGATGCCCACCGCCGATCCGAAGACGGACGATCCGCCCTGTTTGCAGCGCATCTGGTGCCGGTTGGTCGCCGACGAGGCGGGCGGCTGGGTCCTGCACATGAACACGCACTGGCGCAGCCGCGATCTCTACAAAGCCTGGTTCATGAACGTCTATGCCTTGACCGACTTGCAGCGGACCATGGCGCGGTCGATCGCCGAGAAACGGGGCGAGCCGGTCCGCGTGGGCCGGTACGTGGATATCAGCGACTCGCTGCACATCTACGGCAGCTACTTCAAAGAGGCGGCGGTCGAAGTCGAGAAGATGCGCCGGACGCCCTATACGCAACGAGCCTGGGACAGCAACCATCCGGCGTTCGAGATGATGACACAGGAAGCCCGCGCCAAGCTGGCCCGCGACCCCGACTGGTTCGCGAAGGCGAGAGGGTAGGAAGTGCGAAGTGTGATGTTGGATTGTCGATTCCCAAATCGAAAATCACAAATCAGAAATCAAACTCCCCGCAACAGCAGGAGCACATGATGGCGATTCTTGTCAACAGCGAACGAATTGAAGACCAGGAAATCCAGTTGGAGGTCCAGCGCTTGCGGCCGAGCTATGAGCAGGCGTTTGCCGACCAGGACCCCGCCGCACGGGAGGCTCAGCTTGTGGAGTGGTCCAAGGAGAACGTCATCGAGCGGACCCTGCTGCGCCAGGAAGCGAAGAAAAACGGCGCGCCGATTCCACCCGCCGACATCGAGACCGCGTTTGCCCGGCTCAAGGAGCGCTATGAGAAACCGGAGGATCTCTATAAGGATTTCAACGCTGTCACGGAGGACAGCATCAAGGCGATGATCGAAGTCCAGATGAAAGTGGAGCGCAAGATCAACGGCGTGTACGCAGGCGTGCCGGAGCCTACCGAGGGCGAGATTCGCGCGTATTACGACCAGAACAAGGAACGCTTCATCACGGGTGAGCAGATCCGGATCGCCCACATCGTCAAATACATCAACTGGCAAACCAACGAGGACGCGGCCCTCGAGGCCATCACGCAGGCCCACCGCGAGATCAGCGGCGGCGCCCCGTTCGAGGCGGTCGTGGCCAAGTACACCGACTGCCCGGACAATGGCGGCGACCTCGGCTACGTCGTGCGGGGGCAGTTGGTGGAAGAGTTCGAAGACGTGGTTTTCCATCTCAACGTCGGTCAGGTCAGCGACGTGTTCCGCACGCGGTTCGGTTTTCACATCGCGAAGCTTTACGACCGCCAGCCGCCCGCCGTGGCGCCGCTCCAGGCGATTCGCGGCCAGGTCATTGACGAAGTCAAGGAGCAGAAACGCGAACAAGCCCTCGGCGACTATCTCGACGGACTGCGGAGCCAGGCGGCGGTCGAGGAAGTTTGAAGTCTCAAGTGGGAAGTGTGAAGTTGCGCGCAGACGGGAGTTCGACTTCACACTTCCAACTTCCCACTTGACACTCCCTATTCCATTTTGCTTTTCTCGCCTTTGATCGTAGACTTTAAGTGGGGGCAGGGAAGAAGGCACAAGGCAAGGAGGTCGGTGTCGTTCCGGAGTGACGCGCGACAGCCTGTGTCGCAGGCGGGAACGACAGGTGAGATCGGAAAAGACCCCGCAGGCCGACCTGCGAATGTAGACTCGGGATGAGAGCCAACGCACAATGACTTTCTGGGGGGGCTATGTGAGTTTCTTTCCGAGTTAGCCTCTGCGTTCCTGACGCAGAGGCTCTTTCTATGCGCCGGACCCCGGCGGTCTCTCCTGGGGGAGCGACAAGGTGCCGTGACATCGGCCGGCGAACTGCTCCACTTTTCCCTTGAATTCCCTTCGGCCCCGGGGCTATAATCATCTCCAGCAGGTTTGACAACCATAGGGTCACACGAAGGAGGAAAACACATGTCCACGAAAACTGTCCTGAACTATCTGATGGCAATGGCCGCCATACTCGCTCCGTGCACGGTGCAGGGAGCGGACCCGATCGTTTACTTTTCCTTTGACGACCTGGGCGCCGTCGTGCCCGATGAATCGGGTCACGGCTTTGACGGGACTCCCAACGGAGGTGTCACACTCAACAAAGGGTATCTCGGCAACTGCTTCGAGTTCAACGGCACCAACGCCTACGTCCAGCTCAAGAGGCCCGTGCAGGACAGCTTCACCATCACGGGCTGGATCAAAGCGGATGTCCCGGGCCGGGCCGGCGGCCAGGCCTACGAAGGCAGTGGCATCTTCTGGTCCGACGTCGCCGGCGTGGCCAACGATTTCGTCGTCGCGGCCCTCGGCACCAAGCTGTCCTTCTTCTGCGGCAACCCCGACCTGTCGGTGAACTCCAACGGCGATCTCGTCACGGGCGAGTGGATGCACGTCGCGGCGGTCCGGGACACCAAGGCCAAGACGATCGCCGTGTACATCGATGGCAAACTCGACAACAGCATTTCCCATTCGAACGTCGGCCCCCTCGACGCCCAAGCCAACTTCGTCATTGGCGCCAACACGCTCGATAGCCGGTACTTCACGGGGCTGATCGACGAGGTGAAGATCTACGACGTGGCCCTGACCGCCGCCGACATCAAGGCGATGGCCCCGCCGAAGCTCAAGGCCCGTAAGCCCAGTCCGGCGGATGGCGCCCTCAGTGTGACCATGCCCCTGCTGCAATGGAGCAAAGGCGACACGGCGCTCTTTCACGATGTGTATCTCGGTACGACCCCGCAACTGACGGCGGTCAATCTGGTCGGATCGCACCAGATGTTCACGATGCTCTACTACATCCAGGGACTCCAGCCCGGGGCGACCTACTACTGGCGGGTCGATGAGATCGACGCGGCCGGGGCCGTGCAGACCGGCGATGTCTGGAGTTTCGTTGCGCAGGCTCTGACGGCCTATCACCCCACCCCGGCGGATGGAATCGTGGACGCCGCGCAGAATCCCGTGCTGACTTGGCTGCCGGGCCAGACGGCCATCAAGCATCACGTGTACTTCGGTGACAGCGCCGAGGCCGTCGGCCAGGGTGCCGCGGCTACCGACAAAGGCGAGCAGACCGATCCAAGCTTTACGCCGGGAGCCCTCGAGAGCTTGACGACCTATTACTGGCGTGTGGATGAGACGGCGGTAGGCGGCACCGTAAGAACCGGCGCCGTCTGGACGTTCACCACTTGTCTGTCCGTGGACGATTTCGAGAGCTACACGGACGACGAAGGCAGCCGCATTTACGAGACTTGGGTCGATGGCTGGACCAACGGGACCGGCTCGACCGTCGGCAACACGCAAGCCCCCTTTGCCGAGCAGACGATTGTCCATGCCGGCAAGCAGGCGATGCCGATGGACTACAACAACGTCAAATCGCCCTTCTACAGCGAGGCTGAGCAAGAGTTCTCGTCCACGCAGGACTGGACGGCCGGCGGGGCCGATACGCTGGTCCTCTACGTCCGAGGCCGGGCCGGCAACGCACCTGCCCAAGTGTACGTCGCGCTCGAAGATGCGTCCAAGCATGTTGGCATCGTCGCGTATCCTGACACGACCATCACGGGTGTCAGGCAATGGACCGAGTGGAAGATTCCCCTGAGCAGCTTCACCGGCGTGAATCTGGCCAAAGTCAAGAAGATGTACATCGGTGTGGGCGACCGCAAGAATCCGGTGGCAGGCGGCGCCGGTCGCCTCTACATTGACGACGTCTGCCTGACCAGACCGTAATCAGTCGAATGGTCGGATAACACTGTCGATCTGCGTAGTCAGCAGGGCCTGTGCCAAGGGAGCTTGGTGCAGGCCCTGTTCCTTTGGACATTGGATGCTCGTCTGTCCCCTTCCCAAGGTTGAGGAAGATTTGCTTCCATCGGCTCTTTGGCCCAGATTTCGATTGACATACCACAGGTTGGTTGTACAATGGCTGGTATAACTAACAGTAGCATGGGCATCCTGCCCATGGATTCGGGATCACGGGCAAGAGGCCCGTGCTACGATGTGCAGTAGCTGTTTGTGCAAGGAAATGGATGTCCGGCACTACGTGGGGACCCCGAACGCGGGAGTTGGCGTTTGGGAACCCTTCGAGGCGGTCGCTATCAACGAGGTCAATCTGAGTCGTGAGATGCCCTTTTTGCAAGGAAGACAGCGATAAAGTCGTGGATTCCCGCTCCAGCGACTCGGGACGGGTGATCCGACGACGGCGCCAGTGCTTGGCCTGCAAAAGGCGTTTCACCACTTACGAACGGACCGGCGAGAGCTTCCGGCTCCACGTGGTGAAGAAAGACAAGACGCGCGTGCCCTACGAGCGGGAGAAAATCATTGCCGGCTTGCAGAAGGCGTGCTACAAAAGACCTGTCTCGGCGGAACAGATCCAACAGATCGCCGACCGCACGGAGGAGGACATCTTCCGCAGTTTTGACAAAGAGGTGACGTCCGCATTCATAGGAGAATGCGTGATGAAGCACCTGCGTGATGTGGATAAGGTCGCGTATATTCGTTTTGCCAGCGTTTATCGGGAGTTCAAAGACGCCGGCGAGCTGATCGACGAGGTCAGTAGAGCGATTCAGGAAACCGAGCCCGCCGATCAGCTCAAGCTCTTTTGAGCAGTGAAAGAGGGCGAGCGTTTTGCTCGCCTGAAGAGGTCGTGCCAGGACGCGCGACCTGTAGTACCAGCAGGGAGGCAATCGGTCGCATGAATAAGCAACTGCGGGTTATCAAGACCGACGGCACGACCGAGGAGTACATCCACACCAAGGTCATCGGGACGATCAACAACGCGTTTTCGGCCACCGGCCAAGCCGATATCGCGACGGCGGAGGACTTGGCCGAAGTCGTCACGTACTACCTCTATAAGAAGCAGGACCAGCGTCAAGTCAGCTCGAGCGAGATCCTCTCCATGGTCAAAGCGGTCCTCACCTCGACCGGCTACGAAGCCGCCGCGGTGGCCTTGGGAGAGCATTCTGTCGAGCGGCGGATGAAACGGGCTCGCACGGAAATCCTGGCCGTCGACATGCTCGACTTCACCGATGTTCAGCAGCTCAACCAGACGAAACAGCCGCCCGCGCGGATGCCCTGGGACAAGGGCCGGATCGTTCACGACCTGACGGCCGAGTCCGGGGTCCCCCATCACATGGCCCGGGCGGTCGCTTCCATGGTGGAGGAGCGGGTCTTCAACATGGGTATGATGCTGGTCCCCCGGAGCCTGATCAAGCAGCTCGTATTGAGCGAGGCGGCCGCCATGCTGCATGCCCAGCAGGAGCTTCAGACGGTCCAGCCACTGGAGCAACCGGCGCCTACACCTGCGCCGACAGAATAGGACCTATAAGACCCACAGGACGGATGGCACCTAGGCGACCGGTCGCTCGGGCGCTTTCGCGATAAGGTCTTTGGCTCGCTCGATGGTTTGCTCGGGCGATTCTTCGGGCTGGATGTCGAGCCAGTGGACTTGCCGGAACGTCTTGAACCAGGTGCGCTGGCCCTTGGCCAAGCGGCGGGTGTTCACCTTGATCTGCTCGACGGCATCCTCCAGGCTCATCCGGCCGGCGAGATGCTCGATGATCTCCGCATAGCCGATCGCGCAGCGGGCTTGCTGGCTCAGGGGCTTTTCCTCCGCTAATAGCGCTTTGACCTCGTCGACCAGGCCCAGGTCGATCATCTTCTTGACCCGTGCATTGATCCGTTGGCTCTCCCCCGCCTTTTCACGCCGCAGACCGATGATGGTCCAATCGTGCCGCGGCCGCTCGGCATCGAACTGCTTCTGGAAGCTGGAGATAGGTTTGCCGGTCAGGCGGTAGACCTCCAGGGCGCGGATCATCCGCTTGGCGTCGTTGGCGCTGATGCGCTCGGCCGCCTCCGGATCGATCTGTCGCAAGGCATCATGCAAGCGGGCCAGCCCTTCCTGGGCCGCCTGGGCCCGCAGTTCGGCCCGGATCTGCTCATCGCCGCCAGGGCCTTCAAAGAGGCCGTAGAGCAGGGCCTTGATGTACAGGGCCGTTCCGCCCACAGCGACCACGGTCTTGCCGCCACTGCGGATGTCGTCGATGGCCGCCAGGGCCTGGTCCAGGAACACGCCCACGCTGAACGATTCGCTGGGCTCGACCACGTCAATCAGATGGTATCGGACCTGCTGCCGGGCTTCTCTCGAGGGTTTGGCCGTGCCGATATCCATGCGACGATAGACCTTCATCGAGTCGATGCTGAGGATCTCGCCATCCAAGTACCGAGCCAATTCGAACCCCAGCCGAGCCTTGCCCGAGGCCGTCACGCCGAGGACCAACACCATTCGGGATTTACTATTTTCCATTTACTATTTACTATTGAGAGGTGTCGGGTGCTTCGAATTCTGCCGAAGACCTGCCGCAATTGTAAATGGTAACTCGTAAATAGTAAATTTGCTTCGTCCTATGCCCTCATCACGTGCCGCTCATCTCGACTTCAACGCCGCCCTGGCCGAGAAGGTTCGGATCGCCAATGAATCGCTTCATCAGATCCTGGCCGGACAACAGGAGATCCAAAAGGACCTGCAGGAGGCCCTGCGCTATACGCTCTCCGGGCCCGGCAAGCGCGTCCGCTCGGCCCTGGTTCTCTGGTGTTGCGAGCTGGTGGCCGGACGCGACAACGCCAATGCCCGGATCGCCGCCGCGGCAGTTGAGATGGTCCATACGTACTCGCTTGTCCACGATGACCTGCCGGCCATGGACGATGACGATCTGCGCCGGGGCCGGCCGACCTGTCATAAAGCGTTCGACGAAGCGACCGCCATTCTGACGGGTGACGGCCTGCTCACGCTGGCGTTCGAAGTTTTGGCCGATCAGATCGACGATCCCCTGGTGGCGGTCAAGCTGATCGGGGAGTTGGCCCGGGCCGCCGGACCGGCGGGCATGATCGCGGGCCAGATGGCCGATCTGAAGGCCGAGAACACGGTCGGAACCATCGCGATGCTCGAGTACATCCACACGAACAAGACCGCGAAGATGTTCCGCTGCGCCACGACGATGGGCGCTCTGTGCGGCGGGGCGAGCCCCGAGCAGTTGGACGCCCTCGGACGGTATGGCCTCAAGATCGGCCTGGGCTTCCAGATTGCCGACGATATCCTGGACGTCAGTGCGTCGAGCGAGCAGTTGGGCAAGACCGCCGGCAAGGATGTCAAGGCCGCCAAGTGCACGTATCCGGCGGTCGTGGGCCTCGAGAGAGCGAAGGAATTGGAGCGCCAGCTCGCCCGCGAGGCAGTGGCCCTCCTGGAGCCGTTCGGCGCCGGGGCGGAAACCCTGCGGCAATTGCCAGTAGTGTTATTGGACCGCAACCGCTAAAGCCCCCGCCCGGGCGCATTCTGCCGCGCGCCGCGGGGAAAAATCGGTATCCGCGCAAAATTTTTTGCGGGAAGCGCAGCTCCCGCTATCAATACTGATACCGCCTCTCGTCCCGCCCGGCTCAGCCCCCGGAAAACGCCACGACCGAAAAACGCGAATTCTCTATGTTGATACACCTGTTCAGTCGGAAGCGCGTTATCGGCCGCGCCGCGTGCCTTTCCGAGACGGCGTAAAACCGTTAAGGAAATTGCGAATCCCGCGCCGATACGGAGACAGGAACATTGGGGAAAGAACATGAAAACATGGACGTTCGTCACCGCGGTCTTCTGGTTGTTCTACGACCTGTGCATCTGCCCGCAATCGGCGGCGCAGACGAACCCGTGCCGCGAGAGAAGCAGTGGTGAGACCCCAATTATGGATTTGCGGTTACAACGATGGTCTATTCCCGAGTGCATCCGACCGCCGCCCGGGCGGCCCTAACGACAAGCCCGATCTGACACAACGCGATAAATAGAACAGTTGTCACGGTTACAAACCAACAGGCCATAAGCTTCCCACTTATGGCCTTCTTTCTTGCGCCGGCCCCGTGGACTGAGGATAAACGAGCCGCCCCCTAGGAGCTTTCCCGGTAGATTTACTATCTACTATTTACTATTTACTATTTGCGCCAGGACGGAGTTTGTGGACAAATAGTAATTAGTAAATCTTAAATAGGAAATAGGACGGCTTTCCCATGATCGTGGCGGAGGATACTCGGTCGGCCGTGGATCAGGCGGCGCGGGCCGCCCGCGAGGTCTTGCTCCACAATCTGTGCGGACCCTGCCAAGGACTGCCCCGGACCGCCGGCTGGGGCTATCCGGAGCCCTACACGCGCGACCTGCTGCTTTCCAGTCTGGCTGCCCTCGTCACGCAAGACGAGAACTTGCTGCACTCGCTCCGAACGGTGCTGGAAACCCTCGCCTGTAACCAGAGTCCCCTGGGCATGATGCCCTCGCTGGTCCACGACCCGCGCAATCTGGGGGCGAGCGATACGACGCCGCTGTTTCTGCTGAGTCTGGGGTTCTACCGCCAGGTCGTAGGCGAGCCGGAGTTCCTGGCGGAAGCGGCCGCCAGGGCGCTGGTGTGGATGGATTACCGCAGCAGCGAGAATCGCGTCATCGTCGATCAGCAGCCCACGACCGATTGGCGGGATGAGCTGTACGTGCCGGGCTGCGGCTTGTACGTCAATACACTGGTCTACACGTATTTGAAATTGTTCGAGCAGCATGAGAAGGCCGCGCTGTTGTACGAGCGCATGCACCGCTTCGCGGCCACGGAGTCGAGGTCGCTGGCCACCGGCTTGCGGGGCCTGCTCCTGCCGGACAAACCTTACTTCGCCTTGTGGGCCTTCAAAGAGTACAGCAGCGACCGGTTCGATTTGATGGGCAATAGCCTGGCTATTCTGTCGGGTCTGGCGCCGCCGAGCCTGGCGGCGGAGATGGTCCTGTGGGTCGAGACGGAATGTTGGCGTTTGCAGGACGATGGCGAGTTGGCCGTGGACCTGCCACCTTGCCTGTTTCCTTTCCAGCGGCACGGCGACTGGGACTACCGGCCGCGGATCGAGCGTCTCAATCCGCCGGGGTGCTATGCGAACGGGGGGGTTTGGCCCTTCATTTGCGGCTTCTACGTAGCGGCCCTGGTCGCGGCCGGAAGACTGGACTTGGCCGAGAAGAAGCTGATCGCACTGACCGAACTGGTTCGCTGCGGGAAGAATCCCGCCCTCGGATTTGGCTTCAACGAATGGCACCAGGCCCAGGACGGTCTGCCGAAAGGCAATGATTGGCAAACGTGGTCGGCGGCCCTGTATATCTACGCCGCCGAGTGTGTCCGGCAGGGCCGCGCGCTGCTCTTCGATCAAATCAAACAAACCTGAAGCGCAAGGGGTGGAGGGCAGAAGAGGGAGGACAGAGGACGGAAGACGGAAGGAAGAGAACGGAAGAGGACTTGGCCGCCGGGACTCTCACCAGGATGGCTCGGGGCACTTATTATCGGTACTTGGCATGGAAGATCGTCAGGAGGCACGTGCCCCACAGGAGACACAAATACGCGGATCGGCGGGTCCTGGAGCAGATCATCATTCCTTCAGCTCTATCGCGGTTCGAGCCCAAGACGGTGTTGGAGGTGGGCCGCGAGCCTTACGAGGCTTTCTATGATGAGTTTTTTATCGGTCGTGAACTGTGGACGATCGACTGGGATGCGGCCAAGGCTCCGTTCGGCGCACGCAATCACATCATCGACGATGCCGCCAACCTGCGGCATCACTTCCGCGAGCGATATTTCGACTTCATACTGATGAACGGCGTCTTCGGCTGGGGTTTGAACAACGGGAAAGCGATTGAGCGAGCGTTCGCGGCCGTGCATGCGATTCTCGCGCCCGAGGGCCTCTTCGTTCTGGGTTGGAATGACACTCCCGATCTCGTCCCGGTGCCGTTGGACCAAGTGCGGGCGCTTAAGGAGTTCACACCCTACTTCTTCAAGCCCTTGAACGGAACTTCTTTCAAGTGCTCGACTTATGAGCACACGTACAATTTCTACGTGAGGTGATCTTGCGCTATCTGCGGCTGATGTTTCTTCGTGATGTGTCATCCTGAACGGAGCGCAGCGAAGTGAAGGATCTGGGCTGCGATTGGGAGCAACCTGTCATCCGCGGGCCAGATCCTTCGCCTTCGGCTTAGGATGACAAAGTGCCAGCGCTATTCGACCCAATCATCGCATAGGAAAGCGCGTGCAGAGCTCCTGGACGCGCTCTCTCACCTCGTTTTGGAAGGCCGGGTCAAGGTGGTATTGCCTGTCGCCTTGGATTTCGACGCGGGTCAGGACGCTGTCGACCAGCCGCGAAATCGTGTGCATTTCCTCGCGGCCCATGCCGTTCTTCGTGACGATCGGCGTTCCCAGACGCATGCCGCTGGTGATGCGGGCGTTTTGGGTGTCGTAGGGCAGCCGGTTCATGTTGATGATGATGCCGCAATCCTCCAGGCAGTGCTGGGCGATGAAGCCGGTCAGACCCGGGCGGAAGTTCGCCGCATTGGCCAGGAACATGTGGTTGTCGGTGCCGCCGGTCAGGACGTCGTAACCCATGTGCAGAAACTCTTCGGCCAGCACCTTGGCGTTCTCCACGATGCCGAACTGCCGGTTGCGGTACTCGGCCGAGAGCATTTCCTTGAAGAACACCGCCTTGGCGGCGATATTGTTCAGGCAGGGCGTGCCCTGGAAGCCGGGGAAAGTGTTCTTCTCAATCCGCTCCCAAAGCGGCATCGTGCGACTCGTTGCGGATTTCGGATTTCGGACTTCGGATGGAACGGGACTGGTGCCACTAATCCGCCATCCGCCATCCGCCATCCGCAATGGCGTATCAAAGTCCTTTCCCATGAGGACTAGGCCGCCGCGCGGACCGCCGGGCTTGTAGGTACTGGTGGTCGTGAAGTGGGCGTGGTCCACCGGGGACGGGTGCGCCCCGGCGGCGACCAGGCCGGAGATGTGCGAGATGTCGGCCATGAGATACGCGCCGACCTCATCGGCGATCGCGCGGAACCGGGCGAAGTCGATCGTTCGCGAATAGGCGCTGGCCCCACAGATGAGCAGCTTGGGCCGAAAACGCAGGGCCTGCTCCCGGATCGCGTCGTAGTCCAACAGGAAGGTGTCGGGGCAGACGCGGTAGTGCTCGACTTCGAAGAACTTGCCCGCGAAGGAGACGGGGGCCCCGTGCGAGACGTGCCCGCCCTGGTCCATCGCCTGGCTGAGGATGCGGTCCCCTTTTTCGAGGAGCGCGGTAATCACGATCTGGTTGGCGCCGGTGCCGGAATGGGGCTGAACGTTGGCGTACTTGGCCTGGAAGACTTCCTTGGCTCTGCTGAGGGCGAGAGCTTCCAGGCAATCCACGACCTCGCATCCTCCGTGGAACCGGGCGCCCACGAAGCCTTCGGTGGTCTTGTTCTGCACCACGGACCCCAGCGCACCCAGGACGGCCCGCGAGCACTGGTTCTCCGCGGCGATGAGCTGCAGCGTGTTCTGCTGGCGGTCGTATTCCTTCGTGAGAAGCCGGTAGACCTCTTCGTCAGCGGCTTCCAAGGCGCCTGGCAGATCCTGATGATACTGTTCGTTGCTGAGCGCCTTTTGGCCCGATGACCCGGCGCCTTCGTACCTCGGCTTGTCAACACGCTCCCCCGACTTGCCGGCCAGCTTATCCCCTGACATGCGCGGACCTTCAAAGCTATTCCCGTTGTTGCACACCACTCCTACCGTCGTGTTATTATCGGCAGTCCGCCGCGTTTCTCTGAGTCTATCTGAAGAAACTGCGGTGAATGTCGTTGAAAGTCACGTAGATCAGCAAGATCAGCACGAGTGCCCAGCCGGCGTAGGCCAGGATGCCCTGGGTACGCTCGCTCAGCGCCGAGCCCTTGACCTTCTCGATCAGCATCAGCACGATCAAGCCGCCGTCGAAGGGCGGGATAGGCAGGAAATTGATGACCGCGATCGTCGCGCTGATTAGCCCGAGGAAGTAGATGTAGTTCACCAGCGGCTGCTCGGCAACGATCTGATAGCTGACGGTGATGATGCCCACGGGTCCCATGAGGTTGCTGGGACTGATCAACCCGCCAATCAGACGCCGCAGCGTGATGTAGGTCTGCGCGATGAACGTCCAAGTCTTGCGATAGCCCATGCCGATCGCATTGATGGGGTTCTTGGCCTCGTAGAGCCGCTCCAGCGGTTTGAAGGGCACGGGCTCCGCCAAAACCGATTCGACGGTCACCGGCCGGGCGGTCAAGGCCGCCGGCAGAGTAACTCCGCCCTCGGTCTGCTCATCAAGTCGATATTGCAGCGTAACAGGCTGTCCCTGCCACCGCCGCACTTCCGCGACAACGTCGTAGAAGCTGGATACCGGTTTCTGATTGACGCTGACGATCCTCGCACCACGGGGGATGTCCAAAGCAGCGGCTCCACCTTCTGACGGCAGGGTCTTGGCGACCACCGCATGTCTGGCATCGAGCGTCGGGAAGAACCCGATCACTACCCGGCCCGCCGCAGACTCACGCTTGGGTCTGGCCGTGACCGTGACCGTCTGCTCCACGCCGTTGGAATCTGCGCGCAACACCTTGATGGGCAAGGACTTCCCTTCGTACTCGGTCGTGATATCGCGAATCTCCTTGTACGTCGGATCTTCCGTCTTGCCCGCGGCGAGAATGATATCGCCGGCTGTCAAGCCCGATCCGTTCTTGTCCTGCAGACCGCCATTGGTGGGATGCCCCTTCTTGTCGCTGACACCCAGGACGCGCACGCGCGGAACCATCGAATAGACGCTGCTCAGATCCGCCTCGGATTTCACATCCAGATTCTCGGACACCATCCAGTCCAGCCTCAACTCGCTTTGCACGGGCTGGGCGCCTTGTCTATGCGTCGGACGCTCGGCGGTCACTTGGATGCTCGGCGCCAGGGTCTCCTTGATGATCGCCACAAGATCCCAGTAGTTCTCGACCTTCTTGCCGTTGACCGCGACGATGCGATCCGCCGGCATCAGGCCCGTTCGCTCCCGCAGGATATTCGGTTCGGAGATCGGAGCAATCGTCAGGCTCTGGGGCTGCTCGATCCCAAAATCGCGAAATTGACTCCCCGGCAAGCTCTCGGCCACGAGGGAAGTCTCTTGGATGGTGCCGTCGGGATGACGCACGGTAACCGGGACGGGCTGACCGACACCCGACAGCGCTCCCGAGACCAGGATGTCGCTGAAATCGAGGTCCTTGGTCTTGCCGTCAATGGAGAGGACTTCATCGCCCGGCTTCAGGCCGGCCTTGGCGGCCGGGGACTTGGAGATCACATCGCCGACCACGGCCGGCGCCAGCTTGATCCCCACCAGGAACACGATCATGAAGATGATCGCCGCACTGATGACGTTGAAGGTGACTCCAGCCGCAATGACTGCGGCACGAATGCCCACCGGCTTGTTCGCGAAGGACCGGGGGTCCATCACCTGCTTCACCGGGCCGGTGTCTTCCTGGCCCAGCAGCTTCACGTAGCCGCCGAAGGGGAAGACCCCGATGCGATACTCGGTCTCCTCGATTTCTTCGGGCGGCTCTTGCTCCTTTGGGGAGTACACGCTGGGCAGAAATCGGAACTTGAAACCGGCCTTGGTCTTGCGGATGCCCAGCAGGGTCGGGGGCATGAAGATGGAGAATGCTTCCACCTTGATTCCCCCCAGCTTGGCAATGATGAAGTGGCCAAATTCATGCACCAGCACGACCGAGCCGAAGCCGAGCAGAACGATGGCTACGTTGCCGACCACACCGACGTGGCGCAGGATGAGATAGATAACCGTCGTCGCCAGAGCGACCCAGAATACGCCGCCGAGCAATCTCGTGCGCGATCTTGCCGTTTCTTGCATCGAAACACCCCAGGGAATTTACGATTTCTAATTTACGATTTCTGATTTTGGGGAGTGCGAGTGATAATCGACAATCAACAATCAAAAATCAACAATTTCCTCCGGACTTCCTTTCGAGCCCAGGCATCCGCCTCCAGCAATTCCTCCAGGCACGCCACGCGTCTGACCTCGTGCCGATTCAGGCAGTGCTCCACCAGCTCCGTAATCTGCAGGAATCGGATGCGACCGGCCAGAAACTCTGCCACCGCGGTTTCGTTGGCGGCATTGAACACCGCCGCCGCCGTGCCCCCGGCGCGGGCTACCTCGTACGCCAGCGGCAGCGCGCGGAACGTTCGGGGGTCCGGCTTCTCGAAGTGGAGACTGCCGATCTCTTCCAGCCGCAGACGCTTCGAGATGCCGGCCACACGCCGCGGGTAAGTCAACGCGTATTGGATAGGTAGACACATATCCGGCTCGCCGAGCTGGGCGACCACGGAGCCATCCACAAATTCCACGAGCGAGTGCACGATGGACTCCGGGTGGATCAGCACTTCGATCTTCTCTACCGGCACATTGAACAGCCATCGGGCTTCGATCACCTCCAACGCCTTGTTCATCATGGTGGCGGAGTCGATCGTGATTTTGGGCCCCATGGTCCACGTCGGGTGGGATAAGGCTTGCTCCCGCGTTACTTCCTCCAAGTCCTCCCGCGTCGCCCCTCGGAAGGGCCCGCCCGACCCGGTCAGCAGGATGCGCTGGATCTCGGGGCCCTTGCCGGCCTGCAGGGCCTGAAAGACCGCCGAATGTTCGCTATCCACAGGCAGCAGGGTGCTGCCGTGCTCCCGGGCGGCCTGGGTGAGCAACTCGCCCGCCATGACGAGTGGCTCTTTGTTGGCGATGGCCAGCCGCTTGCCGGCCTTGGCGGCCGCCATCGCCGAGGGCAGGCCGGCGGCTCCCACGACCGCTGTCAGGACCGTGTCCACCTGGTCGCTTTGCACTAACTCGGTGAGGCTATCCGGCCCGGAGAGAACCTTGACTTGGCCGTCCATGAGGGCCCGGAACCGCGCCACAGAATCCCGGCTGGTTACCGCGACGAAGGGCGGTTGGTACCGGCGGGTCTGCTGGGCGAGAAGCTCCACGTTGTGGTGGGCGCTGAGCCCAACCACCTGGTATTCGGGTCCGAGAGCTTCGATGACGCGCAATGCATTCCGCCCGATCGAGCCGGTGGACCCCAAAATGACAATCCCTTGTGGCATAGACCAGCGATGGTATGGTGAGAAGGGGTAAACTGTCAAGCTGAAAGGACTTCCAGGTGAGAGGCTGGAGAGGATTTCCCCCCACATCCCCTCTCGCCTTGGAGCGCGTCCGACGGCGCCCTGGGATACCGTCTTTGGCGACCCCGGACCCGGACGCAGGGCGGTGCGACCCTGGTCGGTCTTACCTACAGCCACGAGCTGTCCGACGCCTGGGCTTTGACCAGCCGGATCGCCTACAACCAGCGTGACTACCGGGGATGGTGGGCCAACGACTACGCCGAGGAGGGCGAGGACCCGGACATCATAGTGAGCCGCGACGCCTGGACGGGCAGTTGGTGGGACGGCGAGGTCCAGGTCGTCCTGGAGCAGCAGTTCACGCCGGAGATTCGGGGAACCGCCAGCGGCTTCTACTATGTGATCGAGGGCCTGATCGAGCAGCACCTCGATCCGGCGGACAATCTGCTGGTCTTCGCGAATCGCGCCGAGGTTCAGGCACGCGGCGTGGAACTGGGCCTCAACGGTCGGTGGAGGAACGGCTGGGCCTCCCGGGGCAGCTATTCCTACGTGGAGGCCCAGGACGGCACGTCCGGTCAGACCCTGGTCGATTCACCCAAGCACCTGGTCAAGCTCAACGTAATCGTGCCGGTGGTGCCCCGGAGTCTCTTCGCCGGCGTGGCAGGGCTATCGCCTGTGCGACTAGGGAGCCTTGCCCTCCCCGAAAGATGGTGCGTGGTACGCACCCTACGGGTTGGGGGCCATGCATCATTCGCAGGGTGCGTACCACGCACCGCTCCATCTGTAGAGACGCCGAACAGAAGACTCCGGAGGCGTACCCCCAGATGGGAGAAATCCGCCAGTGTCACGTCCTGTTCGTGTGTCCGTCGGAGAAGCCCTTCCTGGCGAGAATCCTGCCGCCGGTGCAGAAGGCGGGGATTCTGCTGGTCGGGGACACCGCGAGCTTTCTGGAGGCCGGCGGCACCATCAATCTGGTGATCGAGGAGAAGAAGGTCCGGTTCGAGATCAATCTGGCCGCCGCCCGCCGGGCGCAACTGCAGATTCGCTCCAGCCTGCTGCGGTTGGCGATCCGCACCATCGAGCACGACTCCCTGGAGAACGAGAACGGGCCGAGTAAGTGACAGCGCCGGCCGACCGGATCTCTTGGGGACAGGATCGCTCACGCTGGGAAAGGGACCGTAGTTCTCGGACATTCGTCATCCCCATTCCTCTTGCCGCGCGACGCGCGCGGAAATCACCCGGACGCCCAGCGCCCCGATCCCCCCAGGGGAGAGGCGATCGTCCGAGCCACCGGTTCCCTCTCCCGCCGCGGGAATCCCCTGGTGCTTGCCGGTGACGCGGGTTGACGCCGAACCGGGGTATCTTCTCCGCCGGGGTTCTTGTTATCGGACAGGCTGGTCGGGCCGCCGGCGCCGCGTCCGGCGACCGAGGCACCGGGAGGACAGCGGCCCCGGCGGATGATCCGGCCCTTCCAAGGGGGCTGGTGACATCCCGTGAGCCGGAATAGGAGGCCTTAGTAGCTCTACTTCCTGCTGGAATTGGACGATAGTGACATCCGCAGCGTCGCCCGCGGAAGCGGTCGACCAGTGACAAAGAGGATCCCCAAACTGGATCGAAGCCGTTGGGGGTCTCGCATGCCTGGGGGCCTGGCATCGCTGGATGCGTCTGTCCACCATCTCTCGTCGTGTCTGAGGCACGGCGCTCGGATGGTGATAGGTGAGTTCAGGGTACTTGAAGTAGGAGGTTCTCGTGGACGCCACGAGGATGCTATCGGCCCAGATCGCATTGTGGTTGGCCCTCTCGGTGTCGGTCGGTGCCGGCGTACCGGACGCGCCCGAGCCGAACGTGCCGGCGCGCACCGATCCGAACGCGCCCGAGGCGAAAGAAGACTTTCTGGATATGTCCCTCGAGGAACTGATGACCGTGGAGGTCCGGTCCTCGGCCACGCTGACGCAGACGAGCGCCCGCCTGGCGCCGGCGGCGGTGACGACCATCACCAAGGAGCAGATCCTCGCGTCCGGCGCCCGCAGTCTGTTCGAGCTGCTCGACATCTACGTGCCGAACCTGGAGTGGATCCGGCACCATTGGGAAGCGGATCACCTGGGCCTGCGCGGCATCATCAATGACCGGGAGGACAAGTACCTGCTGCTCGTGAACGGCCGGGTGATGAACGAGCGCACGCACTTCGGCGCGATGAGCGAGCGTGACCTCGTGCTGCTGCGGGACATTCACCACATCGACGTCGTCCGCGGCCCCGGCTCGGCCCTGTACGGCCCGGGCGCCGTCTCCATGGTGATCAACATGGTCACGGACAATGCCAAGACCTTCCAGGGCACCGAAGTCTCCGGGCGCGCCGGCGGCGTGGAGGAATTCTCTTCGGGCGAGTTCAAGCACGGCGAGTACGTGCCGGCGCAGGATCTCGGCGTCTTCGTGTACGCCGGCGCGGAGAACTACCCCGGCGCCGGTCCCGCCGACGCGCCGCAAGTCTATGCGTTCAACTTCCCCACGCGGGCCGAGTACTCCTGGGCGCCCGACGATCCGGGGCCGCGCCTGCCCGGGGAAGGCTACCAGGCGGGCACTCCGTTTCTCGACCGGAGCATCAATGCCGACGGCGCCACGCATCACGGCCATACGCCGATGAAGATCCACGCGGAGGTGACCAAAGGGAATTGGGATTTCTGGACCCGTTATACGCAGGGCGGACGCCAGCTCACCACGGATATGGGGACCTTGGTCCACTATCCCTGGGGGTGGGGCGACTGGGTGAGCAATTATCTCTCCTCTTCCGGCTACCAGCAGGCCACGGCCTTTCTCGGCTATGAGAAGGAACTGCGCGACGACCTGACGCTCAAGGCGGCGCTCAGCTACGACATCTTTGACTTCGAGCGTATCCTGCAAGGGAGCCTGGCCGATGCGCACCGCGAGGACGAGATCTACGGCAAGGTGCTTCTCAACTGGCAGGCCGCCCCCAACCACAAGCTCGCGTTCGGTTCCGAGTACACCCATGAGGAGTTCGGCCTGCCCAGCCTGGGCTGGCCCGAGGCACCGCCCATCAGCTCGCTGCTCGGCAGCCCCATGCCGCGCTGGAGCACGGACATGATCTCCTTCCTCGGGGAACACCAGTGGACGATCAACGAGCGTTGGACCACCTTCCTCGGCGCCCGGCTGGACGAGCATACCTACAGCAAGGACATGTTCTCGCCGCGGGCCGCCGTGGTCCATACCCCGAACGGGAAGGACACCTGGAAGCTGATCTGGTCGCAATCGGTCCGGGCCAACTTCGCCGAGGACCTGAAGGCGGCGGCCCTCGCCGGTGACGACGACAGCCGGCCGGAGAGACTCGACAGCGTGGAGCTGCGCTACGAGAGACAGCACAACCGCTGGTTCGATACGGCCGCCTCGGCCTTCGTCCACTACAATTTCGAGCTGTTGACCTGGTCCGGTGATCACGTCGCTCCCGTCGGCACGCAGCGCGAATATGGCGTCGAGCTGGAAGCGCTGTATCACACCGACCGGACGCGCCTGGGGGTCTCGCACGGCTTCACGAAGCTCTATGACTTCGACCTGGAGCCGAACATGGCCACGGTGAACACGTCGGAACCTTACGGCTACGGGGACGATCTGGCCAACTGGTCCAACAACGTCACCAAAATCGTCGGCCAGCGCAAGCTCAGCCGCGAGTGGACGCTGGATGGATCTCTGCGGATCTACTGGGGCTTTCCCGGCCTGGAGAGTTACAACGAGTACATGCCCGGATCGATGGGGGTGGGCTCGACGCCCGCGATTGAGCCGGGATGGGAGAAGGGCTATCGCGCCAACTACTACCTGAACCTGGGCCTGCAGTACCAGCCGAAGAAGAACCTGATCTTTCGCCTGGATGGTTACAACCTGTTGGGGATCTTCGATAGCGATCTGAACAAGCGGAATTACTATAGCTCGTTGGGAGACTATCGTTCCCACGCGGCCGCCGTCGCCCTTTGGGCGATTTATCAATTTTAGATGAAGCAAGGAAACACGGGCTGGCAGCACATGCACGGATTGAGCAGTCACAACCGGTCGGCGGGAAGGCGGCGTTTCGCTCGCTTTCTGGCCTGGGGCGTGATCCTGGTGCTGGCGGGGCCGCGGGCGCCGCTGTACGCCCAGGAGATCTCCGACCGGGAGTACAAGGTTAAGGCGGCGTTTGTGTACAACTTCCTCAAGTTTGTCGTCGGCGGGCGGTTCGGACCGGGAGACGGCCAAGCGGGAGCGGCGGTCGATCCCAACGCTGTGATCCTGGTGGGCGTCATCGGCAAGATCCCGGCGCAAGAGAGCTTCGCTGAACTTAGGGGCAAATCCGTCCAGAACAAACGCGTGCAGGTCCGGTTCTTCCAGGGCTTCGAGGAGGTCCGGGACGTCGAGCAGAAGATTCCCGACGTGCATCCGCAGATGCAGCAAATCCGGCGGTGTCACGTGCTGTTCTTGTGCCCGTCGGAAAAGCCGTTCCTGGGGCGAATTCTGCCGGCCCTGCAGAAGGACGGCATCCTGGTGGTCGGCGATACCCCCGGCTTCCTGGAAGCCGGCGGCACCATCAACCTCGTGATCGAGGACAAGAAAGTCCGTTTTGAAATCAACACCGCCGCGGCGGCACGGGCCAAGTTGCAGATTCGGTCCAGTCTCCTGCGCCTGGCCCTCCGGACCCTGGAGCATGATTCCTTGGAGAGACGAGACGATGAGGGAAGATGAACAGACCACGAGAACCCCGGAGAAGGGCGGGGGAATCTCAGCCTTCCTGCGGGGCTTATCGCTCAAGCGCAAACTGATCGCCGTGATCATGCTCACCTGTGTCAGTTCGCTGACCCTGGTGGGCCTCGTCTTCGGCGCCTGGGAATGGACGACCTTGCGTCATACCCTGATTCGGGATCTCTCGACCCACGCCGAGATTCTCGCCGACAACTGCAAGGCGGCCATCACGTTTCACGATCCGGCGGATGCGAGCGGCGTTTTGCGCACCATTGGCGAGATTCCCTCCATTCTGGTGGCCTGTATCTATACGAACGACGGGGAGCTGTTCGCCGCCTATACGCGGAAGGGGATGGCGGTCATTCTGCCGCGACCCGAGGGAGAGGGCCGCAACCACAGATTCGGCCCGGGTTTTCTGGTCGTGACGCGGCCCGTTCTTCTTGAGGGCGAACGGATCGGCACCGTCTGCGTGAGAGCCAGTCTCGACCCCACGTATCTCCGGCTCAAGCGCGGTCTCCTCGTGATTGCCTGCATCCTGCTCCTCTCGTCGCTCGCGGCCTATCTGATCTCGGCCCGGCTGCAGCGGATCATCTCCGCGCCGATCCTCCGGTTAGCCGACGTGGCCCGCCTGGTCTCCGAAAAGAAGGAATACACTGTCCGGGCCGAGTCGTCCGGCAACGATGAGGTCGGTCTGCTGATCGAGGCGTTCAATGAGATGCTCGGCCAGATCCAGCAGCGGGATGGGGCGCTGGTGGAGGCCAACGAACAACTGGAGGCCCGCGTTCGCGCGCGAACCGCCGAGCTGGTGACCACCAACGAGCGATTGACCAAAGAGATCACCGCCCGCCGGCAGACGGAGCAGGCTTTGGCCGGCGCGAACGAGCAACTGGCGGATACCGTGCAGAACCTGCGTCGCTCCAACAAGGAGCTGCAGGATTTCGCCTACGTCACGGCCCACGACCTCAAGGCGCCGTTGCGTGGGATCGGGACCCTGGCGGACTGGATCGCGTCGGATTACGCCGACCAGTTCGACGACCAGGGCCGGCAACAACTGGACTTGCTCAAGGGCCGGGTGACGCGGATGACCCAGTTGATCAACGGCATTCTGCACTACTCCGAGATCGGCCGGGTGGCCAGTCGTCCGGAGGTCGTGGACCTCGGCAGACTGGTGGCCGAGACGATTGCCGTGCTGGCTCCTCCGGCCCATATTCAGGTCGTGGTCCGGGGTCCACTGCCCACCCTCGTGGGGGAGAAGCTGCGGCTGGGGCAGGTCTTTCACAACCTGATCGATAATGCGATCCGGTACCTGGACAAGCCGCAGGGCCGGATTGAGGTGCGTGGCCTCGACCGGGGCGACGTCTGGGAGTTTGCCGTGACCGATAATGGCCCCGGAATTGAGGAGAAATACTTCGGAAAGATCTTCCAGATGTTTCAAACGCTCGTTCCGCGCGACCAGTGCGAAAGTACGGGCATCGGTTTGCCGATAGTGAAGAAGATCGTCGAGCTCTTCGGCGGCCGCATCTGGGTCGAATCCCAACCGGGCGCAGGAAGTACCTTCTTCTTCACGCTGCCCAAACAAGAGGCCAGGACGGAAAACGAAGCCCGTGTCGTTGACGGGATGAGCCTGAACTAACGGTGAGGTGGCAACTATGAACGAGACCATCATTCCCACACGGCCGAGCCCGGGCGACCAGGAGATAGGGGAGCCCCAACGCCAGAAATCGTCTGCGGAAGCTCACGCGACACTCGAAGGTGACAATCACCTGCTCCGGCAGGAAATCGAGAGACGGCACGCGGTCGAGGAGCAGCTTCGGGAATCCCTTTCCATGCTCGAGGCCACGGCGGACGCCATCGTGGTCGTGGACCTGTCCGGCAGGATCAAGGGCTTCAACCGGCAATTCCAGCGGATCTGGGGCCTTCCGGACGAGATTCTCGAGGCCCGCCACCGGGATGATGCGGCGGCCTTCGTCCTGGACCAGTTGCAGGACCCGGAGACCTTCGAGACCAAGCGGCAGGAATCCCACGCCCAGCCGGAGCAAGAGTACAGCGGGACGCTGGAGTTCAAGGATGGCCGGGTCCTGGAATACTATGCCAAGCCGCAGATCATGGCCGAGCGGGTGGTCGGCCAGGTGTGGAGCTTCCGTGACGTGACGCAGCGGCATCAGGCCGAGCAGAAACAGGCGGCTTTGCTCCGCAAGGTGGCCGAGATCAACGAGGAACTGTCGCACTTTGCCTACGTGGTGTCCCACGACCTCAAGGCGCCGCTGCGCGGCATCAAGCTCATCACGGAATGGCTGTGCGAGGATTACAGCGACAAGCTCGACGCGGAAGCGAAGGAGCAGATGACGCTGCTGCAGAGCCGCGTCAACCGGATGCATAACCTGATCGATGGTGTGCTGCAATACTCCCGCGTGGGACGGATCAAGGAGGACCTGGTTGACGTGAATCTCAACGAGTTGCTCCCGCTGGTGCTCGACACGATTGCCCCGCCGGCACACATTCAGATCACGGTGGACGGCGCTTTGCCGACCATCACTTGCCAGAAGACGCGTATCATCCAGGTGTTCCAGAATCTGCTGAGCAACGCGGTCAAGTTCATGGACAAGCCCCAGGGGCAAGTCCACGTGCAGTGCGTCGAGGAGGGCGACTTCTGGAGGTTCAGCGTCGCCGACAACGGGCCGGGCATCGAGGAGAAATACTTCGAACGCATCTTCCGCATCTTTCAGACGCTCGCGCCGCGCGACGAGTATGAAAGCACGGGAGTCGGGCTGACCCTCGTCAAGAAGATCGTCGAGTTGTACGGCGGACGGGTGTGGGTCGAGTCCGAGGTCGGCAAGGGCAGCACGTTCTGCTTCACGTTCCCCAAAACGACCCAGCATGTAGCGCAGGAGACGCCCCCAACCTGCGTCGCGGGTGTTTGATGGGTGATTCTTGATTCATGAGGGGCGAGGCGTGGGTCCTCGGAGTCAACCAGCAAGAATCACACTTCGAACTTCCCCTTTCTGCGGTTCTGGACGCGGAATTGCCGGGGCGTCACGCCCACCAGCGACTTGAACGTGCGCGTGAAGTAGCTCTGGTTGTTGTAGCCCACCTCAAAGCAGATCTCCGTGCAGCTCTGGTCGGTGCTCAGCAAGAGCTCCTGGGCTCGTTCGATCCGCGCGCCGGTCACGTAATCGATCAACGTGATCCCCATCTGCTCCTTGAAGACGTGCGCCAGTCGGGAGACGCTCAGGTGCGACGCCTTGGCGATCTCGGCGAGTGTGAGCGGCTGGTCGTAATGCGCGTCGATATAGCCCAGCGCGGGGCGAATCTGGGTCATCTTGTGGGCGTCCTGCGACGAGTACACCAGCTCGAGAAACTCGTTCAGCGCCGCGCTGATCCACGCGCACAGGTCCTCCTGGTCGTCGATCTGCATCACTTTGTTGACGTAGGCCAGGTTCTTTTCGAGCATCGTGTCGATGTCCACGCCGCCCTCGACCGCCGCACGGCTCAGCACGCTCAGCAGCTCCAGCAGCCGGGCTTTGAGAATGCCGAGGTCGCCGATGTCTTTGAACAGGATCGTTCCCAGGATGGAGTTGAGAATCTCCTTGGCCCCCGTCCGGTCGCCGATCTTGACCTTGTGCAGCAGGGCCCGCTCGCTCTGGAGCGGATACTGCCACTTGGCGCCCAGCTTCTTGTGTTCCTGGATGAACTCGCCGATCTGGGACTGCTGCTCGGCGCGCTGGCGCCGCCAGCGAATCGCTCGCGCATCGAGTTCGCCGACCTCGTAGAGCAGATCGAACAGGAACTCGGCCGCCCGGTGGATTTTCCGTCCCCGCACCACGGGCAGCTTGCGCAGCGACTTGGCGAGAGCCTGCCGCCCGACCTGGATCTCGCGCAGCCGGCCCTGAACCTCTTCGAGGAGGATCGCCGTGGCCGGCTCCCACAAGCACCTCCCGAAGAACAGGCCGCCGTGAATGGTATCCTGATCCACCACCGGTACGCACACCAGCACGATCCCGGCGTGGCACACGGTGATATAGGATTGCCCCGTCTCCGCCGCGATCTCGATCGCCCGTCGGCGCTCGGCGTCGCACCGCCGTTGCCCATCCGCGTCCTGCTCCACCAGCCGGCAGAACTCCGGCCGGCAACCCGCACTGCACAGCGCGCCGACCGGCGTGCCGTCCCGCCCGGTCGTCTCCAGCCCCAGCGCGAAATGCTTGCGGAACGCCCGCTCGATACGTTCGAACTTCTCCGGCGTCAACAACTCCGTCAATTTCGTCTGCTCAACTGCCATGCGACTCCACAGATAGCAAGATAGTGCTATTATACCGGGAACTGCCTCGGGGGTGGGAATTCCGAAAGCCGAAGCCGCCTGGCGGCGGAAATCCGAAGCACGAAATCCGAAACAAATGCAAATGTTCGAATACCAAATGCTCGAAACACCCAGGCACAATGATGTCATTGCGAGGAGCCCAGCGACGCGGCAATCTCAACCCCCGGGATGATAGATTGCTTCACTACGCTCGCAATGACATACGGCGTTTCCATCCGGGTGGCAGCGTCAAGCCCGCAGGGCTTGGCGATGGTCAACCCCATCGAACGAACCACCCCCACGCTTCGCTTGAGGGTGCCACCCACACAGGGCCTAGTACCGCATTTCGCAAGTTCCGCGACCATAGGTGGTAGATTGCCGCGCTCGGCTACGCCTCGCTCGCAATGACATGGGGCGCCCAGGTATGTCATTGCGAGGAGCGTCAGCGACGAAGCAATCTCCTCCCGTATAGTCTCAAGACTTGCGAAATGCGGTACTACGAGCAGAGTTGCCCGATGCGGTCCGATGATTCGACTTGATCGGCCCGCCGGCCGGGGCAAAAAGGCAGGGGCTCGCTGAATTGGATGGCGACGCGTCGCAGGGCGCTGTTCACGCCGTCCACACGGCAGACGCGGCCGTAGCGGACGTAGTCCACCATGTCGAACGAGTCGTCCGGGCCATACTGAGGGATGCTGAAGCGGGCCGTCACGTGCTGGCCGGGATAGGGGCAACGGTCGTCTGCGTAACAAGTGAAGGCGGCCCCCCGGCTGGAGAGGTCGGTCATCTGCCCCTGTGATAGATCTCCGCCGAAGTCCTCGGCGAACCAGATCGGCCAGTTGTAGCACAGCCGCGGTTCGCTGCGCCGTTCGCCCGTTGTACCCATGTGCATCATCCCTCGACAGTGTCGCGTGTGTGTTCACGTCACATCGGCAGTGAAATCGACCGCTTGGCGGGCGGACTTTACGAGAGACGGCGGGAAAAAAGACGGAAGAAGCTGGATGCCACGGGCAGACTCGCCGGCCCATGGGCTTCCAAATCACGGACCGATCTTGCTTACCAGTTCGGCGAACATCCGCCCGCGCTGCTGGTAGTTCTCGAACAGGTCGTAGCTCGCGCAGGCGGGGCTCAAGAGAACAACGTCGCCGGGCGAAGCCAGCCGGCGGGCGAGATCGACCGCCTCGGCCAGGGAGCCGGCGAACCGGACCTCGGCTCCCCCAGGGTTCGTTGCGGCAGACCTGATGGCATCGGCGATCTGCTGGGCGGTCTGGCCGATGAGGATAGTCGCTTTCGCGTCCGCCGCGATTCTTCGGCCCAGTTCGTCAAACGGCGTGTGTTTGTCGTACCCGCCCGCAATGAGGATTTTCGGGCATTCGAAGGCGGATAGCGCCACGAAGGTGCCCTCGGGGGTCGTGGCCTTCGAGTCGTTATACCAGCGGACACCGTTGACGTTGCCCACCAGTTCCAGGCGGTGCGGCAATGCTTTGAAATCGGATAGGCAACTCTTGATCGATTGGTCGGAGACGCCGAAGCGCCTGGCGATAGCCCTGGCGGCCGCCAGATTGGACAGGTTGGCGCGACCGGGCAGAGCGTAGACGGCCCGAAGCTCGTCGCCGACGTCGTCGGCCGAAAACTTCAGGCAGTCGCGCCCGAACTCGCCCTGATACTTGCGGAACCAGGAGCAGGCGATTTCGTCCTCGGCGTTGAAGATGGATACGGCGGGAGTCTGCGCATCCAGCGGCTGGAACTGAAAGAGCCCCTCTTTGGCAGCACAGTAGGCCTCGAACGTGCCGTAGCGATCCAAGTGGTTGGGCGTCAGATTGGTCAGCAGAGCCACCTGGGGGCCTCTCCGGACCTGGGCCAATTGCTCGACCTGGAAACTGGAGATCTCCAGAACCACCAGGTCGCGGGGACCGATCTGGTCGAGGATGGTCAAAAGAGGCCGGTCCCCGATGTTGCCGCTGAGCCAGACCTTCCTGTAAACGCGCCGGGACGCCGGAGCCCGTTCGAGCAAATGAGCCGTCAGGGTCGTGGTCGTGCTCTTCCCGTTGGCGCCGGTGATGCCGATAATCGGCGCAGGACAGGACTGAAAAAACAAGCCAATTTGCGAAGTGACGATCCGGCCGTGACGGCGGGCGATGTCGAGAAATTCGTTGTTCAGCGGAACCGCCGGATTGGCAACGACTACATCGGCCGTCGCAAAATCCTCGGCATCATGCCGACCCAGATGATACTCGATGCCCGACAGGCCGCGCAACTGCGCGAGGGAATCGCCCAGCTTCTCCGACGCGGCCTGGTCCGTGACGACGACTTGGGCTCCCGCTCGGGCCGCATACTGGACGACGTCCACGCCCCCGCCGAAACGTCCCAACCCCATGACCAGAACCTTCTTGCCGGCTAACGTCACTTCCATGTGCTATGCGATTCGTCTTAGAGCTTCGTCTGCATCGCGTGGGACAGATCGATCTTCGCGTCGATGACCGCCTGCTCGACACACTTCTTCCAGTCCTCGCCGAACTGGTCCTTGTATTGCGGCCGCTCGTAGGCATAAATGATCGAGCGGGAGGCGTTGATGAGCGCGCCGGTGCCGTCCGATTTGCAGAACCGGATGCAGTCGGCGGCCTCCGCGCCCTGGGTCCCGTAGCCGGGTACGAGAAACCAGGTCTTGTCATATTTGGTCCGCAACGACGTCGTCGCATCGGGAGAGGTGCCGCCGACGACCATGCCGATATCGCTGTAGCCTTTTTCGCCGACGTGCTCGGGCCGGGAGCCGATCTCGTTAACGATCTCCGCCACTTTCTCGTACAGCGCCTGGCCCTGGGCGTCCCGAAAGTCCTGAATCGCCGCCGCGGACGGATTGCTCGTCCGCACCAGCACGAAGAGGCCTTTGCCCTGGGAGGCAGCCATGCTCGCGAAAGGCTCGATCCCGTCGGCCCCGGTGTAACCGTTGATCGTGATGGCATCGGGGGCCAGCACGTCCTCCAAGCCGGTCAATTCGGAGTTCTGCAGATGGGCCACCGCGTACATTTCGGCCGTATGCCCGATATCGCCGCGTTTGACGTCGCCGATGATCTCCAAACCCAGATCGTCCGCCTCGCTGATCAGGGCATAGTAGCTCTCCAAACCCTCCCACAGGTATCGCTCGAAGAAGGCGATGTTGATCTTCACCGCGGGCACGATCGGCGCCACGATCCGCATCGCCTGGGTGCAGAAATCAAAAATGGCATCGACGGCCGCCGCCGCATCGAACTCATCGTTCATCTGCCGATGAGCCCGGATCGCCGGCGGAAGCCGGCTGTAGACGGGATCCAAGCCGATGACCAACGCTGTCTTCTTGGACTGGACGGCTTCGTACAGTCGGTCTGCAAAATGGTTTGCCATAACCGAAGAACCTTCCTTTCAACACATCGCGCAACAGACAACCGGTGGGCATCGTTCTTTCAGAGCTTCCCGCAGACTGCCGACAAGTCCCACTTGCCCGAGCCCGGCAACAAAACTCCTTGTGCCAAACGTTCGAACCACTATAATCGTCCCCGATAAGTCGGGCAAGACAGAATTCGACGATTGAGGATGTTTCCGGTTAAGACCCGCGGAAAAAGATGCGCGGGGGCGCCCAAGGAAGGCAAGGACGACGGTTGGAAAAGCGGAAGAAATCCAGGCGAAGAAAACTCCTGATCTGGCTGAGCATTGACGTCTTCGTCGCCGCCGTGGTCATCCTGCTGCTGGTGCACAAACCGTCGCAGTACGATCCCGCGGCACCGGTCCAGACGGACCCCAACGGTCAGCCCGTCGATCCCTATCTCTATCGCGATCTGTCGTCCAAGTTCTACAACGAGGCTCAAAGGCAACGACCGTTCGAGATGGTCGTGCTCGACAAGGCTCTCAACCAGGCGATTGCCCAATTGAAGTGGCCCCAGGAGTCGGGGGGAGTCACGCTCCTGGCGCCGCAGGTGCTCTTTGCTCCCGGGCGAATCACCCTGATGGGGACGACTAAGGTCGAGGGCGCCGACTTCGTCGTGACCATCGAGTTTGGCCCGCGCCTGGACGACCAAGGCCAACTGAACCTCCTCGGGGAGAAGGTTAAGGTCGGGGCGATAAACGTCACCCCTTTGGCCAAAATGATGGCCAAGAGGATGTATCGGGAGCGCCTCGCGTCCGCTGCCGTCGACATGGAGGACCTGCGCACCAAGATTGCGGCTTCCCTCTTCAACGAGGAACCGTTCGACCCCGTCCTGAAAGTCGAGGACAAATGGGTCCGCTTGAAAAGCTTCGATCTCGTCGACGGCAAGCTGACCGCCCGATTCGACCGCGCCTCGCCGCCGCGTGGCGCCGCCACACCAGGTCGCACTCCGAGCCCCCGAGGCCGCAACTGACCGGCTCGGTCTTGGACAAATGCTATCATGGGTCCACTTTGGATTCAGTCAGAGGGTGTACGCTATGCCTCAGTTGTATGGTTTGATCTTCGATGTGGACGGCGTGGTGGCAGATACGGAGCCGCTGAATGCCAAAGTCACGATTCGGGTCCTCAAGGACATGTTCGGCCTGGACGGTGTTTCCCGCGGCGATTTCGAGGCGGGGATTGGCCGGGGAGCCGAGGCGTACGTCAAAGCCGGGGCCAAGGCTCATGGTCTGGAGTTGACGGACGAACAGGCCAAGACCGCGGCCCGGTTGCGCGAGCGCTATCTGATTGAGGCCCTGCACGAAGAGCCGCTGCCGGCGTTTCCGGGCGTGTTGGAACTGATCCGTGCGGCACTGGGCCATCCTGACTTCCGGCTGGCTATCGCGACCTCTGCCAGCCGCGAGTTGTCCCAGGCGATCCTGGAATCCGCCGGCGTGCCCTACGACCGGATGACCTATGTCAGCGGCAGCGAAGTCAAGAAGAAGAAACCCGACCCGGAGTTGTTCCTGACGGCGGCACGGCGCATGCGCCTCGCGCCGGCTCAATGCGTGGTTTTTGAAGACGCCCCCAGCGGCGTTCAGGCGGCCCGCGCGGCGGGCACGCACTGCGTTGCCGTGACCAATACGGTGCCCGCCGAGGAGCTTTCCGTGGCGGATCTGGTGTGTGACTCTCTCGCCCGGATCGACTTGGCAACGATCCGGTCCCTCGTCGATCGGAGTTAAGGTCCGATCAGCGCGACGCTGGCCGCCGCGCTGATCGGTGCCCATCGATTCATTTCCCGTACATGATGATGACCCAGTCCTCGCAGTCGCCGGAACCGTCGCAGCCGCAGGAGTCTTCGCAGCCACAGGAATCACAGCCACCACAATGATCGCAGCCCTCATACGTCCCCTGGTAGCAGGCCTCCAGGGTCACGCCGGAGTAGGACTGGTAGCCGCGCACCATGACGTACCAGGTCGTAGCCGCAGGATTCTGAACCTGCACCGCTTCGTCGTTGCCATGCAGGCCGGGATGATAATCCCAACTCTTCGCGGTAGGCTTCTCACCTTTCTTGACGTAGAGATCGGCATCGCCGCTGCCACCGGAGATCCGGATCCGGAGAGAATCCTGACCGGCGGGGACATCGATCTTGAAGAACGTTTCGCTGTCCTGGGCGCCCGACAGGTCGGCTACGGGCACGCAGTTGACAAGGGCTTTGATCTGCTCCGCCCCCGGTCCATAGGTCGCCTTCAACATCACGTCGGTATATGGCATGTAGCCTCGGACCATGATGTAATAGGTTCCCGCCTTCGGACTATCGAGGGTGACCGTCTCTCTGCTGCCGAGCAGGTAGGGTCGGTAATCCCATTCCTTCGTCGTCGGCTTGGCGCCGATCCGGACGTAGAGATCCGCATCGCCCAGACCACCCGACATCGCGATCTCGAGTTTCGTCTGGTCGGCCGGCACGTCGATCTTGAAGAACTTCTCGCTGGCGGCCGAGCCCGCGAGCCCCGTGACCGCTACGCCGTTCTGTAGCGTGAGGGTCTCATCGTGGCCACCGTCAAATGTGGCGACCAGCGTAACGCCTGAGAACGCCTGATAGCCTCGGACCATGATGTACCAGAGGCCGGCGGCCGATTTCGTGATCGTCACCTGCTCGTTGCTGCCGGTGAGGTAGGGCCGATAGTCAAATTGAGACGTGGTGGGGAGGGCTCCCTTGCGGACGTACAGATCGGCGTCGCCGGTGCCGCCGGACATCATAATCTTGAGCGTCTCAACGCCATCCGGTACCTCGATGCTGAAGAACTGGGCGCTGCCTGCCTTGCCGGCAAGGTCCGTGGCGGGAACGTCCTGGATCAACCGCGTCACTTTCTCGGTTGGCGACGGAGTCGGCGTGGGGGTCGGCTGATCTCCGTGGGCATAATGTACTCTCAAAGTCACGCCGCTGTACGCCTGCGTTCCCACCAGCAGGACGTACCACGGTCCGGTCACGTCGCTGCCTCCGATGAAGACACTCTCGCTGTTCCCTGGGCTGATCGGCGCGTAATCCCAATCCGATGTCGTGGGGTGGGCGCCTTGCTTGATGTACATGTCGCAATTGCCCGTGCCACCGTAAGTCTGGAAGCCGATGCCGACCAAGTTGCTAGGCACGTGGAATTCGTAGAGGGTTTGGCTGCCGAGGGCGCCGGACAGGTCCTTTTTCACCACATCGTCCTCGACGATGGGCTCCGGCGCAGGGCCGCTGCCGTAGTAGGCCCGCAGCATCACCCCGTGGTAATGATTGGAGGCATGCAGCATGATATACCACCTTCCGGCCGCCGGACTGGTGATAATCACTTTCTCCTCCGTGCTGCCACCGAACGAGCGGCCATCGAAATCGAAGAGGCTGGGGGCCGATCCGTGCTTGACGCACAGATCGACGTCTCCCGTGCCGTCCCATGTCCTGACCTCCAGGAGATTCTGCCCGGCGGGAACGTCGATGCAGTAGAGTCTCTCGGTGCTGTCGCTGCCGGAGATATCGCTCTCGGGCACCCCATTCGTCAGCGGCGTCGGAATGGCAGGCTCACAACTGGCCACCAGAGTGACGCCGCTATACGGGTCGCGGCCCCGGAGCATAAGGTACCAAGTCCCGGAGGCGGGGTTGTGCACGGTGACCGTCTCGTTGTTGCCGTACAGGAAGGGCCGATAATCATAGGTACCATACGTTGGCAGGGCATCCCGCTTGACGTAAAGATCGCAGTCGCCGGTCCCACCTGAAATGCTGACCTGCAACTGCCCCTGGCCCGCCGGGACGACGATGCTGTAGTAGGCTTCGTCGGTAGCCGCACCGGATAGATCGGTGACCGGCACGCCGTCCGTAAGCCTGATCGCATCGTCACCATACGCCATCGCGGAGATCGCGACGATCACCGCGACCATGATGAGGTCCCTCGCGCGTGTGCTGATTACGTTTGTCATACCCTACCCCTCATTCGCTAATGCTGATTTGACTGCCGATTCCAACTCGAACACAGGTGAATGCCAGAAACGAGCGCTCCGGGCCGCCGAGTTCCTATCGCCCCTGGCGTTTTCTCCCAACAGAAAAAGACATCCACTCCGCCCCATGTGAAATCGCTCACATGAAGTCACTATCCCCTATCCGCCAATGTAACCAGTCTAACAGAACCGGTGGCCCGTGTCAAGAAATTACCCCAAATTATCACCGCCCAGCCGGTTATGCGGACCTTCCTGGCGAGGGAAGACCCTGGGGGACTGGGCGAATCAAGGAGTTGATCGCGAATTCTTCCTTTTTCTTTATCAACATGGTTGTCCCCGGCTCGCCGTATAATACGGGTGCTGCTGGGAAGGCCCCCCGCGCTTCCGTAAGCGCGGCAGAATCCAGAGCAGCACCCCACGTTTTGGATCCTCCAACGCGGCCCAGCGCGTCTGGGAGGGGCTCCCCAACGTCGCGCTCCGCGTTGGGGAGCCCGAGCCCTTTCCTACCGATGGCGTAGACCCCCTTCCAACAGTACAATGTCTGCCTTTTGGATTTGGAGCGCGCCGGCATTGAGCAAATGCAGTCATAATGACCCGTTTCGAAAATGGTATGTCATGGCGGCGGTCGCCATCGGCATCTTTCTGGCGACGATTGACGCCAGTATCGTCAACATTGCCCTGTTGCTGAGCCTGTGGGCCCTGTGGCAGGAACGCCGCATGCGAGCCGCCCGACAGCCCGCACATGCTGAGCCCCGTTGACCTTCCTCCTGCCTCCGGTGCCTGCGCCGGATGGATCCAGACGACGCACCCAGGTCCGATCCGTGCGTACAGAAATCCGGAGATAGGCATATTCGGGCACCGTGAACACAACCTATACCGAAAGAAAAGGAGTGCAAAGATGAAAGATGACAGAAGCATCCTGGTGACCGGAGCCACGGGTAAGCAAGGCGGGGCTGTCGCCCGGGAATTGCTGGCACGCGGCTATCGCATTCGAGCGATGACCCGGCATCCCAATGGTGAGGCGGCGCAGGCCCTCGTCAAGCTGGGCGCACAGGCCGTCCAAGGCGACTTGGATGACCCGCCGTCCTTGGTCAAAGCGGTCCAGGGAGTGTGGGGCACGTTCGCCGTCCAGAATACCTGGGAAGCGGGCGTCGAGAGAGAGGAAGAGCAAGGCAAGCGTTTCGCCCAGATATCCAGGGAAGCCGGTGTGCAGCACTACGTGTACTCTTCCGTCGGATCGGCCCATCGGAACACGGGCATCCCGCATTTTGAGAACAAATGGCGGATCGAGCAGACGGTCCGGGACCTGCGGTTCCCGTCCTACACCATCCTCCGGCCCGTGTTCTTCATGGAGAACTTCCTTTCACCCGACATGCAGTCCAGCCTCAAGGAAGGCAAGCTCGTCATGGCTCTGGAGCCGACGACCGTGCTCCAGATGATCGCCGTCGCGGACATCGGCAAGTACGGTGCCTGGGCCTTCGAGAACCACGAGGCCTTGAACGGGCAAGCCGTCGACATTGCCGGCGATGCCAAGACCATGCCGGAAACAGCCCAGATCATCGGCTGGGCCACCGCCCGAGAGATCGAGTTCGCGCAGATCCCTATCGGGGAAGTACGCAAATTCAGCGAGGACTACGCTATCATGCTCGAATGGTTTGATGCGGTCGGCTATGACGTGGACATCGACGATCTTGCCGGAAAGTCGGGCGTCCGACCAACATCTCTCGCCGAGTGGGCGGCTAAAGTCGATTGGTCCTGGATGCGGGTTCCCGCTACCGCCGGCGTGTGAGAAGCTCATCCGACCCCGGCTTACAAACTATCTCAAAACGCTGAATGTCATTGCGAGGAGCGCAGCGACGAAGCAATCTCCATCCCACGGGTGGTAGATTGCTTTGCTACGCTCGCAATGACAAGCCAGAGCGGAGATTTGAGATAGTTTCTTAGCGAGCCTGGGAGGAGTTCGGCAAGTAATCCTCCCGAACGGGCGAGAAGACTTCCACGGCGATGGAGTCCTCCAGAGCCTGGGCCCCGTGCTCGGCGCCGCTTGGTATGCACCAGCTATCGCCGGCCGCGACATCATGTTCCTGGGCGCCAATCTTGAGACGGAGGTGTCCTTGGACGAGGTAGCCGGTCTGCTCATAGGGGTGAGAGTGTACCGGCAGCATGCTCTCCCGCTCCAAGAGGAACTCGGTCATGAGCGTTCGCACGCCGTAGCACAGCGTCTTCATCCGAATTCCCGGCAGGGCCTTCTTGTATCCACTCGGGTCATGTTTCTCAAACACGTTCTATCCTTTGCCGTCAGCCCTCATACCGTGCGCGTCATCTCTTATTGTTCCACGACTCCGCCATCTCTTGGGCCACGATCTCTCCGGCTTCTCTTCGGACGTTCCGGTTCGGATGGCTTTGGGCCGTCTTCTTCAGGTAGGCCAGGATACCCGGATTCCTAATGTTCTTCAACGTGTCGAGAGCTTTGCGCTGAACTTCCTCCTGTTCCTTCGGATTGTCAACAACGCCTTCCAGGCACGTGATAATCTCAGGGAGAGCCTTGGCATTGAATTCCTCTGTATGGCCCAACTCGTCGATGGCCTCCTGGCGCACCCGCGGGTTGGTGTGAGCCGTCGCAGTCTGGATCAGCGTCGCTCGCGCCTTCTCATCATGGGTCCGGACCAGTGCCTCCAGGGCTTTCCGCTGGATTCTCTCCTGTTCGTTGGGATTATTGAGGACGCGGACCAGACACGCGTCAACCTCGGGAGAAGCATCGGGTCTCCTCTCGTCGATATCCGCCAGCTTGTCGACGGCCCTTTCCCTTATGCGAGGATCGGTGTGAGCCGCCGCAATTTGGATCATCGCACCCCAGGCGTCTTTCGTCCCGTATTCGGCCAACTGGTCCAAAGCGGTCCGCCGGACTTCCGCTGACTCTTCTTTCTTGTTGATGAGAGTCACCAGACAGTTGATGACGGCCGGAGACCCGCTGCTGGTCTCCTCGAAGCGCCTGAGCCTCTCGATCGCGCGCCGACGGATCGAGGGACGCTCATGCGTCTGGGCGACCTGGATCAACATCTCCAGCGTCTTCTCATCCTCGATACTCGCCAGTGTCTCCAGCGCCTTGACCTGGGTCCGTTCGGGCTCCTCCTTGCCGTTGACGATACCCAGCAGGCACGCGCGTGCTGCCGGAGACGCACGCTCGCGCAGATAGTCGATAGCCCTGTGACGGACTTGTGGATCGGTATGCACTCGCGCCACCTGGATCAGCCCCTCTAATGCTCCGGTGCCCTCCATGCGGGCCAGCGTCTCCAATGCCGCGTGTTGATTCTCCCGGAGTTGGCCCTGGCCATTGATGATGCTGCCCAGGCTCGCGATGACGGCGGGAGAAGGGTACTGGCTCAGTATGTGAATCGCCTCTCGTTGCACACTCGGAGAAGGTCCGGTCTTGGCAACCTCAATCAGGGCATTTTCGACGCCGGACCATTCAAGACGACCGATCGTCCGCACCGCCTCTCTCCGGACGGCATCCGAAGCACCTTGTCGCACCACGCGAAGGAGAATCGCCAGGGACTTCTGATTATCATACCCGGCGAGTTCGTGCACCGTGGCGCGCCGGACGCGGTCCGACTTCTCCTTTTGCAGCACTTCATCCAGAAAGGACAGTGCCTGATCGTTCTGGGCCTCGGCGATATGTGCCACCAGCCGAATTCGCAAATCGTCATCCTCCGCACGGCGATAGAGACTCTGGAAGAGCGCCGCAGATTGCTCCTGGCTGACTTCTCCGAGCCAGAAAAGGACGCCGCGCATCATGTAGATGGACAGCGCGATGTCGCTGGTTTGCGCCTGTTCCACGCGGCCGGAAGCCCGTTCGACCTCAAACAGGTAGGCCACATCCTTGGCCACCTCGCGCGGCATCTTCTGGCGGGAATAGGAGAACCGGGGCAATTCCACCCGGACACCGTACACCAGCTCGCTCAACGTCGGATAGTCGGGACTGACAGGCCAACGCCCGACGAAGGAGTCCTCACGCATCAGCCGCCGGGTGCTGAAACCAATCCAGACGTGCGCGGACTGTGGCTGGGCGGGAATCTGCGCCACAGCCCATTGCCAACGCGTTTCCAAGGAGATGCTCTGATCCGGGCAGTGTACCACGGTTATCGACTCACTGCCTGCCGGCGCGGAGAAACCAATCCCGCTCATGCCGACCCACGCGGCAAGGGACACGAGATATAGCGTGCAGGGGCAAAGTTTCACGTTCCACATAGTCTGTCCTCCCTATCGTGACACCCATCAGGGCGTGGTCTTGGCCGGCGTGTCTGACTGGGCAGTATCTGCCTCCGGCAGAATCACCACCGCACCCATCGTTCGCGTGCCATACGAGTCCCGGTTGTATCCGATAATAACAGGTTTTCCGATCTGGCCTTGGACGGTGTTGGACAGAATCCGGGCGGAAGGCACGAAGGAGACGTGGCTCTCTCGATTGACTTCGATTTCGAGGACCAGATCGCCGGCCTGGTCCTGTCGGCGCTCCGAGCGGGCCTTCAACTCCAGCATCCAGGGACCGATAGGGGCCCGGACCTCACCAGGAGACGACAGACTGCCGAACCAATAGCCCACCGTCTGGATTTCGTCGCCCAGAAACTTGCGGAGGTGCTCCTGGAGTTGAGTGGGCAGCCGATTCACCTGCGCCGCCGGGACGATAGACGCGAGAGTCTCATCATTCCAGACCAACCCCTTGACCCGAGCCCCCGCGATCTTCTCCACCACTCGTTTGATCGCCTCCTGGGAAACTACTCGACCCTCGATCACGATCTCCCAATTCTCGTCCCGGCCGCGGCGGTTTTCTTGATACAACGCACCGACCTGCAGCTCCTTGTCCTTGAGGGCATCCAGCAGCTCGGCGGAAGGCAGCTGAGACGACCTCTCCAGCACCAGGGAGAACGCCTTGAGGTTCTGGTCCTTCGGCGGGATCTCCAGCATGTAGACACGGTACATCAAATTCTGGGCTTGGGAGGCCGGGGTGCCGGGTCGGTCCAGTTGCTGGACCAGATGCTCGATCTCCGGCACACGGGCCTGCGGTGCCGTGACGATAAGCTGGTTGGAACGCTTGTCCGCAATGATCTGGATGTTCGCTCCTCCGGCAATCGTCCTGATGATCGCTGCTAATTGGTCGATCGGGTAGTACCGGATGGGGTAAACGCGCGTTTGGACGAGGCCCGCGCCCGAAGCCCCGGAGGGTCCGGTGGCCGTGGTCGCCTGGGGGGCGCTCGAGGCCGGGGCTTGCTCCCCAGAGAATGACACGCCGGGAAGCCCGAGAATTCCCAAACTCGCCACCAGCAAAGTCAACGTCTTCATCGTCTATTCTCCTTTCTGTCACAAGTTCCACACCACGTAGATGCCCCCGTGGTTGACCGTCCCATACAGGACACGTTTCGGGGGCGACTGCTCGGTTCTCTCAATCACGATTTTCGGATTCTCGATCTGTGGATACAGACCATCTACAAGTTGGCCCTGATAGACCTGCGTGCCGCCCGCGTGCTCGACGATCAGTGTCCGATCGCCGCCCGGCGGTCTCACACTCACCCGCAGATCCGCCTTCCTCGGCTGGGACCAGCCGGCCCGCACGCTCGTGGCGGCGAGCATCAACGTGCAACCGAGGACGATCCCCGCCGCGAAGGTCACCGCCGGCCGCCGGAATGCGCCGAGCCTGATGCGGAGCGGGAGCCGGTTCTGGCGCCGCCCCTGCCAGGACTGCCGGAAGATCGCCGCCTTCTGCTCGCCGGACAACTCGGGCACCGGCGTCGAATCCAGGTGTTCGAAGACTGCCTGAAAAGACCTGTACTCCCGCAGCAACTGCTCCGGCGATTCGAACTGGCCTGGGAACAGGGCCTTGAACTCCTCCAGCGAGAAACGTCGGTTGTCCATACTCCTGACCTCTATTGATTGAGCTGCACGGTCAATCGGGCCCGCAGAGCCAGCAGGCACCGGCGGAGATGGGTCCGCACCGTGCCTTCCCGGCAGCCCAGCGTGCGGGCAATCTCCGCCAGCGGCATGCCCTCGAAATATCGCAAGACGAACGCCGTCCGCTGGCTTACGCTAACCTCCTCCAAGGCCTGGTGAATCTGTCGTCGGATCGTGGCGTCATCGAGCGGCCGGCTGTCTACTCTTTCGTCGGACGCCAGCGACTCCACGCCGATCTCATCGAGGTCCACGCGACTGCCCTGTCTCTTCCACCGGCGATAGTAGTCAATCGCCGTATGAGCCGCGACCGCGTTCAGCCAGGCGGCAAACGACCTCTCACATTGGAATCGACCGAGGTTCTGGAATACCTTCGTCCAGACTTCCTGCACGCAATCGGGCACCTGGGAGGAATCCAACACGATCCGATAGCAGATCCGATGGATGCGGTCGATGTGCCGATGGTATAGACACGTCGCGGCGTCTCTATCCCCCCGCTGGACCACCTCGATCAAGGCTTCATCGGACATCAGATCGTGTCGGGTCATCATTCCTACATTATGTACGGATAGCGTAGGGGAAGTGAATACACGGGAAACACCGCAGGCAGCGAAATCCGGCGCATTCCTCCGCCGGCCTGCTGACAGTCCTCCTTGAGGCGAATTGTCGCATTCCGATTCCGAGACTGCCAATCGCGGATGGTCGGTGACCCTCTTGGTGAGTCCCGCAGCTCAATAGATAAGCAGTCTCGGGTGCTCGACCGGTTGCTCCTCCGGAGTGGGAGTCGGCTGGGATTCACGGTCCAGCGGGATGGTGGCGACGAGGTCTTTCACGAGCGCTGCACTCACTTGGCCGAACCGGCCGGGACCCGTCCCAGGCTGACACGCGGCAGTGCGCACGCAGACAGCGTCGACGCCCGCCGCCCACAGACTGGGCAGCTCATCCTTGCTGATACTGCCACCGACCCAGGCTTCCAAGCCCCGATCGTGGCACTTCGCAATGAACTCTTCGACATCGCCGAGCTTGTAGTAATCGAGCAGGCCCATGCCGATGCCCTTGTCATACGTATCCACCAGCAGCCCCTCGGCCCTCATGTGCGCCGCCAAGTCCGGCCCCTCCTCGATCGGATCGAGGTACCAGCGGGCCAGCCGCTCATCCGCGAACAGCACCGGCACACACACCTTGGCCGGGAACCACTTCTTGACCGTTCGGACCAGGGCCGGCCCGAACTCCCGCGCTTCGCCCAGCGGCATCTTGGCCAGACCAAGCTTGATGATAGCCGCCCCCGCCAGCGCCACCCCCAAGGCAGCCTGACAGGCCGTCGAGCGCCCGAGTTGCTCGCCCCCGATACTCGCAGCGACGAGAACCGAGGCCGGCACCGCCTCCCGCACGGCCAGGATGTTGAGTGGGTAAGGCACCCCCAGCGTCGATGCCGGATATTCCACGTCGATGATATGTGCACCGCCCTCGACCACCGCCGTCGCCTCGGTTTTGCCTCGCACGCCCACCAGTAATCTCTGCTGCGAATCTCGCATCCCACAGTCTCCGCGAAAACGTCGTTTCTGAGCCAAATCTCCCCAGAAAGAATACGAGCCGCGACCGGCCCCCGTTTGTCATCCAGCGTCCTCGCCGCGGTGGACGGCGGCTCTTACGCCGACGGCCCTGACACAGTGGATGGCTCGCAGCGTGTGGATCGGCCGCGGCGGCGTGCAGTGCGGCCTGTAGATTAGGAAGGGTCCGGAGAAAACCTCTGGAATGAACTCCGGACCCAAACCCCTAGGTATCGTCTCACCCGGCACATCGACAGCAGAGCAGCAAAACTTGGAGCAATACCGCCCAAAAATCGAAAAAGCCGGCAAAAATACGTAGTTAGCACAATAGTAATGGGCGGATTTTTTTGCCATAATCAGGGTTGGTTGGTTGCCTGTGGCTCAGGACAAGTGAATAGGACGCCCACCGGCGGTGCCGGCCGGGTCGGGCGGTTCAGGAAGACTAAACTGTGGAACCCTTACACATGGAGGTGGTCATCACCGCTCTGAGAATCTGAATCACGGATGATAGGGGCACCGCTCGCGATTTATCCCCAGGGGCTGAACGGGAGTATCTTTCCGGAGTGGTGCCCCCTCCTCTTTTTCCGGCATATTCCGTCCGTTCGTAGTGATGCCGTGAGGCGTTGCTCATGAAGTGTCAAGTTTGAAGTGTCAAGTGTGAAGCAAGAGGTCTGGAAACGTCGAACTTCACACTTGAAACTCAAAGATCTGATACCCTTGCGAACCGCCCCCCAACCAGCTCAATTCTCCCACCAGCGGTCAATCGAGTAGGTGTTGGTACCGGAGAGACAGTGCCCGAGATCTCGACCGCCGCCCCCTTGATCGTCACGCTGCTGTACTGCCCATTACGAATCAATTCAAGAGAACGTAGGTGGTCAGGCCGAAACTCTTGTCGAGCGCGGTGCCTTCGTGCCGGCTGGCCCACGCGATGGTGACGTTCAGCGCCCGCAGCGTGGACGCAAGCTCCCGACTCGACAGCGTGGCGCCGTAGCTTACGCCATTGATGGTAATGGAGTAGCTGCCGTGGCTCGTAGAACCGGTGGGTGCATACGGACCACTACCGGCACTGATCGCCAACTATGACCCCGGGACGGCTGTTTGGCTTGATCGCCTACTATCGCTTTCGCTTGTTGAAAGAAGGAGAGAGATGCTACAATGCCCGCGGTAGTACTGAGGACATTGTGATCAGAGGAGTAGCCGATGAGCCTTGGAACGATGTGGCGCATGCCTGTTTCTTGTGGATTGTATTTCGCTATAGTAGTGTCCTTTGGGCGTCTTGTCGGTGCAGCCGGGCCGACGGCGGGGGCGGACGTGAAGGTGGTTCTGCCTGACCGGGCACATCCCTTTCTCGCGTGCACGGCGGAAGAACTGAGCCGCTTGCGTCAGGCGTATCGCGGACAGGGAGCGGAGCGGGACATCGTGGCCACCCGCGTAAAAGAGGCCGAACGGTTCGTTGGCGAGCCGGTCGAGTTTCCACCACGGGGTGGGCAGCACAACCAGTGGTATCAGTGCGACAAGTGCGAGATCGCTTTGCGCACCATCGATGCGACCCACCATCGGTGTCCCAAGTGCGGCAAGGTGTACTCGGGGCCGCCCTATGACGACGTGATCTTCAGCCAGCAGCACGGCCGCAATCTCCAGCGGATGGTGACGGCCGCGTGGGCCTACGCTATCTCGCAGGACAAGCAATTCGCCGAATACACGGCCAAGGTCCTCTTGGGCTATGCCCAGCGGTACGAGCAGTATCCCTATCATAGTGCTTCCTTGGACACCAAGAGCCGCTCGGGCGGGCACCTCTTCGAGCAGACGCTGAACGAGGCCGCCGACATGGCCAATGAGATCGGGCCGGCGTATGATCTGATCCATGACTCCGGGGTGCTCTCGACCGCGGATCACCAGGCGATTCGGGAGGGCCTGCTGCTGCCGATGCTGCGAAATATCGACAAGAACAAGACCGGCAAGAACAACTGGCAGACCTGGCACGACGCCGCCATGATCTGGGGCGGGGCCCTGGTCCGGGACCCGGGTTGGGTCCAGAAGGCCCTCACCGACCCCCAAAACGGCTTTTTCTACCAGATGGGCGTCTCCGTCTCGAAGGAAGGGATGTGGTATGAAAACAGTTGGGGCTATCACTTCTACACGCTCCAAGCCCTGGTCAACAGCGCCGAAACGGCCCGGCGGCTGGATATCAACCTCTGGTCGGACGAGCGGCTCAAGAGGATGTTCACGCTGCCGGTCCACTACACGATGGCCGATGGGATGCTGCCGCGCTTCGGGGACGACGTGGGGTCCTCCGTCCGGCGGGTGGGCCGCCTGTTCGAGCCGGCCTATCGCGCGTACCAGGACCCGCAGATTCTGGCCCTTTTGAGCGATCGAGCAAGCTTCGAAAGCCTGCTCTTGGGGCGAACGGCCCAGGCAAAGGCGACCGCGCCGGCTTTGGAGAGTATGGTGTTCGAGGACACAGGACACGCGATCCTGCGCACCAAGGGGCAAGCCGGCTTGACGGCCGCCCTGACCTTTGGCCCCTACGGCGGCTTCCACGGGCACCTGGACAAGCTCAGCTTCGTCTTCTTCGGTTACGCCAAGGAGCTGGGCGTCGATCCCGGCCGGGCCCGCAGCCAGGCGTATCGCCTGCCCATCCATAGCAACTGGTACAAAGCCACGATTTCGCATAACGCTGTGGTGGTCGACAAACAGAGTCAAAAGCCGGCGGCCGGCAAACTGCTCCTCTTCGAGCCCAAGAGCGACTACACGGTGGCGGCGGCAAGCTGCGACGAAGCCTATCCAGGCGTGAGGCACACTCGCTGGCTGGTCATGACGGGGACCTATCTGCTCGTCGTCGACAAGCTACAGTCGGACAAGGACCATCGATTCGAATGGCTGTACCATAACAGAGGTGAGAAGGTGACTTGCGACGAGGCCCGGGACAGTGTCGCTTTAGCCGGTGAGATTTCGGGCGGCGAGTACGTCCGCAACGCCAAGCGAGGCACGACCTCCGACACCGTTCGAGCAAGATTCGAGAATGCGGGGGTTGCGACCCACCTGACGGTGGCCGCCCGGGAAAACACGGCAGCGACCGTCGGTGAAGGCGTGGGCGCATCCGTGAACGACCGCGTGCCGATGCTGATGCTGGGCCGAGAGGGCCGAGAGGCCACCTTCGCCGCAGTTCTGGAGCCGGTGCCCGCCGGCGTCCGTCCCCTGGTCACCGGCGTTCGGCTCGTCCCAACCGAGAAAGGCCAGACGATCACTGTGGAATCGGGCTCTCGCGCAGACAATGTGACGATCTTGCCCAATGGCGGGGCCGTGGTGGTTCTTGCGCAGTAGCTCGCTCGAAAGTAGCACGAAGAGCAGTTGAGGGGTCGTCCAAATGAAGAAGGGCTGTGGCTTGATCAGCCACAGCCCTTTTGAAACCGATACTACGAGTACTTCTCGCTTACATTCGCTTACAGGGCCTTGCGTGCCCGCAGCCAGGAAACCAACCCTGCACCCATGCTGGCCAGCAGGATAGCGCCCGGCGCCGGAATCACTGGCGGCTGCACCGGCGGCTGTGGACCCTCGCCCATAACCTGCAACTGCGAGGTCTTCACCTTGGCTGCCCAAGAACCGATGGGCATCCCGGCTTCGGGGTCGATCTGGACTTGCGCATAGAAGTCCCCCGTCAGCCACGCAGGAGTGCCCAGGTTGATCACGGTCGTGGAATCCACGCCGTTACCGCCTTGGGTAAGCTCCTTGTTCAGGTAAGTCCAAGCACCAGCGCTGGTGGGACCTTCGTACACCTTGTCATTCTCACCAGTCGTGGACTGCTGCTGGTTCGGGAACGTCGTGGGCTGGTCGATGTCATAGGCCACGATCGTCAGGGTAGCACTGGTGACCGTGTACCCCGCAGGCAGCGTAAACAGTTGCTGCCAAGTGATCGGGTGTGTCGGGTCGCCCCAGCCGCTATTCACGTTCACCGTGTTATCCCAAATGCTGACAGGTGCAGCGAATGCAGCCGTACTCGTAGCAAGCAGCAAGCCTGCCACCATACAAACTGCAACAGATCTCTTCATCTTCCACTTCTCCTTTCTACGAACAATTGTATGGTGCCTTCTTCTCTTCCTTGCGCGGGCAAGTGCTGCCCTGCACGGGGGACGAGCGAACCGCACCATGTTGCTATGTCACTTCTCGCAAGAGCCGTTCTCTTGTCTCGCCTCCTTTCTCAGTGACATACGAATGGCTGTCTGAAGAAAACAACCATTATCCATCCCTGTGTGCCTCGACAAGGGACCTCCTTTTCGACCCTCGCACTCTCGACCGACCTAACGAAGGTCGGGTATTACCGTGCGTACGAACGCACGCATGCCCAGGAAAATCCCATACTCCTAAGTGCGAGACCTCCTCCATGAGACTTCCGTATTCTACGATATTCACACTCTTTTGTCAACAGCCTCAATGCCATATTTTTACATGTTCGATCCATATTTTTTTGCCAAGAACGCCTATTTTCTCCAACAGCACAAGAAGATGGCAATTTGGGTCCTTCATAGACCCGCAGGTACCGCCGAAAATGCCTGCTTGTCCTTGGTGACATCGACGTCGATTCCGCGAGCTTGGACTACCCGCACACGGTCCTGTCCACCACGTCATGACCCCGCACTCGCCGAGTGCGAGACTGCCACAGCCCGATCCCGCCTCGACTCCACAACCGGTCGCTCGAGTCGCGGGACTTCCATTCGGCCGTCAACGTCAGAACTCGGCCGAGAGGGGCAAGAAGCCCCTTTCGCGACGGTCCCGGAGCCGATGCACACCGGCGACTATCCCCTGGCCACGCGTGTTCGGCTCGTCCGAACCGAAAAGGGCTGACGACCGCGGTCGAATGAGGGGGGGTCCTGGTGGGGGCTCGCGCGGCAGTTCGCTCAACAGCCACGCCAAGAGCAGTTGGCGATAGCCCAAAAGAAGAAGGGCTGCGGCATGGTAAGCCACAGCCCTTTTGATACCGATACTACGAGTACTTCTCGCTTACATTCGCTTACAGGGCCTTGCGTGCCCGCAGCCAGGAAACCAACCCTGCACCCATGCTGGCCAGCAGGATAGCGCCCGGCGCCGGAATCACCGGCGGCTGCGGCGGCGGCTGCGGAGCCTCCGCCATGACCACCAACCGCGAGCTGTTCACTTTGGCCCAGAAGGGACCGATAGCTGTCCCGTCCAACTCGGAGTCGATTTGGACTTGCACGTAGAAGTCGCCGGTCGGCGTGCTAAGGGCAATCGTGGTCAGCGGCGCGTCTGCAAGCTGACCGCCTTTGGCGAGCTGTGTCCCCGTGTACGTCCACGGACCAGTGCTGGCGGGACCAGTGTACACCTTATCATCCTCGGTAAACGTACCATCGGGACGCGTCCAAGACTGATCGATGCCGTAGGCAGCGATCTCGAGCGTCGCGCTGGTGATGGTGTAGCCGGTGTACGCAGGCAGAATACTGAACGGCTGCTTCCAAGTGGCGGCCGTGTCGACCCACCCGCTGTTCACGTTCACCGTGTTGTCCCAAATGCTGACAGGTGTAGCGAATGCAGCCGTACTCGTAGCAAGCAGCAAGCCTGCTACTATACAAACTGCAACGGATCTCTTCATCTTCCACTTCTCCTTTCTACGAACAGTTGTATGGTGCCTTCTTCTCTTCCTTGCGCGGGCAAGTGCTGCCCTGCACGGGGGACGAGCGAACCGCACCATGTTGCTATGTCACTTCCCGCAAGAGCCGTTCTCTTGCCTGACCTCCTTTCCAAGTGACATACGAATGGCTGTCTGAAGAAAACAACCATTATCCATCCCTGTGTGCCTCGACAAGGGACCTCCTTTTCGACCCTCGCACTCTCGACCGACCTAACGAAGGTCGGGTACTACCGTGCGTACGAACGCACGCATGCCCAGGATAATCCCATACTCCTGAGTGCGAGACCTCTTCCATGAGACTTCCGTATTCTACGATACTCGCACTCTTTTGTCAACAGCCCCAATGACATATTTTTACACGTTCGATCCGTGTTTTTTTGCCAAAAACGCCCATTTTGACCAGGATGACAAAAAAATAGTAATCTGGGTGATCGGAAGACCCACAGATGCCACCGAGAACGTGACCATGTCCCGGGGGACATTGACGCCAATTCTGCGAGGTCGGGACGACCCGCACACGGTCCCGCCGGGAGCGTCAGGGCATGGCACCCGCCGCGAGTGAGATTGCCATAACCCGATCCCGCCTCAGCTCCACAGCCGGTCGTTCGAGTCGCGAGAGTTCCATTCATCTGTCGGGGCGAAACACTCCTCGCCTCGCGCCAGATGCTGCTTGACAACGTCGAGGTTCAACTCGACGCCGAGACCGGGCGTCTCCGGGACGCGGGCGAAGCCCTTCTGGTTGAGCGGCTTGTCGAGGCCGGTCACCAGGTCCTCCCACCAGGGGACATCGACCCCGTGGTGCTCCAAGACCACGAAGTTCTCCGTCGCCGCGGCACAGTGGACGTTCGCCATGAAGGAGACCGGCGAGCCGGCGAAGTGCATGACCATCGGGATTCCGCGCTCCTGGGCGTAGTCGGCGATCTTCTTGGTCTCCAGGATCCCGCCGGCCGTGGCCAAATCCGGCTGGATCAGGTCTATCGCGTGCTGATCGATCAAGTCCTTGAAGCCAGTGAGGCAGTAGATGTCCTCGCCCGTCAGGATCGGGACATTGATAGCTTGGGTAATCTCCTTGAGCATCTCGGTATATTGCCAGGGCACCATGTCCTCCAGCCAGGCCATCTGGAAAGGCTCGAGGGCCTTGCCCAGCCGGATGCAGCTATTGACGTCCAAATGTCCGAAGTGGTCGGCCGCCAATGGAATCTCATAACCCACTTCTTTTCGGACCTGGGCCACGTACTCCACCAGCATGGCGATCCCCTTGTCGGTGAGCTGGATGCGGGTGAACGGGTGCATAGTGGACCGGTACCGGTCCCAGTCCGTGTCGGGGGGCCGGCTCAAGGCACCGGGAGAGTTGCGGATCAGGTTGATTCCCAGGTCCATCTTCAGGAAGGAGAAGCCCGTTTTCATCCGTTCTTTGAGCTTCTCGGCGAACCTTCCTTTGTCCATTACCGAGGGCGTATCGGCGTAGAGGCGGACGCGGTCCCGGTACCTGCCACCCAGCATCCGGTAGACAGGGACGCCGTACGCCTTGCCCGCCAGGTCCCACAGGGCCATCTCGACGCCGGAGACACCGCCGCCCTGCCGGCCATGGTGCCCGAATTGGCGAATCGCCTTGAAAATCCGTTCCACGTCACACGGGTTCTCGCCCAGGAGGCGGCCCTTGAGGATCAAGGCATACCGTTTGCTGCCGCCGTCGCGGACCTCGCCATAGCCGGAAATCCCCTGGTTCGTGTCAATGCGAATCAGAGGAACCCGCATGGGGGCCCCGGTGATGACGGCGATCCGCAGGTCCGTGATGCGCAGTTGCGATGGAGCCGAGGCCCGGTTGACGCCCTCCGTGGCACAGGCCACCTGGTCTTCAATGGCGGAGCCCAGAACCCCGGCCAGGCTCAGCCCGCCCAGCCCGAGGCCTCTGAGCAAGGAACGCCGAGAGTAGTCCGACCGTGGCTGTTTCTTCATCATTTGAGACGTTTGAGTTTTGGTCATTGGGACTTGCTTCGAATTTCGAGATTGGGATTTCAAGCCTTTCGGACGTTACCAGCTTCTCTTCTGGAGCATTTCCTGGATGGCCTCCTTGGGCACGGGCAGGTCATTCATGTTCTGCTCCAGCCACTTGAAGAAGTCATCCCTGATCTCCTTGGACCAGGAACTGTCGATCTGGCCGGGGGTGTATTTGCCTTCCTTGAGCCGTTGGTGGCCGAACCGGTCCCGCAGCACAGTGGCCTCCCCGGTCCGGAGGACCTTCTCGGCGAGGTGGGCCGGGATGAACAGGACGCCTTCCCGCTTGGCGAGGACAACGTCCCCCGGCAGACAGATTGCCCGGCCGATGCGAATCGGCACGTTGATCCCGGTCAGCATCACTTCCTGGATAAAGGATGGGTCCCACCCGCGTACGAAGGCGTTGAAGCCTTGGATCTCTCCCAAGCCCTCGATGTCGCGGACGCTGCCGTCAAAGACTACGCCATTACCGGACTTGGCGAAGATCGAGTTGCCAAGATTGTCACCGATCAAGGTGCCGTCGACGATCTTGCCCATGCCGTCGGCGACGTACACATCGCCTTTTTGCAGCATGTCGATGGGCCAGGAATTGGAGCCGCCGATCCGGCCCTCGGCCTTGCCACCCTCGTCAACCATCTTCTTCACATCCGGCCGCGTGGGCATGTACTGGGCCGTCAGGGCCCGCCCGACGATGGGCACATCCTGATGAAGGATCTGCCAGCCGCCCTCGAACTGATTGCGGTAGCCTTCGTTCCGCAGGACGCCCCAGGCATCCTCGATAGAGATATTCTTCATCCGCCGCAAGATGTCGTCGGAGACCTTGGGGCGGCCATCCGGCGTCCGCTCACCGGTCCACGAGGAGGTATAGAACTGCACGCGGTCAACAGCAGCGACGCTCATCTTGAGCGTGGCCGGCGCCCCGCCGACTGCCAAGGCCGATAATAGCGCCACAAGGATAGCAGCCCGGACCCAATTCCGCCGTACCGCACGCAACACGCAGGCACTCCCGTTCATCTTCGCTCCTTTCACACAAAAAGCAGTCTGCGATGGCCAACAGGTGACAACTCGGTCTCTCTCCTCACCTTCTCAACCCTTCACTTCCTTCTCACCCTGAGTCTGTCACGTACTGCGGGACATTGTACCTGCCCGACAGCTCTCTGTGGAGCCCTGTCAGGAAGGAAACTACCACATGCCCCTCGATCCACCCAGCGATTGCGAGTATAATGGCGCCGACATGATCGAAACGCACTAATGAGAGACGAAACCGGAGGGCTTCTTATGGCACGTTTGCCGAATGCGAAAGCCAGATTGATCGTCAACGTCATGGACCACGGCACCATCGTCGGCACGGACGATCCGGTAGAGCTCGAATTTGAGGATTGCGTCAACGCGGTGACGGGCCTCCTCGGCTGGCTGGCCTCCACGCTGGGGGAGGTCAATAACGATACCGACCAGGAGATCGGCACAGCGATTCTCGTCGACGCCCTCCACCAATGGACCTTCCACAACGACACGGCCGAGAGCGACGAGTCCGAGGATGAGCCAGAGGAAGACGACCTGGACGAAGACGAATCCGAAGACCCCTTCCGGCCGGAGTGAGACTCACGCCAAAGACAGGGAGGCTACAGGACATCTCCCTTACACGCGCCAGTGTTCCGTGAGGGGGCCATCGGAGCCGTAGAAGGGGTCGGATTCGGGGGTGGGGACGCTGACGATGTTTCTGTCGGCTTCGGGACGCTCCCCGCGCCGACCTTCGCACATGTCGTAGCCCTCCTGCCCACGAGGGTACGCTCCCACAACCACGAAGTCGCGGCCGGTGCCGAGATTCTTGTGGGCCACGCCCGCCGGGATGACGACGACGTCGCCCGCCGAGAGCGTGAGCGTGATGCCGTGCTCACCACCGAAGCGAACGTCCGCCCGCCCGCCGCAGATCGCCAGGACCTCGTGCGAGGTGCTGTGGTAGTGATGATAGTCGAAGATGCTATCGACCCACGAGCCGGCCCAACCGTTCTCAGCGAAGACCGCCTGGACCTGCGCGATCAGATCGGAGGCGTCGAGGTTCAGGGCCTTCTTGTACACTAGCAGTGGCAGTCTGCGGTTGTTCGGAAATACACCATCGTCGGTCAGGATGAACGCCTCGACGTTGGGCGCACGGAGAAGATCCTGTGTCGCCGGGCCTCCCATCCTGTTTCTTTCTTCATTGTCCATCTGTCTACCTCCTCAATCGCAACGCGCTCGTTTGTAGTGACGCCGCAAGGCGTTTCTTGAGATGCCTTTGCGGGCTGCTACAAAGAGCCCATAATCACTCTTCTCGTCTCATCGGGCAAATGTTCGCAACAAGGGAATCGGCTCGCCTGAGCGCGGCGCTCAGCCGATGCGGCGAAGACTCAGACGGACTGCGCTGCCGCGCACGCGTGGTTGTCCATTTCCTGCCTCTGGGCGACGGTAAACCTGGCCAAAAACGCGGCCCGCCTTTGCGCGAGGGTCTGAAAACCACATCGCTTGAGGAGCCTGCGAAGGCCGCACTGACTGAGGAAATGCAGATCGCCATTGAGAGGATAGATCCTCAAGAGCAGATTCACGAGTAGCCGCATGGGAAGTGGGAAACAGGGTTCCGCAATGATGAGTCGCCCTCTGGGTTTGAGCACCCGAAAGGCTTCCCGCAACACCCTCTCGGGATGGGGAAAGTGATGGATCGTCGCGGTCATGGCTGCCGCATCGAAGGTCTGGTCCGGCCAGGGCAGCTCTGCCTCTGCATCCTGCGCCCGCAGCTCGGCCCCGAGCCCGGCGAGTTTTTCCGTGGCCACGGCAACCGCTTTGGGTGAAATGTCGACGCCTGCCAACCGCGTCGGCTGTCTGGTGGCCAACATGCGCAAGGCATTTCCCGTCCCACATCCGATGTCAAGGATCGCACTCCCCTCGGGGATTTCTTCAGCGAAGCTCTCCACCCAATGATTGCACCACGCCGTCCAAATCGACCGGTCGAAGCGCTCGGCCCAGTCGTCATACACATCCCTCTCGAACTGCTTGATCCGCCCGCGCCACCGCAGGCCGGGCACAGAAAACAGCCGCTTCATACCGTCTCTCTTCGATGGAGTTCGCCTAGCACGTCTATTTCTCCGAACGGTAGAATAGGTTTCTGGCGGCCTTAAGGGTACATTTCTGGTGCTTGTTGTAGGCGAGGGCGGCACACTCTTTGATTCTGCCGGCGGTCTCGTTAGCGAGCCAGCCGGCGACAGCCGCTTCCAGCGTGTACGCCTCCGGGGCCATGAAGCCGGTCGTCAGAAGGACAGATCGGCATTTGGATTGCGATAGGAAAGGCTGAAAATAGGGTTTGCTCTTGCAGGCCAGCACGATCACGTCCCTCGGCTTCGCACCCTTCTGTGGTGCAGGCTGCTCAGCAGAGAAATCCATCAGACCGTTGTGCCCGACATAAGCAACGAGATCGGCACCGCCACACAGTCCGAGCCGGTCCTTCTCCAACTCCAGCGTCGTGGCATTGTTTCCGGCCGCCGCACTGAGGAAATCCGCCACCGCCTTCTTGATCCGGTCGCCTCGATATGCATCCGCCACGAAATACGCCCGGTCCCTCTTATGCTTGAGGATAATCCTCTCCAGGAACTCATTGCTGGGATTCTTCTGTGTCGTCACGACCGTCCAATCCTGGCTCTTGCTGAGGAACGTCTTCACGCCATAGCGGGCGCCCCAATACAGATTGTGGGCAGGGTCGTCACCCTTACCGAGTTCCTTTGGCACCCGCACGATGCCCTGATGCTCGTTGTCGCAGAGGGCGACGAAGACGTGAATGGTCTGAATGCGATCCTGGGCCTTCACGGGACCCTGCGCGTCCCAGGTCCAGCATACCTCGCTGTTTGTGAAAACCGGCGGCTCAACGTTCCATTTGTGGCTGCAGCACAGATCCACTCCGATGATGCCTCCGCACGGAGATGGCTCAAGACAGACAATCATCTGCCCACGCGGATGAGGATGGATGCTCACCCCGCCGCACCCCATCGTCCCGACAAGCGATTTCTTCCTGTCGATCACGACTTCTCGGTCTTCCTCTGGCGTCACCATGAACTGGTCGGGATTGCCTGTATTCTGGTAGACAAGGCCCTTGCGCTCGACTCCACGGTCGAGCAGAACAAGGTCGGTCAGCATAAATGCATGGACGTTGCCTTGGTGGTGGAGGTTCCGCACCAGCGAATCCCTCCAGCGGATGTGGGCCAGCGTCATGGCACAGACAGAGAACTGGTCCGAGAATGTCAGCGAATAGCGATGGGCCGGCCCGGAGGGAGCTGGTTGCTGCTCCTTTGAAGCCGCCGGCCCTTGGCACGGCATCGGCAGGAGCAGAATCATGATCGCAGGTCCCGCAATCCGAAGGAATGACGCTCTATTGCTCACTATCATGATCTGCTCCGCTCACAGATTCTTGACGCAGGAGATCCCATCCACCTACTTCCGGTGTATCGTCCAAGAGGCGGGAAACTCATGAGCGGCGGTCTGAAGCCCTTGCCAAGGGGCCCTCGCCAGGCCGTTCAGGCTGGCGCAGACGGCGTGCCGGCAGCTTTGACTCTCATCATCTGATTCCCGCCCCGCTGGAATTCGTAGGGCACCGTCTCCATCGACACGGCATAGCCGTCGGCGGTCAGACGTGCACGGACGGCCGGTAAATGACGCGACTCGATGGCCCCCAGTTCCAGCAAGGGGAAAATGCGCGTCTCGCTTGCGATACGGCATAGTTCCTGGATGGATTTGACGTGGAAATCCTCGGAAAGACGCTCGCTATACAGAAAGAGCAGGTGAGAGCAGAGAGCCAGGTCGAAGGACCTGTCCGAGAACGGCAAACGCGGAAGCTCCCCGTCCGCATAGCGTTTCTCCATCACTCCCCGAGGATAATCCGACAGGAATTCCTCCATGGCGGCCATGCGGAGACGCCCCAACTCGTCCACAGACCTGATGCTGGTCCAGACGAACTCGTGGGCGTTCTTTCGCGTTTGCTCCAGGACCTCGGGGTAGGTCTGGCGGATTCGTTCCCGGATGTCGGCTTGCGAGAAGCGATAGAGAGGGTCCACCGAAACGATGCGTCCGCCTCTGCGCGTGAGCACGGCGTTGAAGGAGGCCGGACCGTCGCCGCAGCCCAAGATCCGACTCACCAGATCGACATCTGTCAAAGCAAACATCGCGACGTATTCATCGAACGACCTTCCCCACGGAACGATTTGGCTCAACGTGAGACTCATGGTCGGAAGCTCGCGCGCCCTTTCACCTCACAGGGCTATCGCATGTGCGCCTATGGAGCCCTGCCCTCACCTAAAGATGGTGCGTGGTACGCACCCTACGGGTTGGGAGCCATGCATCATTCGTAGGGTGCGTACCACGCACCGCTCCATCATGGGCTATCCAGGCTCACATACAATTGCCTTGTTTCACCTCAGAAGACCTTATCAGCAATGTACGTAGCGCCCAGGAAGATGTCTGTGCCGAGGGCGACGCAGAGGATGGTCCAACGCAGCCAGTGAAGCCGCAGGTTCTGGCGGGCCAGGAAGTAGATGAGACTGGTGACGGTTGCCCCAACCAGGTAGATCGCAGCCGCTTGGAGAAAGAGCCGGCCGCAGCCATTGCCGAGGCCCAAGAGCATCTGGAAGCACTTGGCCGTCAGCAAGAGAGCGACAATCGCCAAGATGCCCAGGAGTATCGCGGCGGCAAGAATCCATTTCCTATCCGCCGGACCGGCCTCGATGAGTCCGTGCAAACCGATGCCACATAGGACGGCGCACCAAAGCATCGGAATACTCAGCCACAGGATCGGGCTGACGCCCAGCCAGGCGACGCTGCGAGCGTCGACGAACGATCTGCTAAAGGCCAGCACCAACCCCGCTGTGGCGATGAGCAGGATGCCATAGCGACGGGCCTTCCAGACCATCGCCAGACCCAGGATCAGCGCGGTAATGGGGACATGATATACGCCGAGCAGAGCCGTGTTGCGACTGATCAGAGCCAGTGGCGCGATGAAACCAGCCAGATCCAACAGGCGAACGTTGGCCTGGAGCGGAGCCGCGAACAGTCGCCGTCCGGCGGACAGGTAGAAGAACAGAGATATGACCACGAAGGGCAGGACCCACAGGGGCAGGCTCAGCCATTTGCCCCGCTTTCTCCCCAAGACAGCGGCCGGTACAAACAGCCACGGCACGCCAGCGGCGAGCAGACTGGATGCGGGGTGAAACTTGGCCAGCCCCAGTAGGAAGGGACCGAAACCATACAGAAGACCCGCCAGGAGCGAGCCAGTGAACCCCGCTACCCAGCGCCGGCTCAGGATGTACCCGCCGAAAGCCGCCATGCACGCGCTTACCGGCAGCAACCAGTCCCAGCCGGTGAAATCGCCGAGGTGCGGCCAATACAGGTAGACAGCAAATGCGGCATATAGCAGCGCGGCCGCCGGAGACCGCGAAATCGCGGATTTGGGAGTGCGGATGGCAGATTGTGACGATGCGGGAGCATTCATCGTTGTGGACCCATCATTACGAAGCGAGAAGGAGTGATGCTCCAAATCCGCAATCCGCAATCATCAATCCGCAATCGAATCAATCTTTCAGCACCACTTGTCCGGTGCCGCGGGTGATGCGTCCGATGTTATAGACTCTTTCGCCCGCGTGCACCAGGAGTCGAGCCGCCGCGTCGGCGAAGTCCGCCGCCACGACCACCACGTAGCCGATGCCCATGTTGAAGACACGGAACATCTCCTCTTCCTCGACCGGGCCGGTCTTTTGCAGAAAGTTGAAGATCTTCTGGCGGGGCCAGCTTGATTTCTTCAGCACGGCGTTGCAGTCCGGCGGCAGGACACGCGGGATATTGCCGGGCAGGCCGTTGCCGGTGATGTGGGCCATGGCATGAACCACCCGCTTGGTCCGATACTTGGCGATCAGTTTGAGGATTGCGCGGACGTAGATCCGCGTCGGGGCCAGTAGGACATCGCCCAGCGTGCTGCCGTCGAGCTCGTCGAGCACGTCAGTCAGCTTGAACTTGTTTCGTTTGAAGCAGATGGCCCGCGCCAGGGCGTAGCCGTTGCTGTGCAGGCCGGTGGAGCCCAGGCCCAGGAGACAATCGCCCGGCCTGACGTTTTTACCCGTGATGATCCGATCCTTCTCCACCACGCCGACGGCGAAGCCCGCCATATCGAAGTCACCTCGGCGATAGGTGTCGGGCATCTCGGCGGTCTCGCCACCCAGCAAGGCACAATCCGATTCGCGGCAGCCGGCAGCAACGCCTTTGACCATCTGCGCCACGAGAGCAGGTTCCAGCTTGTGCAAGGCCACGTAATCGAGGAAGAACAAAGGCTCCGCGCCCATCACGAGCATATCATTGACGCTCATCGCCACCAGGTCGATGCCCACGGTATCGAACTTCTTGGCCTTGGCGGCCACCTGGACCTTGCTGCCCACGCCGTCCGTGCAGGCGACGAGGACCGGGTTGCGGTAGTTCTTCTTGAAGAGCTTCTCATCGTAGTCCAGGCGGAACAGTCCCGCAAATCCCCAGGGCACATCGATTACACGCGGCCCGTAGGTGCTGGCCAAGTGGGCGTGAATCTGATCGACCATGACATCGTTGGCTTCGATGTCCACGCCGGATTGGGCGTAGGTAATGGGCTTACTCATTGGCGGTCGTGAATCCTTCAAACATGTAGAGTTGGTAGCGTTCCATGCAGAACTTGTTCAGCGTGATATCGACAGGGATAGGGTACTTGCCGGCCCAGCAGGCGGTGCAGTAGTGCTCCTTGGGGAGCGACGCACAGGAGAGCATGCCTTCGAGCGAGAGGTAGCCGACGCTGTCCACTTCGAGGAAGTCCTTGATCTCCTTGAGTGTGCGGTTGTTGGCCAGCAGTTCTTCCTTGGTCGGGAAGTCCACGCCGTAATAGCACGGGAACCGAATGGGCGGACAACTCACCCGCATGTGGATTTCCTTGGCCCCCGCCTCGCGGAGAGCCCGGATCTTGCCTCGGGTCGTCGTGCCACGAACGATGGAATCATCCACGACGACGATGCGCTTGTCGTGGACTACTTCCTTGATGATGGCCAGCTTCAGCGTGACTTCGAGCTCGCGGAGCTTCTGATCGGGCGAGATGAACGTCCGGCCGATGTAGTGGCTGCGGACCATGCCCATGTCGAATGGGATATGACCCTGCTCCGCGTAGCCGAGCGCGGACGAGGTCCCGGAGTCCGGGATTGGAATCACGACATCGGCCTGGGCCGGATGCTCCTTGGCCAATTGGCGGCCGAGCTTCTTGCGGAATTCGTGCACGTTCTCGCCAAAGATGCGGGAGTTCTGCTTGGAGAAGTACACGTGCTCAAAAATGCAGTGGGCCGGTGTGATGCTCCCCCGCTTCACGAAGAACCGGCTGTGCAAACCGCTTTTGTCCAGCCGGACGATCTCGCCCGGCTCCACCTCGCGGAGGAACCTGGCCCCGATCGCGTCGACGGCGCAGCTCTCGCTGGCGACGACGTAGTGCCCCTCGGCCGTCTGGCCGATGCACAGCGGATGAACCCCATACGGGTCGCGGGCGGCCTCGATATGGTCGGAAAACAGAAAGAGGAGGCAGTAGGCACCCTGAAGGTGATTGAGGACATGCCCCAGCGGGTCGGGCTTGTTCTGATGGGTCGGCTTGGCCAATAGATGAACGATGATCTCGGTATCGTTGGTGGACTTGAAGATGCTGCCGTAGGCCTCGTATTCATCCCGCAGCAGGCGGGCGTTGATCAGGTTACCGTTGTGGGCGACCGCGACCTGCCCGCGCGAATACTCGGCCAGCAAGGGCTGACCGTTCTCGACGCTGGATGAGCCCGTCGTCGAATATCGGACATGGCCGATGGCGATGGGATTTCGGAGCTTCTCCAGGGTCTCCGAGCCGTTGCGGAAGACCCGCAGGACGGTGCCCATGCCCTTGTAGCAACGGATCATCTCGCCATCGCTGGAGGCGATCCCAGCCGACTCCTGCCCTCGGTGCTGCAGGGCGTGCAGAGCGAAATAGGTCTTCTGCACCGCATCCGGGTCGCCGAAGATGCCGAATAGCCCGCACTCTTCTTTTTTTTCAGGAAAGACCTCGTACCCGTTACTATCCCAAACCGGATCAGGCATGGTTTTCACTGACCGCCAACTACAGAGACTATTTCGAGAAGACGCCAGGGATCGGGTCCCCAAGTGCACAAAACCACACTTGGGAGCCCTTCCCAAACGCGAAAAGTCGCGTTTGGGGTCCCGTCCACCCACCGACGGGTAGTGTAGTCATTCGAATGGTCCAAGTCAATCAGCAACCCGCCGCTCCGACCGAAAGCGCTTGGCCAACTACGTCCAAGCGGCAGCGACTACACCGATACGGCAAACGCTCGATGCCGTCCTATCCCCCTATCCACAAAAGAGTTACAGCAGAACAGCCTTTGTGAACCACTCTGGATTACCGGGCCTCTCGCTTCCTTCCGCCCGGTGAATCCTTCACCCGTCGCACATGGATATATCCGCCACACTGTTAATACAGCGGGTCCGTGGCTTTGTTCGGAGATCAATCCCGAACCTTCGTTCCGCTCATGGCTTGGGTGCCACGCCTGCGCTCGCGCAGGCATGTACTCGTGGTAGACGATTGATCTCCAGGTATCTAGAACGCATATCGTCGGATTCCGCGTGGCAGCGTTAAATGTCCGAGAGGGTGTTTGAGAAGTGGCACGGGCATCCTGCCCGTGAGTATCACGGGCGCGAGCGCCCGTGCGGGCAGGGCCAAGATGGCCCTGCGACTCATGGGCAAGATGCCTCGTTGTTCTGCACATCTTGGAAGGGTAGAACCGCGATTTTGACAAGAAATCCCATATTTCGGTCCGTGAACGTTTGGCTAACGCGTTATCTCCAGCCTATCCAGAACAACATGTGATCCCAAATCG
>Ga0315280_10000494_pt1 | contig 73169 bp, 61 predicted proteins | sample YL17G06_40_MG_FD_203697 | JGI IMG/M metagenome (GOLD analysis project Ga0315280, IMG submission 203697) | Sediment microbial communities from Yellowstone Lake, YNP, Wyoming, USA - YL17G06_40 | ecosystem: Environmental > Aquatic > Freshwater > Lake > Sediment | place: USA: Wyoming | collected... | reverse complement strand
CACTAGAGTGAGGCACGTCTGGGTAGGCGCCGCCCTTGCGTTAGCCGTACTGGTGGGCCCCTCGGTGGCCGCGCCGCCAGGATTCCTGACTGACCCCGAAGACGCGGTACGTCAAGCTCAGGACGAGGGCAAGCTCATCTTCATCTGGTTCGCCAGGCCATCGGCTCGGTCAGAGGAGGCCGCCATCGGGAACTGCCTCGGGCTTCCGCAGTTTCGCGTCCTACGACCCGCCTACGTGCTCTTGTACCTCGACACGGCGGTCTACACGAACCTCGGTCCTGACCTTGCGCACCGCGTAAGCTGGGGCCAAGCCATTACCACTGAAGACGGGCAACTCACGCTCCCGGCGGATGCTATCGATCTCCCGGACATGACCTATCACTTCCTCAAGTACACAACGGGGCCCCAGATCGAGATGTGGGACGGCAATGTGCTTGGCATCACGCACGAGCTGTTCTGCTTCGCCGTCAGGCACATGGCCTCCAAAGGGCCAGTGCCCAGGGTTGCGGAGAACGCTGCGTGCGTCGCCGACGAGCTTGACGGGATGGGCAGGTCGGCGGATGCCGACCGCCTGATCCGCTCGGCGATCGAATCGAACACGGTTGCAGCCGAGCGCATCGGCGGCTTCCACATCCTGCTGGGGCTCCGGCAACGGCTTGCGGGCAAGACGGCTGACGGGCTGGCGGAGCTCCAAAAGGCGGCTGGGACGTTGACCCTAGCGGAATGCACCGCTGACACAGAGGGCAGAGCGGCTCCGTTCGAGGTCCGGTCGGGGGAGCGCGTGCTGGGCGTCATGTCGTCCGACCTGGACGTCACCACAACGTGGGAGGCTCTGAAGTTCGCCGCGGCTCACCCGGACGGGCCGCCGCCCACGAAGGACGTGCCGGCGGCAGACCAAAGGGGGCTGCTGGCCTTCGCGGTGGCCACTGCGAGCTGGCCGCTCGCTGATGAGGCGGTCGCCGCGATCGGAACCGGCGCCCGCTTGGGCCCGGAGGAGCTGCCGCACGCTGCCTACCTTGTCCTGACCAACATGGCTCACCGGGCGGACGCCGCCGGCCTCGACGCGGTGAAGGCCGAGTCCGAGAACGTTGTGTTCGGCTACCCGTGGAAACCATATGCGGCCGACGCACTGGCCAGGGTCGCGGAGGCCGGCGAGCGTCTGGGAGACAAGGACACGGTGGTCGGCGCCCGGCGCTTGGCCGCCCGAGTGTGGGGCCCCTGCATACCTGCACGACTGGCCAAGCCGCTCGCACGCTCGCCCGTGGACAGCTTCCTCCCAGGCTGGTAGGAAACGCGCCCGGCCCGGGGCAACTTCGAGTAGACTGGTGCGGGCGTCTCGCCTGCGAAGAGATCCCTGAGGAGCACCGCCCGTGCGATACCTGATGTCCGCGGTCGCGGCATTGGCCCTGGCCGCATCCACCGTCGCCCAGCCCCCCGACGACCACGGCCTGCCGCTGCCTGTGAGGCAGTACCTCGTCGAGCAGTACCTCGTCGGCACCGACCCGACGGACCAGGCCGTGGACGCAGCGGTCGAGGTCCTGCGTGTACCTCAGGCGATCAGCGACGCTATCTGCTCGGTGGAATGGGAGAAAGGCCAGGTCGAGCGGTTCGCTGCGAACAAGCTCTTCCTGATCCTGCACTGTCCCGACGGGCCGCTTCGGACCATCGTCTTCCGCGACGGCAAGCCACGCAACGATCAGCTATGCGACGAGTCGCGCGTACGGGTGCTGAAGCGGCTCTACTCGGATGCCTCCTTCACCGAGCCGCCCGCGCCTGAGCTCCAGGCGTGGCTCGACAGCACTGAAGTGGACGCAACGCGCGTCCTCAACGAGGCCATAGCAAAGGCCGAGCCGCCACTCGACCCAGATACGCTCGCGCGGGCGACGAAGAACCTCTTCGCCGACAAGACGAACACCGACGCGCTAGCCAGGGCTCTGGGCGCCCTATCGGAGTCACCGCACGCGGCGGAGAACTGCTGGGCGGGGGTCTGGGTCATCTCCCGCATGGATGCGATGAGCTTCCGCCGAGAGCAGCGCGACCTCTCGGTGCCCGACCTGCAGGCAGTGGACCCGCGGGCGTTCTACGAGAACGTGCTATACGCCGTGAAGGCCAGGACGGAGCTCCCGTGGGGCTCGCGCGCGAGCGAAACCGACTTCCTTCAGCAGGTCTTGTCGCAGCGCCTCACGGGCGAGCCGCTCCAGCGCTGGCGCAAGCACTTCTGGGACGCGCTGTACCCGGAGATCGAGGGCCTGGGAGAGGACGGCATCGCCCGGGCGCAGCAGGTCGCTTCATGCGCCTACGGAGACTACTTCCAGTACGAGGGCGACACGACGTGGGAGGACTTCGGGATGCTCACCTCCCTCGCCGTGCACGAGGGTCGGTGCGAGGACTGCAGCAACGTACTGAACGCGATGCTCAGGACCATCGGGATCCCAGCCTGCCAGGCGTACACTCCGTGGTGGGGCGACGCTAACGGCAACCACGCGTGGACCTGGGTGCGCGGAGTGGGTGACCCACCTGGCGACGGCCGCGGCGGCGTCAAGGTCTACGTGAAGACCTGGGACGGCCTGGACGACGTCACCGCGGACTACACCCCGGTGAGGACCGTCGAGGTGTCGACCGTGTCTCAGTCGCAGGACGAAGCCGAGCTCATGGTCTACAACGACGGCGAGTGGCGCCGCGTCGCCCGGGCGCCGGTCGCGGGCGGAGCCGTTCGCTTTGACAGCGTCGGCTGCCGAAAGCGCTTCGTGCTGCTGGTGAGGGTCCCCGACGACGCCGACCGCCTCGCCGACATGCTGCCTGACGGCACGGTGCGCTGGCTGTCCGTCGCCGGCGAGGACCCTGACGACGGACAGGCCTTCGAGGTGGCCTTCGACAAGTCGTGCCCCCTCGGTGAGTTCAATGGTGAGGCCGAGTACACACTCGAGGTGTACTCGGCAGATGGCTGGAAGCCGGTGACTTGCGAGCGCGTCGACACCGGCGCGGCGCGCTTCACGGGCCGCGCGGACAGGCTCTATCGCCTGATGGGGGAGGGAATCACCGACCGCCCGTTCACGATCGAGCGGAACGCGGACACAGGTGACGTAGTCGCCGTTCGCCGGTGAACGACAAGGCCCCTTCAGTCCCGCGGAGGCGCGGGTGCCCTGTACCGCGGCTGTGCTCGTCCCTCGTTACGCCCCGCAAGGCGTGGCTACTCGGGATGAGCGGATCTACTGCGGTCCACTAGCCCGTGGGCCGTGTCGCCCAGGGAGGACTGAGCGGAGCGCCCGGGGTAAGTTACACCTCAGCCTGTGGCACCACGCGGGATCGGGACCCGATGTTCACCGGGATCGTCATTGAGATGGGAACACTGAAGCAACGCCGCTCTCTTCCGGGAGGCGGCGCGGCCGTCACGGTTTCGTGCCAGGCGATCATCCCTGATCTCAGCCTCGGTGCGTCGGTCTGCGTGGCGGGGGTCTGCACAACCGTTACCGAGTTGGGGCCCGGCGAGTTCGGTGTCGACCTGTCACCCGAGACGCTCCGGCGGACGACACTGGGAGACCTGACTGCGGGGGCGCGAGTGAACCTGGAACCATCCCTGCGCGCCGATCAGGCCCTGGGCGGGCACCTGGTTGCCGGTCACGTCGACGGGATCGGGTGGCTCACGCGCTGGGACAGGAGCGGCCAGAGCATCCTCGCCGAGTGGGAGGCGCCGCACGAGACGGCCCGCTTCCTTGTCGAAAAGGGGAGCGTGGCGGTCGACGGAGTGTCGCTAACGCCGTACCAGGTGAGAGGACGGCGGTTCAGCGTGTCCCTGATACCGGAGACGCTGGCGCGCACGACGCTCGGCACGCTCCGTGTGGGCGCCAAGGTCAACATCGAGGCTGACCTGCTGGCGAAGTACGCGCAGAAGGCACTGCCGGGCACCGACGGAGTCACCCTCGACCTTCTGAGGCGCGCCGGGTTTCTCGACTGAGGTGGGGTGATAGCGATGACAGCTCTGGCGGTCTCGCTGGCGTCTCTGGCTGTCGGGCAGCCTGTCCAGGAAGCGCCGGCTCTGCTGGCCGTTACGCGTACGGTGGCTGTCAGCGGCGGAGGCTACTTCCCGGTGGCAGTGGCGCTTTCGGACGGCCGGCTTGCCGCGGTGGTAAGGGGCGGAGCGCCGCACCTCGGGAAGGCCGGTCGGCTGGACTGGATCGAGTCCGCGGACTCAGGGCTGACCTGGAGCAAGCCGCGCGTGGTCGCGGACAGCGAGTGGGACGACCGGAATCCCGCCGTCGGCGAGATGCCGGACGGCACGATCGTCGTCGCCTACGGCGAGTGCTCCTGCTACGACCAGAACGGCCGCTACGACCCGTTGGTCGGCCGCTTCCGGCTTGTCTATCGCACGTCCGGCGACGGTGGGCTGACGTGGTCGGAGCCCGTCGATCTCGTTCACCCGTTCGGGAACGGAGGTTCGCCCTACGGCCGCATCGTGACGCTCCCGGACGGCACGGCGTTGATGTCGGTCTACGGCGGCCCGCGGGACGAGAACAGGGGCCTCTTCACCGTCGGGCCGAGCAAGTTCACGGATGCAGTGGGTTTCCTTGTGTCCCGCGACGATGGGCGCACTTGGGGCGACTTCCACCCGATCGCCAGAGGCTACAACGAGACGACGCTTCTGCCTTTGCCGTCCGGGGAGATACTGGCGTTCGCCCGGTCGGACGGAGACCAGCACACAGCGCTGCTTCGGTCGTCCGACGGAGGCAATGCCTGGTCGGAGCCCGAGCGTCTCACGCTTGGGTCTCAGCACCCTGCCGACGCGGCACTGTTGCCCGACGGGGATGTGCTGGTGGCCTACGGCAGCCGGCTCGCGCCCTTCGGAGTCCACGTGTTCAGGGCGAGCCCGCGGAGCGACCTCGCCGCGGCGCCGCGCTCCGCGGCGGCGTCCGACTCCTCGAGCACGGACCAGGGGTACCCGAGCGTCGTTCTGGGCCCCGACGGCAAGGCCGTCTTGCTCTACTACGCCGTAGGCACGGCCGAGCGGCCGGGCGAGGAGCAAGCCCTGTGCGTTCGCTTCGACCCCGGCATGCTGCCTAGGGAGGCTGGACGGTGAGACGGTGGCTCGCCGCCGCGATCGCGGGACTGCTGATGGCGTGCCTGTGGGTGGGCTGTGGCGGCGGCGGCGCGCAGCCCGAGGGCGTTCCTCGGCTCGAGGCCGGCACGTCGCTGACCGCCTACAAGGTCAGCTCATCGGAGGCTTCGGCGCTCTCGGACCCAACCCGCTGGACGACTAGGGCCGTCGCCACAAGGCTCGTTCTCAACTTCACCCCCAGCCAGCGGGGCTACAGCACCGGCCGTTACCGCACGAGCCTGTACAACGCGTCGGGCTCGTACTCCCCCTTCGACCAGAGCGTAGACATTCGGGCTGCGTACACCGACACCGACCTGTACCTCTACGCTAGCTGGCAGGACCATTCCGCCGTCCCGGACACCGCGAAGGCTAGGTGGTACCTCGGCGCCGGCGTCATCATGCCGGCGCACTTCATGGAGCCGTTGGTGGAGGCCGCTACCGGCCGCACGGTACCGGCCGACGACTTCTCCCAGCATCTCGACGAGGACGCCCTCATGGTCATGTTCCCGATCGGCAACCCCGTCGGGGTACACGACGGAATCGTCACCGACGATCAGGGCCGACAGACCGCCAACGAGGCCGGGGCGCTCGACAGGCCGTTCAACCAGGTGGGCTGCCAGGCTGCGTGTCATGCCGGGCCGATGAGGATGGCGCCCGCCGCGGGACGCGTCGATGTATGGAACTGGAAGGCTGGCTCCACGAACGCGCTCGGCTACGCGCAGGACGAGAGTGGCGGAGGTGGGGTCGACTTCCCGCGTCAACCCGACGGCGGGACCCCGATCGGCGCTCCGAACGGCGCCCTGGGGCCGGAGGTGGAGTATGACCCGGCTAGCGGCGAGCAGGCCTTCACGAACCCCCAGACCGGAGCTCAGCTCATTGTCGATCCCATGAGCGCTTTGCTCGCCGGGCACGAGAGGCCGTACAGCGGCCGACCCATGCGCACGATCATCGGGGGCAGTCCCGGCGGCCGCGAGCTCTTCGAGAGCTCCGAAGAGGGCTACGGCTGCGCAACCTGCCATGGTCCGCGCGGCAGCGCCGGTACCGGCGGCGCGCCTCCGATCGCCTCGTTCGGCCGGACGGATGACGTCACAGGGGACCGTCGAGCCGCTCTGGCGGCTAGGTTCGGGTCGCCCACCGATCGACACTACACGGAGCATCGCATCAATCTCCGGACAGGCCTGACCGTCATCCCGGAGGATGAGATCGCGGACCTTGCCGCTTACCTGTTGGTCCTCCCGCCTTCGGACCCCGATCCCGACGATCTTCGCCTCGCCACCGGAGCGGGGGTACCGGGGCTCGTGCTGCAGCCGCCGACCGGCAACGTGGCCGACGTGGTCGTCCTGAACGCATGGGGACGGGGAGGGCTCGAGGGCGTGTGGAATGAGGCGGACGGGCGTTACACGATCGTACTGAAGAGGGCACTTGACACCGGGCACCCCGACGACGACGTCGTGTTGAGCGGCTCGGTCGGCGAGGAGGTCTGGTTCGCGGTCGCCATCACCGACGGTGACGCACCGAATCACGCGGGCGCTCCGCGCTTGACCCTTCGGTTCTCGGGGTCCGCTCCGCCCGTGTCTGGGTGATCAGCAGGCGCCCGTACGAGAGGATACTGCGTGAAGCGCAGAGGCCGTCAACAGGACAGCGCGCAACCGCGCGTGCGACGGCTGAGGGCCGGCCTGGTTGCCAAGCTTTGCGTCACCCTCGTCATCTCCGGCGCGCCCGGTCTGATCGGACTCGGCTACCTTGCCTTCTACAATGAAGCCGACGCGCTCAAGGCCCGGCTGGTGGACGAGCGCTTGGCCGACGTGGCCCGGGCGAGGGCCTCCGCGTTTCAGGATGTCCTTGACAGCGCCGCCGACGACGTGGGTGCGATGACCCGTCTCCTCACCGTGCAGGAGCTCGGGCAGGCATTGGAGGACGGCGACAAGGCCGAAGCGGGCCGGCGGATGCCCGAGGTTATGCACGACCTCTCTGCCCTGGTTTCGGCCCGCCGGATCTACTTGTCCGTCCGATTCCTGGGACCCACGGGGCGCGAGGCAGTGCGTGTCGGATCGGACGACGGACGAGCCAGCGTCGCGCGCGACCTCACCGGCAGCGGCACGCCCGATCCGGACTGGGCGATCCTGCGCAGCATCCCACCCGACGAGGTCGTCGAGTCCAGGCCGAGGCTTAACCGCGTCGACGGCGCTATCGAGACACCTCGTCGGGGCGTCACCACGTACGCCGCCACCGTGAGGACGCAGGACTCATCGCAGGCCAAGGGGGCTGTGACGGTGACCGTGGATCTGACGTCCGTCCTGCGGTCGATAACGCTCGCGCCCAACTGGATGAATGTCATGCTGATCGACTACGAGGGCTACTACGCGGCCAACAGCGACCCCGAGAAGACGTGGGGCGGGCCTCAGGATCTTGGCACCGGGTCCAGCGTTTTCGAGGACCTACCTCCGGACGTAGTGTTGCTGATGCGCCAGGAAGGCGGGTCGTCGGCCTCGGACAACGGTGTGGCGTACGCCTGGTCACACGTTCACCCCAGCGGCGGCCTGCAGTCCCACATGGTCCTCGCCGTGTCCGCGCACGAGGATGCGCTCATCACCCCCGCGATGAACGATCTCCGCCGTAACATGATGACCCTCGCCATCGTCAGCTTCGGACTGCCTCTGCTGGCAGGCGTCATGCTTGTGAGCTACTTCCTGCGTCCGGTGCCGCGGCTGCAGGCCGCAGCGAGGGCTGTCGCGGAAGGCGACCTCAAACACAGGGTGACCATCAAATCCGCTGACGAGATGGAAGACCTGGCGGACGACTTCAACTACATGGCCGAACGGCTGGAGGGCTATGCGCGGCTGGAGCGCACGCTCGAACTCGAGAAGCTTCGCGACGACCTGATCCACATGATCGTGCACGACCTGCGGACCCCGCTCACGGGCGTGGTCAGCAGCCTGAAGACCATCCAGAAGGTGGACTGTGAGCCCGAGCTTACGCGTGAGCTGCTGCCCTACTGCCTGACCGCAGGCCAGACCCTGATGGATATGATCAACGACGTGCTGGACGTTCACAGAATGGAGGCCGGCAAGATCGACCTGTCCATCGAGCCCGTTGATGTGTCCGAGGTCATTGCCGAGGCCCTAGCGCTCGTCAGCGGCTTCGCGTCCGAGCAGGAGGTGCACATCGAGTCGGCGGTGCCGCGATCGCTCCCGCGGCTCTATGCCGATGAGGAGAAGCTCCGACGCGTCATCGTCAACCTCGTCGGCAATGGGGTGAAGTTCACACCGGGCGGAGGCAAGGTGACGATCCGCGCCGAGGCTCCCGGTGGCGATGGCGGCTTGCACCTGACAGTCGCCGATACCGGGGTCGGGATCCCGGAGGAGTACCGCGAGAGGATCTTCGACAAGTTCGGACAGGTGGAGAGCCGCAAGGCAGGCAAGATGGTGTCCACCGGCCTCGGCCTGACGTTCTGCAAGATGGTCGCTGAGGCCCACGGTGGCCGCATCTGGGTGGAGAGCGAGGTCGGCATCGGGTCGACGTTCCACTTTGTCATCCCGGCCGGCCGACCGGCGGAGGCTGACAGCACGGCATAGGCCGACTGTCGGTAGGAGGTGGACTGCACGATGCGCGAACGCGATGTGGCCAACAAAGGTGAGCCCGAGACTGCGGCTCCGACACCGCGCAAGAGGGGGGTGAGCCTGGGAGCTGTCATCACGCTCGTGGTTGGATGCGCGATCGTCTTCCCGACACTCTACTACTGGAAGGACCTGTCCGGCCTCTTCCAGCTTCAGGCCTGGTCCAAGGCCGGGCCTCGCCAGGCCGTCGATCGCTTCGGCGAGGCGCTTCGGTCGGGCGACGCGGCGGCGATGGAGGGCATGGTCGCTGAGTCGATGATCGCAATCGTGAAGTCCCCCGACGGCGCGATCCAGGGCTTCAAATCCAAGCTCGCCCCGATGGCCCCCGTCGTCTCGGTGGAGGCGGCCACGCCATTAGGGCCCGCGGCCGGCGCGGCGGTGAAGTACCGCGTCGTCGACGTCCCGCTGGCGATGTTGAGTGTCCCCAACGCGGTCGGCGGCACGGCCAACTACTCGGTGACAAGGCGCGGAGGACGCTGGCTCGTCGCTGAGCTGATGGCTCACTAGGTGATACCCAGGAGAGGTGCGAAGACCGGCGCATTGCGCCCCCGCCGGCCCCCTCCGCCGACCGTCTGACCCTCGAACTCAGGGCTCAGGAGCAGCGGAGAGGGCCGTGGTGCTTCACACGTCACGCATGTACCCCTCAGCGGCCCCTGCGCGTCCGCCTCAGTCTGGCGCCCACCATGGGCACGGCCCCGGCGAGGAGCAACGCGAGGGCGACGGGCTCAGGTGCGTATGCGTACTTCAGGTCGTGGTTGGTCCAGTCGTAGTAGGCGATGTGCGGCAGGTCGTTGATGTCGAGGGCGAGGGACGGCTGGACGCCCACGTCGCCCGCCGAGTCCACGGTCCCGCTTTGCCAAGTCGTGCCGTCGAAGAAGGAGTAGACAAGGTCGCCGGCCGCCGCGTTGTAGTACGCGATGTGCGCGCGCCCTTGCGAGTCCAGATCGATCGAGGTCCATTTGGGAGTGCCCACGTTGCTGACCAGCTCATCGACCGACCATGCGCTACCCGTCCACACCGCGTGGCGGAGCTGCGACCCTATGGCGTAGGCGAGGTGAGCGTAGCCATTGGTCGGGTCGATCACCATCGAAGCGAACTTGGAGTCGGTCGGCAGCGTGCGCGCGGTCCATGTGAGCGGGTAGACGTTGGGCTCCATGAGCTTCGCCCTGTAGGGCGTGTCAACGTAGTTGTACGCGATGCGCGGCTTCCCGTCCGTGCCGAGATCGATGCTGGTGTCCGGGTACTCGTCCGCGGGCCCGTAGACCGAACCGCCGGAGTCGACGGTGGAATGGTGCCAGCCGGACGCGTCCTTGTAGGAGTAGTAGATCGACGCCCCCGTCCAACCGTAGTAGCTGATGTGCGGCTTGCCCCCTGAGTCGACCACGATGTCGTTCCAGCCGCCGTACTGCCCGCCGCTTCGGGCTGTCTCGATGGTCGAACCAGGGCCGGTCCACTTGACGTAATCCAGACCCCAACTCGGACTCCCGTCGTAGAAGGCCATGTGTGGGATGCCGCTGCTGTCGAGGTCAAGCGATGAGTAGTACCCACCCACTGCGTCAAGAACGTTGATGTCGACGGACGATCCGTCCACACGCGCGTACCTCACGGGCTGGCCCGAGTAGGTGCCGTAGCTCGTCCAGTGCCCCTCATAGGACATGTGCGCAACGCCGCTTGAGTCGACGTCAAGCGACACCGTGCTGACCCGGTAGTAGTCGTCAGCCCCGTCAGTGTCGACCGTCATGAAGGTCCAGTCCAGGCTGGCCCACGACGATGTTCCACACAGTAGAAGACAGATAGCGGGCATGCTGAGAACTGCGGTTCGCGCCCAAGCGCGAGCGAACATGGTACATCCCCACCCCGAGGTTTGACTTGAAAGGTGGACGCAATGCGCCACTAGACACCGCAGCAATCATGCCTCAGCGACGGCTCGGCTGTCAACTGACAAAACCGACATCTGGCGCCGTCGACAAGCGCCCCACAGTGTGCTAACTTCGGCAGTCGGTGCTGACCGAAGCCGATGGGTCTTCTGCACGCCACAGGCGTCCGCGCGGTTGTCTCGTCCCTGTCCTCGACCGAGGCCAGGCAGCGCATGGCGGTCATAGCCAGCAGCGCGCTGCTGTTCAGCCTGTTTGCCTCCGGCGCCGATGTGGTGTTGCCACTGTGGGTGACCGGCAGCCTCGGCTTCACCCCCGCGCAATGGGCGCAGCTCAGGTCACTCCGCATGGTCGGCGTGCTGGTGGGCGTCGTGGTCCTCGGCGCTTTGTCGGACCGCTTCGGCGAGAGGCTGCTCGGCGCGCTCTCGATGCTGGGCATCGCTTGCATGCTCATCGCGCTGGCACTCGGAGGCGGGAGCGGCCTGTGGGGGGCGATGCCGTTCTATGGGGCGTTCGTCAGCACCGCCTTCGTCAACCTCAACTCCCTGACGCAGTACATCTCGGACCGCCGGCAGGGCGCGGCGAACTCGATCTACCGGAGCGTTGGGGCCGCCGCCGGAGTGGTGGCGCCCCTGCTGGTGACCCGCCTGGCCGTGGTCTGGAGTGGCTATCCGCGGGTGCTGCTGGCACTGGCGGTATGTCTCGTGGCCGCAGCCGCGGTGCTCGTGCGCTACCCCGGGCACGCCGCACGTCGGCCGCTCGCCGGCCTCCGTACCGAGCTATTCCTGCAATGGGCGAGCTACCGGAGCGCGACGCGCGAGCGGCCGCTCATGCGAGCGATCCACTTGCAGCAAGCCTGGGGCGCGGCGCTCGCGGCTGTGAGCACCTTCGCGGCCATCCGCTTCACGCAGCAGCTTGGGCTGGAGGACGAGCAGTTCGGGGCGCTATGCACGGTCGGCGGCGTCCTGGGCTTCGCGGCGACGGCGCTCGGCGGGCTCGTGCTCGACACGGTGTCGCTGCGGCGCTTGTGTGCGTACGGGGGCTGCCTGCTCGGCCTATGCTCGGTGGTGATGGGGCTGGCCGACTCCGTGCCCCTCACGATCGTCGGCTTCCTTGCCTACGCGCCGGTCAGCGCATTGCTCATCGCCCCGCAGAGCATGTGGGTCAGTCGCGCGGCAGGGTCGGCGACCCAGGCGGCGGCGTTCTCCGTGCACAAGGCGGTGACGGCGGTCTACTACTCCGCGGCCATCTGGTTGCTCGGTGTGCTGGAGGCCATGATCGGGATCCGCCTGATCCTGCTATACAGCGGCGCCATCGCTGCCCTCCTCGGCCTCCTGTTCCTGGCTCTGCGGGAGCCACGCCGCCCGGCGCGACCGCCCGGTAGGCCCGGTCGTCCTGAGCCGGCGGGCGCTGTTCGGCCGCCGTGACGAAGGGCGGGCCCCTCCATGCAGCCTCTCCGCCCGCCCCCTCACTCCGCCTTCGGCGGCTCGTCGGGGATGTACTCGTAGATCCCCTTCGCGCCCGCGTACTCGCGCTCGAGGTACGCCATGTCGTCGTCGATGCCAGGCCAGGCGTCGTAGCCCCGCTCCTTGATCTTCTTGAAAGGTTCGGCGGCGAAGCGGCCAAGCATGAGACCGACGACCTCCAACTTGGCGCGCCTGAACTCCGGGGTGTCCCCGTGCACATAGCGCAGCACCTGGAGAGCGGGCAACCCAATCCTGGCGAGCGCGAAGCCTGCCGGGCCGACCTTGCGAGGCCAGGAGTCCGGAACGAACGCAAGGTCCTCAATCAGCACCTGGAGCAATGGCATTGAGCGCGACCGGATCTCCCCGAGCGCGAGGATGCAGGCAGTGCGCTCGTCGGGCGCGAGCGACATCGGCGGCTCCTCGCCGGTCCGCCACGCCTGGACAATGTACGCGTAGTCGGGATGCGTTGGGTCGCCCTCGGGCCTCCCCTTCCGCGCTTCCCACGCAGCGCTGTGCGCATTGCCCGCGGCAAGCGCCTCCGCGAGCCACTGCTCGGCCACGCGCTGCCGGCGGATCAGGTCCTGCGCTACAGACAGGCGAGTGGGGAAGTCCTCTGTGCTAAGCACTTCGCCCAGCGGCCTATCGGTCCGTTCGGCCCCAGCGACGACGAGGCAGTACTGAGTCGATCCGGAGTTAGGCCACTTCCCACAGTAGCGTGCAAGCGCTTGGTTCACCGCTGGATCATCAGACGGGCCCCACGCCTCGTTGGCCATTGCCGGAGCTGCCCCACCACCCGCGTACGAGAGCAGCTCTGCAAGGAGTGGGCGAGTCCTCGGTGTAGACGGCTGCGCGAGAATGACACCGGCTGCGGGAAGCTCGACGTAGCGGAGCGCCGTGCACCCCGGTCTCATCAGCATCGGGTCCTGGCCGGTGGGTGAGATCAGAGCCTGTGCGGTAGGAGTCCGGAGGTGAGGACGCCACTCCGCCACGGCGACGATCTCCGCTAGTGACTCGCGATCACTCACTCTGAGGATCGACAGCAGACGGCAGCACTCCGCCTTGGCGATGTCGGAAAGCTGCTCGTCCTTGAGCAGCTGCAGCACCTCGGCGTGCAGGTGGCGTCTGTAGATCAGTAAGTCCCCGACCGGACTACCGGTGAGCGGGGAGGCAGCCGGGTCGGCGGCCTCCCACGCGTGTTGGATTAGCCAGGCGTCGGGGGTCGGCTGACCCGCTCCCGCGGCCAGCACGGTAAGCGCAAGCTGCCACAGAACCACAGGCTCCCCCTCACTCCGCCTTCGGCGGCTCATCGGGGATGTACTCGTAGATCCCCTTCGCGCCGGCGTACTCGCGCTCGAGGTACGCGATGTCGTCGCCGATGGTAAGCCACGGTCGGAAGTTCTTCTCCCAGATGCCCCTGAACGGCTCCGCCGCGAACCGGCCCAACATGAGGCCGATCACGTCGAGCTTCGCACAGCGAAGCTCGGGCGGGTCGCGCGGCAGACCGAGCATGGCGTAGACGGACGCCATCCCCGACCGCGCAAGCACGATTCCCGCCGGGCCGACCTTGTGCGGCCAGGAGTCGGGCATGAACAGCAGGTTCTCCATGAGTACGGCGAGCACCACCGGGTCCCGGCTACGTATCTCCCCCAGCGCCATGATGCAGGCCGTGCGCTCCTCGAGCGTGAGCGACGTTGGGGGCTCCTGGCCCGGTGGCCATTCTCTGACGATGTAGGCGTAGTCGGGGTGGGCGGGGTCACCCTTGGGGTTGCCCTTGCGGGCTTCCCAACCCGCGCTGTGCGGGTTCCCGGCGGCGAGCGCCTCGCAGAGCCACTGCTCCGCGTGGCGCTGGCGCCAAATCAGGTCCTGGGCAACTGACAGCCGAGTCGGGAAGTCTTCGCTTGCCAAGACCTCCCGCAGTGGCATGTCGGCCAGCGGCGCGCCTGAGACGACGAGGCAGTACGGGGAGTACGTGCTGGGCCAGTGGCCGTAGCAGCGCGCAAGCTCCTTGCTGGTCTCCGGGTCGTCCGATGACCCCCAGCCTTCCGCCGCCATCGCCGGGGCCGCGCCGCCGACGGCGCCCGCAAGCAGGCTGGCTGCGTCCCGGCTGCCCAAGAGGCTTGGCGGCAACCGAAGGAGCGAGTCTACTGCAGGCAGTCCAATTCGTTCGAGCGCCGCATGGCCCGGCCACATCAGCATCGGGTCCTGGTGTGTCGGTGACATGCGGGCGGCGTCCGTCGGCGTCTCGATGCCCGGAAGCCAGTCGATCCGTGCGACCATCGGCGCGATGGACTCCCTGTCGCTGACACGCAAGATCGAGAGCAGTCGGAAGCACTCCGCACGCGCGACGTCCGACAGACCCGCATCCTTGAGCAGTTCCAGCACATCGTGGTGCAGATGCCGCCTGTGGACGAGCAGATCTCCGACCGGGCCGCCCGCGAGCGGGGAGGCGGCCGGGTCGGCCGCCTCCCACGCGTGGGCGGAGAGCCAGGGGTCAATCGCCGGCTGGCCGGCCGCCGCCAGCACCGTAGCCGCAAGCTGCCACAGAACCACACGCTCCCCCTCACTCCACCCCCGACGGCTCGTCGGGGATGTACTCGTAGATCCCCTTCGCGCCGGCGTACTCGCGCTCGAGGTACGCGATGTCGTCGCCGATAGTAAGCCACGGTCGGAAGTTCTTCTCCCAGATGCCCCTGAACGGCTCCGCCGCGAACCGGCCCAACATGAGGCCGATCACATCGAGCTTCGCGCGCCGGACCTCTGGCGGGTCGCGCGACAGGCCGAGCATGGAGTAGACAGCGGGCATACCGGCTCTGGCCAGCACCAATCCCGCGGGCCCGACCTTGTAGGGCCATGAGTCCGGCATGAAGGTCAGGTTCTCCATCAGGACCTGGAGAACCACACGGTTCTGACTGCGCATCTCCCCGAGCGCCATGATGCAGGCCGTTCGCTCGTCTGGCGTGAGCGACTTCGGGGGCTCCTGGCCGAACGGCCATGCCCCGACGATATACGAGTCATCGGGGCAGCCCGGGCCCTCGTCCAGCCGCGCCTGCCGGGCCTCCCACCCGGCGCTCCGGGGGTTGCCCGCAGCCAGCGCCTCGCAGAGCCACTGCTCCGCGTGGCGCTCCCTGCGGATCAGATCCTGGGCCACCGAGAGGCGGGTCGGGAAGTCCTCGGTGCTGAGCACCTGGCCGAGGGGCTTGTAGCTCAGATTGGCGCCCGAAATGACAAGGCAGTATTGGATGGATAGCGTGCTGGGCCAGTCCCCGTAGAACTTCGCCAGCGCCTTGCTGACCTCGGGGTCATCCGGCTGCCCCCACGCCTCGGCCGCCATCGCGCGGGCCGCCCCGCCCGAGACATATGCAAGAAGCTGCGCTGAGAGCACACGCTCCTCGGGAGTCAGGGCAGGCGACTCCAGCAGAGGCAGGGCAGCGGGAAGCCCCAGGCGCCGCAGCGCTGTATAGCCGGGGCGGAGGAGCATCACGTCCCCGTGGCTCGGATTACGGCGCGCGGCTTGTGTGGGCGTCTGAAGCAGCGGCAGCCAGTCGACAAGCGCCGCCATCGCCGCTATCGACTCACGGTCGCTCACACGCAAGATCGACAACAGCCGACAGCACTCTGCTTTCGCGACGTCCGAGAGCTGGTCGCCCTTGAGCAACTCCAGGACCTCGTGGTGCAGGTGCCGTCTGTAACTGAGCAGGTCCCCAACCGGACTGCCCGCGAGCGGGGAGGCGGCCGGGTCGGCCGCCTCCCACGCGTGGGCGGAGAGCCAGGGACCCGGCGCCGCTTGCGGTGCATCCGCGATCATCATGAACGTGGGCCAGAAGAGAAGCAGCGGGGCTAATGCACGGACCCCCAACACGACGACCACCTCCCACACTCTAGTTGTTCCTGTCGGCAATCCAGAGGCCCCAAGACGGCTCCTCTTCCCAGTCGTACCAGATGTACAAGTCCCGGTACCACTCGGGGTCGCCGAACCCCTTGTTGATGCGCTTCTCCTTGAAGACGACCTGGTTGCGGAATTGGTATGGGCCCGTGTCGCTGAGGTCCAGCCACTCGTAGGTGTCCACAGTCGGAACTGGGGGACCGGCCTCGCCCACTGCCACACCCGGAAAGTCCAGCATCTGTATGTGGTGGTTCGCGTCGAGGTTCACGTCGTAGAAGCTCTCGTCAGGGTTGTCGTCCGTCCAAGGGTCGGCGTCGTCCGCTAGCGTCGTCCAGTGCCATACGTGGCCCCTGCGCTGCTGCTTCCAGCTAAAGCCGCCTCCCCACTCGCGCCCCTGGGGCAGTTCGGGGGTGATGGTGGCGCGCACCTCGATCCTCTTGAAGAAGCCGTGGTTACCCGCCGTGATGTAGTACTGCCCGTTGATCTTCGGGGTCGTCACCAGCAAGGTCGTCACGTCGTTGCCTGCCGAGAAATCCGTTTCGGTGGTCTCCAACTGGCCTTGTGTGGCAACCGTCATGTCGGTGGCCTCGACCGCCATGATCAGGTCGTCGGCGTACACCCAGACGGGGTCGTCGTTGCGGGTGCCAGTGTCATTGCCGGTCAGGGCCTTGGGGTGGTCGTCGACCTGGACCTTGACCTGGTAGAAGCCGCCCGAATCCGGCGCGTCCCACCAGGCCGAGTACTGGTCAGCGGGGGTCTCGATGGATCCTCCATCGACTGCCGCCCACGAGAAGTGGTCCACAGTGTCCCAGTCCGTGCCCTCTGGGAGGGGCCCCCCCTCGCAGGTCCAGTGATCGCTGTCAACCGGGGCAACCCACACCTGCGTGTGCGACACGCCATCATACGGGTCGGCGGGATCATCCTCAGGGTGTACCGTTACCGGGATCACAGCGGTGTCCCCGTAGATCACGCCGATGATGGGATCGCCCACGGTCCAGTGCTTCGGCGGCGGCGGCGGAGGTTGCCCCATCGGCGCCATCTCACACCCATAGAAACTCTTCGCATTCACGACCTTGCTCGGTTGGTCGGTCGCTTCCGCATAGGCTGCGGAGCCAATGAGGACAACGCACGTGACGATAACTGCGAGAACAAGAGCCCTCCACATTCGTTACCCCCCCTTCTGCCCATCGGGCAGCTTCGCCTTGATCTCCTCTATGAGGCGATTGGCACCGCGCGCGGTCATGTCGTCGCCGAGCCCGCGCGCCCGCTCGGCCCACTTCAGCGCGTCCTGGTACTCTTGGCGATATACGTGCGACCTCACGATGATGAGAACCGCGTCGGCCAAGAGGTAGTCGGGCTTGTGCCTGGCGAGTGTCTCATCGATCACCTCGGCGAGCCGCGTGAGTGAAGGCGACGGCACGTCGTGCGGCTCGACCTGGCTGAGTATGTCGTAGCAGGTGGCCAGGTCCCACAGGACCCGATCCATGTGCTGCGAGTCGGGGTATCTGGCAAAGAACCGCTCTAGCTCCGCAGCCGCCTCGGCCCATCCCATGTCGAACCAGTTCTGCCGCACCCGGGACTCCGCAAGCGCGTAGAGCCCCTCCTCGCCGAGGGCATCGAGCCCGAACCTGGCCTCCGCGGCGCGGAGCAGCTTCTCGGAGAGCTTGAAGCACGTCCGGTCCATGTTGTGCGAAGCGGCGCGGTCCTGCTCGGCAATGCCGAACCACTCGCGCCCCGCCGTGACGAGCTCCCCCTTCCCGAGCGCCTCGGACGCCCCGTATCTGTCGATCAGCGTCATAGCGTACATCAGGTCGCGCTTGCGAAGCGGCCTCGCGACTTGGATGAGACGTCCGGGTGCCGAGTCCACCGCGAGCAGCGCGCGCGCGAGCGACTCCCCGGGGGGGACCCTCTCCTCCCTGGCCAGGAAGTCGAAGACCGACCAGGCTCGGGTCAGGGCGACGGCCCCGCCTTGCTCCGCCATCTCAGCCGCGAGCCACGTGGAGATCAACTCGTCGGCGCCCCGGCGCGCGCCGGGCAAGGACTCCGCGAGAAGCCACGCCGCGAACCGGTCATCCGGCGTGGTACAAGCCGGCGGCTTCCACGAGAGCGCGAACCCGACCGGGTCGGTCGCGAGCAGGTCGCCCCATCCGCGCACCTCGGGGCTAAGCCGCTCCGGGGGCGGCATTACGGCTGGCGGCGGCAGGGCAATCGGGTCGAGGAACAGGCCGTTGAGGGTGGCGCACAGGCTGTAACCCTTGCGTATGCGAACGTTGGCCTTCATCGGGCCTTGCACCGCGACGGAGTGGTACACGCCGCCCGCGAAGTCGCTTACCTCGAACTCGACCTTCGCCCCCGAGCGAGCGTCGGCCACGGTCACAGGGAGCCGCGCGGGGTACGGCGCGTTCGGATCGTAGTCCCAGTCCGCGAAGTAGAACGACATGATCCACGCGCCCGCCGGAACATCGACGCTCACGAGCAGATCGGGCCCGGCGTTGTCGTACGGATGGACCTCCCCACGGTCGTCCCAGTGTGAGTGCGTCCGCGTGCCCCAGACGGGGTTCACCAGGGCGCGCTCGTCGTCCGTCTCCATCTGCGGGTAGGCGCCCCGTGACATCTCCTCAGGCGTGCCGGTGCCGATGCTGACCACCAACGCGGTCTCCGACCCGGCCCACGCCAGCGTGACTCCGCCGGCCTTGCCCGGCCTGTCCGTGATCGGTAGCACCGGGGTGCGCCGGCCGCCTCCGATGCTCCGAGGGGAGGCCATTCCGCACAAGACGAACGCTTCGTCGCCGTACCGCGCTGGCCAGTTGCCCTTCGTCCCGGTGTCCGTGCCGAGGTAGACGAGCCTGGGGGGCGCCATGCCGAACACCCGAGCGTACTCCGAAGCGACGTCCGGGTTGTCGATCCGGCGGAGGTAGCACGAGCGGATGATGTCCTCAGCCTGGCCCCTCAGTGCGGCATCAGTGTTCTGACTGAGCGCCCGCACGGTCTCCAGGCAATCGTCGTGCCTGCCGAGCTCGAGGAGTGACCGGCCAAGCTGCAGGGCGGCGTCATTCGCCCAGCGGGTCCACGCGTTCTCCGGGAGGAAGGCCCTGAGGCGGTCAACGGCGGTCGCATGGTCCTTCGCCGCGGCGTAGCATATCCCCGACCTGAATGCCGCGTACCGCGCTAGGTCCGCGTCCGGTCCCTTAGCAAGCCCATCGAACACGGGAGCGGCCCTATCGTTCGCGCCCGCCTTCGCGTACTCATCGGCGACCGTCTTGCGCTCGAAGTCATCGGTGGCCGCTTGGAGGCGTGCGTCCAGTTCGGCGACTTGCTTCTCGTGGGCGGCCTTCTCGATCGCCACCTTCGCCCAGTATTCGTAGTGCTGCGCCAAGTCGTACTGCGCGTCCGACGGATTGAGGCCGCTCTTCGTCGCGTCGGCGAGCGCGCCGGCCTTGGCGGAGCTGCCCGCATGGTAGAGCGCCTCGATGCTGAACAGGTCGTAGGCCACTTCCTGTTGGGCGAGTTCGGAGGCGGCATCAGAGCAGACTAGGTCGGCAACACGCGCGCGTTCCTCCGGATCGGGGAACGTAGCGAGGAAGCGCTGGTCGCAGATGTCGGGCGCCGACACGCAGGACTCATAGGCGAGCCCCGTGGCCAGGGCTACCTCCGTATCGCTCGGCTGCGCGGGCATGTCGAACTCGAGGCTGAGATCGTCCATCCCGACCGGGCCGTCGAGCCCGGCGCCGTCCAGCACGAGCCGCGCGTATGCCGCATCCTCCGGCGGGTCGACCGGGATGCTCACCCGGGTCCAGCGGGTCGTCCCGAGGGGCAGGTCGGTCACAGGCCCGTCGGTCGTGTCCCCGGATATGAGCTCCCAACGCAACCGCGCCCGGAACGCGCCCTTGGTCGCGCGTGACGAGTCCACCCACAGGATCGCCCGCCACTTGCGCACACCGGGACCTTCCGTGCCCAACCTCGGCGAAGTCCAACTTGAAATCCCCGGCCCGGCGCGAAGCACAAGACACCCCTCGCCGGCGTGCGCGGCATTAGCGTCTCGGCCCCAGGCAGCTTGCTGCCCCGCCGCCGCCCAGCTCGTCGGCTCATCAAGCTCGAAGTCGCCGTTCGCGACCGGCAGCTCGACGGTCGGCCCCGGCAGTACCTCGAGCGAGACATCGTCGAAGTACGCGACACCGGGGTTTGAGTCCGATCGCAGGTACGGCCTGCCGGCGACGGCGTCGGCTGGCGCGACGTCAGCGGCAGCGATCGTGAGCCACCGACCGGGCGTGGACACCACGCTCCCGTTGCGCGTGTTGCCGATCCACTTGCCCGAGTCGTCGTACCATGCGAGCACAGCGAAGCTCGCGCTCGGCCAGGACCCCGAGTCGACCTTCGCCGTGAACCTGTAGGCCACGCCGGGGATCGCTCGGAACGGCTGACCGCTCCAGCCCGCGGTCAGGTAGCCTCCGCCGGCATCGATGCTCTCGCCGATGGCGAGGCTGTACCTGCCCGTTGCGGCGCGCGCGTCGGTGAACTCGTACTTCGCGCCGGGGAACTCGGCCGCTGGTCGCCAGTACACGGGCTGGTTCTCCATGTCCGCGCCGAGCTCGAGTGAGGGGTTCCCAGTGAGGTTGCCGGGGCTCCAGTAGCCGGGCGTCCTCACGGGGGGCGCCCTCTGCGCGAGGGACGGGGCAGCGGTGAGGGCGAGCAGGACGAGGGGGCAAACGCAGTGGGCGATCAGTCTCAGGCGAGGCATCCAGCTACCTCCCGACCGGCACCTGATGGGTAGCAGTATTATGCACCACCGGGGGCATTCGTCAACGGTCAATCCCACCGTCCTGCCGACAGGCCCGCAGGCAGGGACCCGGGCCGCAACGTCCGAACCACTCTCAGTCTCGGGGTACTACGGCGCCCGGCGAGGGCGTGGGAGCAGCGAGCACATGAGTGAGCCGTGGGGCGTGATCCTCACAGCCTCGTATGGGCACGGTCACAACGTCGCGAGCCAGGCCATCATCGACTGCTGTCAGCAGATACGGCCAGGCATCCGGTTCGAGATGATCGACTACTTCAACACATTCGTGGGCAAGCTCTACGCCACGGCCACGACCATCTCGTACGTCCAGAGCGTGAAGCGGGCGCCGTACTTTTACGGGCTGTTCTACGACCTGACCAGCCAGGTCAAGCCGAACAGCAGTGCGCAGCGAGGGATCAACGCGCTCGGCAAGACCAACTTCGCGGAGTGGTACCGGCGGAACAGGCCGTCCGTGATCATCTGCAGCTATCCGACACCGGCCGGGTCGGTCAGCGAGCTCAAGGACGAGGGCGTGATAGACGCCGCGCTGGCCATCGTCGTCACCGACTACGCCCTGCACAGCCAGTGGGTGCACCCCGGCGCGGACCTGACCTGCGTCGGGGCGCCCTTCCTCAAAGACGCCTTGATAGGGCGGGGGCTTGATCCCAACAAGGTGATGGTATCGGGCATCCCGATCTCGGCTAAGTTCAGGTGCGACTACAACAGAGTCGAGGAGCGCCGCAAGTGGGGCCTTGCGCCGGACAGACCCGTGGTGCTGGTGATGTCCGGCGCGTTCGGGATGATGCGCGGGCTGTTCGAGGTCTTGCGGGTGCTCAAGCGGGAGCCGGACGTCCAGGCGATGTTCGTGTGCGGCCACGACAAGCGCTCGCTGCGAGTCATTACTCGCGCTACCGAACCGTACCGTGACCGAATGCAGGTCCTCCCGTTCACCGACAGGGTGCACGAGCTGATGACCGCGGCCGACCTGATAGTGACCAAGGCCGGCGGCATCACGGTGACGGAGGCGCTGGTCACCGGCCTTCCGATGCTGATCCACCGCCCGATCCACGGGCAGGAGTACCGCAACCTGACCTACCTCTCCGAGTGCGGAGCAGCCATCGGAGCCAGGAACGGGCGAGCCCTGGCCAGGCTCTTCCCGTCCGTGGTCCACTCGCCGGAGCGACTCGGGCGGATGAGGGAGGCGGGCCTGCGGATCGCCAGGCCCAACGCCGCGCGCGACATTGCCGAGGCGATCATCGGACTGGTGGACAGAGTCGGATGACAGCTCCGGCTCGCCTCAGGTGGCGCGACATCTGGGCCGCGCTGGCCGTGATCTTCCTCGCCGAGTTCGCCCACGGCGGGCTGCTCCTCGCGCTTCTCCCGCAGTTTGGCGAGGAGGTCCTGAAGGTCGGCCTGGCCGTCGTCGGCCTGTGTATCTCGCTCTATTACGCGACCGAGCTGACTCTCAAGGTCCCGGCCGGCATGGCCGCCGACCGGCTCGGCCACAAGGCGCTCCTGGTCGCGTCCCTAACCTGTTCGGCGCTCACACTGGGGATCGTCTCACTCGCTCGGCACCCGCTGGCCCTTGCCGCGGCGGTCTGCCTTCATGGGGCCGCAGCGTCCGCGATCTGGCCATCGGCCCTCGCCTTCATCACCGGTCGGGTGCCGCCCGAGGACCGTGGCGCCGCCATGGGAGCGGTCTTCACGGGCTGGCTCTCCGGCCTGGGGCTCGGGATCCTCACGTGCATCGTGCTGAAGTCCCAGCCGGTGGCGCTCAGGTTCTGGGTGCTTGGCGCGGCGTGGGCGCTTGCGTTGGTGGTTGCCGTACTCCTGGTGCCGAGGGGCAGGCGCGTCGAGGAAGCCGAAGAGCGGCTGCCACAGCAGTCACCAATCAGGCTGGCCTGGGAGGTGACAAGGCGGCTGTCGCGGCGGCCTGTGCTGGTGCTCGGCCTCTTCGCGCAGACATTCTCGCTGGGGATGCTGGCGCCGGTCCTCGAGCGCTACTGCACTGTCTGCCGAAGCCTGTCGGAATGGCAGGTATCGACTCTAATGGTTGGCGGCGGCGGTCTCGCGGTCGCGCTGATGATCCCGATGGGAAGGCTCACCGATCGTTTCGGCAAGAGGCGTCTGCTTATCGCCGGCCTTGTCATCGGCGGGACGGCGATCCTGTCCTTTCCGCTGATCGTGTCGCTGCCGGCACTGGTGGCTCTCGTAGGAGTCGCGGGCGCCGCCTACGCGGTCGTCCTGCCAGCGTGGAACGCCGTGCTGCTGCGCCACGTCCCGGCTGACAAGCGGGCGCTGATGATCTCGTCCTTCATGGCGCTCGAGCAGTGCGGCATGGCGATGGGCCCCACCGTGTCGGGGCTGCTGTGGGAGCACGTAGGGCGGTCCGTACCGTTCCTGACGAGCGGCTCGATCGTGCTGCTCGTCGCCATCGCGTACGTGCTCTCGCCAAGCGTGTTCAAAGGTGAGGCCGATACCGCCCCGCCGGAGCCCGAGCAGGCTGCCGTCGTGGAGGGCGCCCCGTGAACCCTCTCGGCTTGGCGGGCGGAGCGCTGGGCGCCCTGTGGGCCGTGAACGGTCCACTAGCGCAAGCCGTCACAGCGGGCTTGGGTGCAGGCATCGTGAGGCGCGGCAAGCACCCGTCGGCTGTAGCCCTCACCTTCGACGACGGGCCCCATCCGCACAACACGGGCCGCATCTGCGACATCCTGGAGGCGAACGGCGCGCGGGGGACCTTCTTCGTGCTCGCCGAGAACGTCAGGCGGTTCCCGAAGGTCGCCGACGCGCTCATCGAGCGCGGCCATCAGGTGGAGCTGCACGGCCTTCGCCACACGCACCTGTGGTTCTCGCTTCCGATGGCCAGCCTCCGCGGCCTCGCAGGCGCCCTTCACATCATCGAGGAGGCGACGGGCGTCAGGCCGCGGTACTTCCGCCCCCCGTGGGGAATGTGCTCGCTCGATGGGCTAGTGTCAGCACGGAGGCTGAAGCTCCGGACCGTCCGCTGGTCGGTGTGTCCGGAGGGGTTCTTGAGGCCGCCGTCGGCGCGGGCCATGGCCGAGCACATGCTGACGCGGGCCAAGGGCGGCGACATCGTGTGCCTGCACGACGCGGGAGGCTTCCCCGACACTCCCAAGCGGGTCATGGCGTGTCTGCGCGAGGTGCTGCCGCGGCTGTCGGGCTCAGGCCTCTCCGCCCTGACTCTCTCCGACGTGCTTGCGGGGCCTTGAGGCCGAGCCCCACATCGCGAGGCAGCTCGCGCGCGACAGCCACAACTCCGACACCTCGCGCGGCCTCCCGTCCTTGGTGAGAACCCGGCTGCGCCCCTGCGGATGCGCCTGCGCGACGATCCGTCGGATCCACCAGCTCAGGAACTTGCGCCGCCAGGCGGGCCGCACCTCGCGGAACTCGAACCCGCCCCTGCTCGCCTGTGTAGGGTGGAGGTTGACCCCGTAAGCTGCCACGACCCCCTCGAACCTCGGCTCGCCGACCCAAGCCCGGGCCAGCACGCGCAATGAGTGCGTGACCAGGTCCATGTAGGCCAGCCCCACCCGGCGAGGGTCATCATGCTCCCGGTGGATCTCGGCCAGCCGCTCATTGCTCATGTGCAGCTCGACGACACGGTCGCCGTGCCTGACGTTCGTCCCGTCCGCTAGTGTGAAGTCCGGGCCGCGGTAGACCTGGAACGCCAGCCGCAGAACAACATCGGCGCCATCCGTCACCAGAGGCTCCACGTGGTATACACGCTCGAATAGCCGCTCGATTAGGCCTGACATGCCGGTCGCCTCTCGTCCCTGCGGCCATTATGTGCGATGCGGCGGGTGGGGCGTCAACACCCCCGTTGGAGCAACGGCCCCCGCACGTTACAATAGACGCTACATCCTGCCGGAGGTACCTGAATGGGCTTCGCTATGACCGAGATCGGCGGCCTGCCCATCTCCCGTCTGATGATCGGCACGAACACGTTCCACGGCTACTCCCACTTCTCGGCCGCGAAGGACCGCTGGCTGTGTGAGTACTTCACCGCGGAGCGCATCTTCGAGGTCATGGAATACTGCGCGCGGCAGGGCCTGAACGCCACGATAGGGCTTCAGAGAAGGGACTACGCCGACATCCTCGCGGAGGTTGAGCGTGCGACCGGCCAGCATATCGTTTACATCGCGACCCCCGCCGGCGCGACGCTGGAGGACCTGAAGCGCGGCATCCGCGAGGCCGCCGACCTTGGTTGCGAGATGTGCTGGCCGCACACGAGCTGGACGGACGTCCGGGTGCTGCCGTCCGAGAACCGTATTGCCGAGGGCCCAGAGGCCATCGCGTACATCCGGGATTGCGGGATGATCCCGGGCTGGAGCACCCACCGTCCGGAAACCATCGCGGTGTCCGACGCGGCGGGCTACGACGTTGCGGGGTACGTGCAGATCCTTAACCCGGTGGGCTTCCTATGCCCGGTCGAGACCGACTGGGCCGCGAGCGTCATACGCAATGCCAAGCATCCTTGCGTGCTCATCAAGCCCCTGGGTGCCGGCCGCGTCATGCCGCCCACCGGGCTCGGGTTCGTGTACGCGAACTGCAAGCCGAGCGACACTGTGGTCATCGGCATGATGTCCGTGCACGAAGCGGCCGAGGACATCGAGATCGCCCGGGCGTGCATCGAGCAACGTGATGCCCATATCGAGCTGCAGATCACGCGCAGCAAGGCCGCGATCGCATCGCTGGTGAAGGGTGACCAGCCGCGGGCATAGGCCCGCGGCTCAGGCCCGCGACTCCACGTGGAAGGGGTGATCGGCGAGCAGATGCCATGGATCAGCGCGGAGCAAGCGATCGCGGCCGTGGCTCGCGGGGGGATCGTCATCGTGACCGACGACAAGGACCGCGAGAATGAGGGCGACTTCATCATGGGCGCCGAGTTGGTCACGCCCGAGGCCGTCAATCTGATGGCCTCCAAGGGCCGGGGCCTGATATGTGTGCCGATCTCGTCGGAGATCGCCCGGCGGCTTGACCTCCCACCGATGGTCGCACATAACACGGAGATCAACCGCACCGCCTTCACGGTCTCGGTGGACGCGGTGCATAGCACCACGACAGGCGCGTCCGCGTTCGACCGAGCCGCCACGATCCGCGCCATTGCCGATCCGTCCGCCAAGCCGGCCGACTTCCGGCGTCCGGGGCACGTGTTCCCGCTGCAAGCCGCGAGCGGGGGGGTGCTGCAGAGGGCGGGACACACCGAGGCCGCAGTTGACATGGCCCGCTTGGCGGGTCTCGAACCCGCGGGGATCCTGTGCGAGATCATGGACGCGGAGGGCCGGATGGCGCATCTCCCGACCCTCGAGGCGCTGGCTGTGGAGATGAGCGTGGGGGTCTGCTCCGTTCTGGATCTGATCGCCTATCGCCACAGGAATGAGAAGCTGGTGCGACGCGTGGAGTCCGCGCGGCTCCCGACGAAGTACGGCGTGTTCGAGATCATCGACTACCAAGCGCTCGCCGACTCGACGCCGTACGTGGCGCTGGTGCGGGGCGACATCGGCGGCGACGAGCCCGTGCTCGTGCGGGTGCACTCCGCCTGTGTGACGAGCGAGGTGTTCGGCTCGCTCAGGTGCGACTGCGCGGGGCAGCTCGAGCGCGCGATGCAGATGGTGGCGGACGAGGGTAGGGGAGTCATCGTCTACATCCTCAGCCACGAGGGTCGCGGGATCGGGCTGCCGATGAAGATCGCCGCCTACCACCTCCAGGACGAGGGGGCCGACACCGTCGAAGCGAACGAGCGGCTGGGCGTCCCCGCCGACATGAGGGACTACGGCCTCGGGGCACAGGTGCTGGTCGACCTCGGCGTGAAGCGCATGAGACTGCTCACCAACAACCCTCGGAAGCTGGTCGCGCTCGAGGGCTACGGCCTCGAAATCGTCGAGCGCGTACCCATCGAGGTGGCGCCTACCCCGGAGAACGTGGCCTATCTCAGAGCGAAGGTCGAGAAGCTCGGCCACGAGCTCACCCTGACGGACACGGCTGAGGCCGGCGGGACCTGACCGCGATGACTCAGCCCCCGTGGGCAACGACATCGAACGCGTTCGAGGGATACCGGATCGTCCGATACCTCGGGATCGTCCGGGGCCTGACAGTCAGGTCGCCCGGACTCGGTGGGGCCTTGTCGGCCGGCCTCACCGCGCTCGGTGGCGGGCGAGTCGACCGGTACATCCAGTTGTGCGACCACGCCCGCGAGGAGGCCTACCAGGCGATGCTCGCGCATGCGGCCGCGCTCGGCGCCAACGGTGTCGTGGCCGTGCGCTACGACGCGGGCGAGATCGGCGGCCAGGGCCTGAGCGAGGTGCTGTGCTACGGCACCGCCGTGGTCATCGAGCCGGCGGAGTGAGGATCCAGTAAGGCCCTCGCAATAGGTGTACCTCACCCCCGCCCTTCGGGCACCCCCTCTCCGCGCGCGGAGAGGGGGCCGGGGGGTGAGGTTGGCCTGGACCTGAACGTACACGGTTTGGGCAAGGCTCAGTAGCCGGCGGAGGCTGCTTTTTGCGCGATACCGCGCGACAACTGATCGTGCTCTGCGCGGCGTTACTCGTCGTCAGCGCGGTGCTCGCCGTGGCCACGGCCTGGCACACCGGGTGGGAGCGCTGGCCCTTCATCGGCGCAGACAACCTGGCAGGGATACTCCGGCAGTCCGCGACCTTCCTCGTCCTCTCCGTCGGTATGACCCTGGTCATCATCTCCGGCGGGATCGACCTGTCCGTCGGCTCAGTGATGGCGCTCGGCAGCGTGCTCGTCGCGCTGGCGCTACAGCGTGGGGCGTCCGTGCCCCTGGCGGTGGCAGCCGGCGTCGGCGGGGCAACGGTGTGCGGGCTGCTCAACGGCATCGTATCGGTCAAGGGGCGAATCCCATCCTTCATCGTCACCTTGGGCATGATGCTCGTCGCGCGAGCCGTGGCGTTCGTGATCGCCGGGGGCGAGACGATCTACGTCGGCTCCGAGTCCGCCGCAGTGAAGTCGCTCCCTCTTGCCCTGCCGGCGGTGACTGTGCTTGCCGGGTGGCTGGTCCTCGACCGCACGCGCTTCGGGCGCGGACTCTACGCCGTGGGCGGCAATACGGAGGCGGCCAGACTGTCGGGCCTCCGCGTGGACGCGCTCAGGATCGGCGCGTTCGCTATCTGCGGCGCCACGGCGGGCCTGGCGGCTGTCATCCACTGGGCTCGCAGCGGGACGGGGAGCAACCTCACGGGGGAGGCCGCTGAGCTGGACGCTATCGCGGCGGTCGTCATCGGAGGCACAAGCATTGTCGGGGGAGAAGGACACGTCCTCGGCACGCTGCTCGGCGTGTTGCTCATGAGCGTGCTGCGTAACGGCCTTGTGCTCTTCGAGCTCTCTGATGAGCTTCAGAGGCTGGTCATCGGCGTGGTGATAGTTGTCGCGGTGTTCATCGACCGTCTTCGCGCCCGCGGCCGAGCGCACTCGTAACGCCGGTGTCCCGCCGGCGATCATTGGGAGGACTGCAATGCGCCACGCACTGCTCATAGCCCTCGCGTCCCTAGCCCCCCTCGTGGTCGTCGCGGGCTGTACGCAGAAGGCGCCACTCTCGTCGGGCACGACCCCCAAGTTCGGCGGAGGCGTGCCGAGCGATCTGCCGGTCGTCACGAAGGCATCCAAGGAGTACCGCATCGCCCTCATCATGAAGGCCGCGAGCAACCCGTTCTTCGCGACCATGCAGAAGGGCGGCGAGAAGGCCGCGTCCGAACTGGGGATCAAGCTCCTCGCTCAGACCATTACGGACGAGTCATCCGACCAGCAGCAGATGGATAAGGTCGACTCGATGGTCAGCCAGAAGGTCGACGCTATCCTCATCGCGCCCGCCAACTCCACGTCGCTGGTCAAGCCGCTGATGGGGGCGCAGAAGGCCGGCATCCCGGTCATCAATGTTGACAACCGCCTCGATCCCGACACAGTCAGGGCCGAGGGGCTCGAGTTGGTCGCGTACGTCGGGGCGGATAACGAGGAAGGCGGCTGGCTTGCGGGCGAGCACCTATGCAAGCTGCTCGGCGAGACAGGTAAGGTCGCGATGCTGGAGGGCCGGAGGGGCGTCGATAACGCCGAGGCCCGCAAGCGCGGCTTCCTGAAGGCCTGCGAGGCGCACCCGGACATCGAAGTGGTCGCCTCCGACTCGGCCGACTGGGCCACCGACAAGGCTCAGGACAAGTTCGCCGCGATGCTGTCCGCTCATCCCGAGATCCAGGGCCTTTTCTGCGCGAACGACAACATGGCGGTCGGCGCCATCGCCGCGATCAAGGAGAAGAACAAGACAGGCTCGATAGTCGTCGTGGGCTACGACAACATCAAGGCAGCGCAGGACGCGCTGAAGGAAGACACCCTCGCCGGGACCATCGAGCAGCACCCCGACCTGATGGGCTACGAGGCGGTCAAGGCGGCCGTCGCGCATCTGGAGGGCAAGCCCGTCAAGACCGAGGTCATGGTGCCGCTGGAGGTCATCACCAAGGACAAGCTGTAGGGTCACCGGCGGGGGCTACGGGGTGGGACCTTGCCCAGCGTGTCCGTGTCGCATGTCCGCGCGTTGCTGGTGGCCGGGCTGGAAGGAGGCACCACGCCGTGACACGCTCACGCGGCTTCACGCTCATCGAGCTCCTCGTGGTCATCGCGATCATCTCGATCCTCGCCGGCATCCTCTTTCCCGTCTTCGCCAAAGCGAGGGAGAAGGCAAGGCAGACCTGCTGTCTCAGCAACGTGCGGCAACTAGGCACGGCCGCCATGACGTATGCCTCGGACTACGGGGAGGAATACCCCCTCGGCTGCGGGGTGGACTTATGGGGCCGCGGCTACTACTTGTACTATGCCCGCGTGCCGGTACAGGCGACCAATCCCGAGGACGGCTCACAGGTGATGAACTCCCTGCAGCCGTACATCGGGAACACACAGATCTACGCTTGCCCAAGCCAGCCTCGCTGGCAGGTGGACTTAGGTGTGCTGGTCGGCTACGGCTTCAACGGGCTGCTGAGCGCGCGGGACGACCAGACGGTCCAGTCGCCGTCGAAGTGCTTCATGTGGTGCGAGAATGGGCGCAACTACACGGGCGCCGCGCTCAGCAACGCCGTGCCTGTCACCTATCCCAGTGGGGGGACGACCAAGCGCACCCTTTTCGAGGTGTGGCGCGCGGTAGGCTCTGCGACCGCACGCATGGAGTACTGGGGTGACGTGACCGACCCACCGAGAGCGATCACACACAACGGCGGACAGAACTACTGCTACTGCGACGGACATGCGAAGTGGATCGCCGAACCCAGCGTGAATGGCACGTGGGAGCAGTTGAAGGCTGACGGCTCCTGGGAGAACGACAAGTTCTGGATCATCTCCTACGGAACCGGCGGCTATTGCCCGTACCGCTACTGCCCGGACGTGGAGCTCTGAGCATCCCGCACGGGAGGGTTGGGGACCCAGGCAATGACCACACGCAGCTCGATGGCGGCAGCCATTTGCCTGGCCCTGGCGGCCTGTTGGGTCCTGTCCTCCTGCCGCAGGACCGGAGAACGCGTGGCTACGGGCGACGCGCCCGGTAGGGCCACGACGCTGGCGAATACCAAGAGCGTCGGCGCCTCAGCGGGTGAAGGGGGCCTGGTGCGAGTGGAGAAGGGGCCCAGTCGGTAGCAGGACCGACGTCGGGCCTGCGCAGGCGGGGTGATCGCGTGCGCGGTACTCAGCGGCCGGTCCCGCGTACTCCCCTACCTGGGTCAGGAAGGGGACGAGAGGACGGAACGTGCGGCTGCGCAACCTGCCTTTGAGGAAGCCCCGCCCGGACGCGGCGGCGTTCGTCGCGCAGATCCGCGGCGAGAAGGTGCTCGCCAGGGCTCCGCTCGTCGAGTACATCGTCGATCCGGTCGTGATGAAGCCCATCGTCACGGACCTCCTCGGTCGCGAGTGGATCGAGCCCGCGGGTGACCGCGAGTCGCTCGACCGGTGGCTCGACAACTTCGTCGCGTTCTGGTACGGCATGGGCTACGACTTCGTGCGCCTGGAGATCGGCCTGCCGTTCCCGCGTGGATCGGTCGTCGGCCCGGACGCAACGATGGCCGGGGGACAGCGTGCTTGGTGGGACGAGCATAAGGGCGCGATCGCGAGCTGGGCCGACTACGAGGCGTACCCGTGGCCCGACCCCGCTGATGTCGATCTCCACGTGCTGGAGTACATATGCTCACATCTGCCGGACGGGATGGGCTTCATCACCTGCCACGGAGGCGGCATCTACGAGCATCTCTCGGCCCTTCTCTCGTACGAGCAGCTCGCCTACCTGCTGCACGATGACCGCGAGCTCGTGAGAGCCGTAGCGGATAGGATCGGCGGGCTTCTCTGCGACTACTACAAGCGGATCCTGGAGCTTCCGAATCTGATCATGGTCCTCCAGGGCGATGACATGGGCTTCCGCACAGGCACGCTCATCGGCCCCGACGACCTGCGCGAGTTCGCTCTCCCCTGGCACAAGCGCTTCGCCCAGCTCACTCACGCGGCCGGGCTGCCCTACTGCCTGCATTCGTGCGGGCAGGTGATCCCGATCATGGAGGACCTGATCGACGAAGTCGGGATCGACGGCAAGCACAGCTTCGAGGACGCGATCGTCCCGGTCACGGAGTTCCACGAACGCTACGGGGGTCGGATCGCGAGCTTGGGCGGGGTCGATGTGGACGTGCTCGCTCGCGGGGACGAGGCGACCATCCGCAAGCGCGTGCGGACAATCGTTGAGTCGTGCGCACCGAAGGGCAGGTTCGCCCTCGGATCGGGGAACTCGATCCCGAGCTACGTCCCAGTGGAGAGCTACCTAGCGATGATCGACGAGGCGCTGGGAGCGCCGGCATAGGCTTGTAGGGGCGACGCGCGCGTCGCCCGTGTGGAGGCGCTGATGCAAACCCTTCGCGCGGGGCTTGTCGGATACGGGATGTATGGCGCGGACGTGGTGTCAGGCGCCCTCTGGGACCTGCGTCGCAACGGCCTCGCGCCCTACCTTGACCGTGTCGGCCTCGACGACTACTGCGAGCGATACCAGGGCACGCGGGTCGCGACCGTCGGGGTGGGCACGCGGTCGCGCGACTCGATGCGCCGCGCTCAGGAGGACTTCGCGGAACGCACGGGCGAGGAGCCCGAGGGGTTCCACGGAGATGCGCCCTGGGAGGAGATGCTCGCCCAGTGCGAGCTGGATGTCCTGATCGTCGCCACACCGGACCACCTGCACGCCGAGCCGGCCCTCGCGGGGCTCGAGGCCGGCGTCCACGTGGTGGCTGAGAAGCCGCTGTGTCTGCGGTTCGAGGAGGCGAAGCGCATCACCGACCTGGCCGCGGAGCGCGGCCTCATCGTCGGCGTCGACATGCACAAGCGCTACGACCCCGACCACAAGCGTATCTTCACCGAGCTCGTCAAGCGCATGGGCGCGCCGATCCACCTGCGCGGGGTCCTCGAGGAGCCGCTCGAGGTGTCCACAAGCACCTTCAAATGGGCTGAGGCGAGCGACCCGTTCACATACGTCGGGATACACTGGGTCGATCTGTTCTGCCACTACCTGGGGCTCGAGCCCGTGGCGCTCTACGCGGTGGGACAAAAGCGTCGGCTGCGAGACGACTACGGCATCGACGCCTTCGACGCGACTCAGGTGACCGTCGTTCACACGTGTGGAGCTACGGTCACCTACGAGAACAACTGGATAACGCCCGCCGACTTCGAGGGGCCGGTGAACCAGGAGAGCGGGCTGCTCATGTCCCGTGGCAAGATCGAGTCGGACAGTCAGTACCGCGGCCTCCGCTACTGGATCGAGAACGCCGGCTCGCGTACCGCGAACACTCACTTCCTGCGCCAGGTGCCGCGCCCGGACGGCTCTGTGTGCAGCATGGGTTATGGCAAGGACAGCATCGTGGACTGCCTCGAGCGGGTCGCGCGCGTCAAATGGCACGGCGCCTCGGCGGCGGAGCTCGCGGGAACCTACCCTGACGCCGAGAGCCAGCTTGTCACGTCATCGATCATCGACGCCGCGCGCCGCGTCATGCGCACCAACGCGGAGAGACTGGAGGCCGGCCTGGCCCCGACCGTCACGGCCGCCTTCCGCGGCCGTGAGTTCACCCTCGTGGGTCTGTAAGCGCGACCACGCTTGGTCCCGGAACGAGGAATCCGGCCCCATTGTCCGCGAAATCTGTCCTAACCGGCACCGGCGCCGGCAGCCGATGATCCGGAGGCGACGTCTGTGACACTAGCGGAGCGCATGACTCGACTGGGCACGGAGACGGCTTTCGCGGTATCGGCCGAGGCCGCGGTCCATGCTGCAGCGGGTAACAAGGTCTACCCCTTCCACCTCGGCGACATGAACATCCGCACACCGGAGAACGTCATCGCCGCCGCCGAGAAGGCGATGCGGGACGGCAAGACGGGCTACTGTCCCAACTGGGGCATCACGCCGTTGCGCGAGGCGCTGGCCGAGGATGTCAATGCGAGCCACGGCACAGCCTACACCGCGGCCAACATTGCGATCCAGCCGGGAGGCAAGCCCGTTATCGGCAAGTTCATCCAGGCCCTCATGAACCCCGGCGATGAGGTGCTGTACCCCAACCCCGGCTACCCGATCTATGAGTCACAGATCGAGTTCTACGGAGGGGTCGCCGTGCCGTACGGGTACATCGAGGGCCGCGACAACTTCGAGATGGACCTCGACGGTCTTCGCGCCGCGATCACGCCGCGCACGCGGCTCATGGTCTTCAACGACCTCCAGAACCCGATGGGAGCGGAGTCCACTCCGGAGGAGCTCGCGCAGGTTGCGGAGCTCGCGCAGCGGCACAACCTGATGGTCCTCTGCGATGAGGCCTACTTCGCCATACGGTACGGCGGCGTGTCGCGCAGCCTCGCGTCGCTTCCGGGCATGGCCGAGCGCTGCGTGATCCTCTACACATTCTCGAAGAAGTTCGCCATGACGGGCTGGCGCCTGGGCGCCGCCATAGCCCCCGCGGCGATCGCGGACGCGATAGCGAAGCTCAACGTCAACATCGAATCGTGCAGCAACCACTTCATCCAGTACGCCGCGCTCGAGGGCCTCAAAGGCGACCAGTCCGGGCCGAGGGAGATCGTCCGCGTGTTGCAGGAGCGGCGCGACGCCGCAGTGGACGCGCTGATCACCATGCCGGGCGTCCGGTGCTACCGCCCGAACGCGACGTTCTACCTGTTTCCCAACGTCACGGAGGCCATGCAACGGAAGGGCCTGGACGACTACGAAGCCTTCCGCATCGCGGCCATGAAGGCAACCGGGGTGTCCTTCTGCACCAGGCGCCACTTCGGCCGCGCCCTGCCCGGGGAGACCGAGCGCTACATCCGCTTCGCGTACTCGGGCATCGACGTCGCTGACATCCGGGAGGGCCTCCGCAAGCTCAAGGAGTGGCTGGAGTAGGGGCGAGCCAATGTGCTCGCCCCCGCGCGGGCACGCTCGGCGCGGGCCGTCCTCTCCCTCCCCTCGGGGTCGGGGGGCAGACGTCATAACGGGTAGACTGGCGGGGCCATAGGAACACGTACGTGGGATGGTGCGCGTGTTCCGGCGAAGGCGCTCGTCTTCGCTACACCACATCGGCCACATAGCCCCCCGGCATGTGCACCGACTTCGTGTTGTCGTTCTTCTCGAAGTCGCACGCGAACGCTCCCTGGTGCCACTGCCCGTAGCCGACCGCTCGGTCAACGGGAACCACTGTCCTCCGTGTCCTCCGGCGGTCGGCCGTTCAGGCCGCCGCCCCGCTACCTGGTCCGAAGTCCGCCTTGACCCAGCCCAAAGGCCGGCCTACACTTACGGCGTCTGGTAAGCAAGGGAGGGGACCTCTGTCATTTGCTCCCCTGTTCACTTACTCAGCCTTGTTGGGACGTCTGCGCATTGCGCGGACGGAAGTGCGGTCGTACCACACCCGTAGGGTGTGGCATCCGTGTTTTAGGGATGGGTAGCGATGTGTAGCAGGGTCACGGTCGTAGCGTTCTTCGCAGTTCTGTTGCTGTTGGTGGCCCAGTCCGCTCAGGCGACGACACTTGACATGGGTACCGGATGGCAGCAGTTCGACTGGGGGTCGGGGACACCGGCTCCGACTAGTCCTAGTCCGTGGGAGTGGGACTCGTCCATCAGCACGTGGCTTACTGTAACTGATTGCTTCATTGCGGGCGACCAGTTCGAGGTCTTCGACTGGGGGACATCCCTGGGGCTGACGTCGGAGCCATCAGGCTCCGACTGGAGCGGCGATCCGGACTTCACCTCCACGGACCCTAGGTGGAGCAGTCGAGTGTTCACGATGGCCCCGGGTTCTCACTCCGTCGAGATCTCGGTGGTGCAGAACCCGTACGACTATGGTTCGGGGTATGTCCGTTTGGATGCAGCCCCCGGCCTGCCGGCCTTCGCGCTTGTCGGCGCAGCGCCGCTGGTTGGTGGCCTGGTGCGCAGACTCCGCAAGCGGTAGTCACAGGCAGCACATTCTCTGACATACATGAGCCCCGGTGCGCGTTGCTGGGGCTCTGCCCTGTCTGCGGCGGCCAGCAGTCTGCGGCCACTCGATGTGCTCACTGCCAGGCCCCGCACCGCGGGAGAGTATGTCCCGAGTGGCGTCGAAGGGGGCGGGGGTAAGGGGACTACGCCGTCGTACGCGCAGGTCACGCGGCTGGTGAGCGGACTGGTGGATCGGTCGGCCGTCACAGGATCATCGGGATGCGGTGCCTGGCGAGCGTGAACCCCGCTTCGGGGGGGAGCTTGCGCTCCTCCACCACGGTCCTGGTCAGCTGCCCGTCGGGTGTGATGAGTTCCTCTACGAGCACGACCCGCTTCGACTCCTCCTCGGGGGCTTCCATCCTGTGCTCGGGGGTCTGCTGCATGTTCATCCACCGCGTCACCACGTAGCCGTCTGAGCCCGCTTCCGCCTTCGCCGCCTCGAGGCCGAGCCTCCGCCACTCCTCGTCTGTGACCACCCCACACGGCCGCTCGGGGCCCTCCCCTACGTCGCGGTACCGTTCCAGGTACTGACGTTCCGGCTCGTTCCTCTGCGACAACCAGTAGCCCAACAGGTCGGCGGTCAGTGGTCGCGTCGGCGCCAACTCACCTATCCGGCGCTCCAGCGCGTCGTAGTCGATGTCCCACGTTCGGCCGAACAGCAGATCCGCAGTAACGGCGGACACGGGCACGATCTCGATCCATCGCGGCCCGTGCGGATCGGTGACGACCGGCGCCCAGGTCCATAGGCGAGCGTACCGCAGTGCATCTTCCGCCGAGTCGATGTGCACATTGCCAACGAGGTCCGCCGGTTCGCGCACCGGCAGCGCCCCAACGGAGAGCGAGTCGAAGAACGGGACGTCCACACCTTCGCGCAGAAGCAGGACCTCCTCCCAGCTCCCCAGGGAGCCGAAGTGCTTCCCTATCACAAGTCGGGCGCCCCCCTCCAGGAAGGAGGTACCGGTCAGGACGTAAGCTATACGCTGAGTTCTCAGCGACCAGAGACCGGCCAGCACACGCCACCCGGCGCACGCGACACCGGCCCCGACCGACGGGGCCGCGACGTCTCCCGGGGGTGCACAAGCGGCGTCAGACAGGAGGGGCGAGGCCAGCAACACGGCTGAGGCCAGAAGGGCCAGCGTCCTCAGTGGCATCTGGGTCCTCCTCCCGCATAGCACCTTCGCTGTCGGGGGATCATCGTCGGATCGCCCGGGACGCTCTGCGGGGCACAGAGAGCGATTGGCGCTGGCTCACCAGGCCGCCTGTGTCATCACCGCGCGGAGGCCGGTGCCACTGGGTGCGTGCCCGACCGTCGCAGGCGGGACACCTGCGCCACAGGATGCCGGCAAGATGCCGGCGCTCCCAGACCCCGCCTGCGTGTGCCTCGGCCCCGATGCTCAGCGCTGCGGGTTGCCCATGAAGTCCTCAACCAGTATAGCACGAGGCCTGGCCACCGACCGCGGCGCGGGGCCAACTGGCAGCCCCCGCGCGCACGGAAATGCCTACCGGAAACGCGGCGGGGCGGCCAACTGGTGGAGGAAGCACACGCCCAAGAGAAAGCTCGCGACACCGCACAGGACACAGGCGATCGTTGACACGAGGCCGTTCTTCCGGTCGCCCCGCTGGATGGCAATGATGCCGCAGACGACGCCGACGGGCGCGATCAGCGCTGGCGGCAACAGGAAGCAGATCGCGGCCAGGAAGTAGGCCCACCCGGCCAGCGGGTGGGGCTTCCTCCATGAGTACGCGGGCCGGTCGCTACGCGCGGCCATCCCGTGCTCCCCCCGTTTCACTTGGTCGGGCGGCTCTCTCATTCCCAGTTCTCTATCGCCCTCGCTCGAGGCGCACGCTGTCGAGCCTCATCCTGCCGGCCTTGGCGCCTCCCGATGGATCGAAGCGCAGCGCGACGATCGTCTGACCCGCCCAGTCCGGCCGGTCGCCAACGGGAATGCGCATCTCGTGCATCTCGCCGTCGGCCGGCTGCTCCACCTGAATCTCGCGCTCAGGCGAGTAGCCCGGCGCGGAAGCCGTGCCCCAGAAGACGCCGAAGGCCTTGTCCGCGGTGGACGCCATCGTCACCACCAGCACGTCGCCCGGCTTCCCGTCGACCGCGAGCCCGCCCCTCGTCATGTAGGGGTCACCCACCGGCAGGTCGGAGACCAGGGCGCCGTCCTCGACCGTGAACGTACCCATGTCGTGCGCCGGGTGCCACCCTTGCGAGTCCGTGTCGAAAGCGAAGTTGATCTCGCGCAGCTCATGACCGACCTCGGCTCGCGAGAAGCCGGTAACGGTCACCGTGTGCCGTCCGGGTTCCGTGACGCGGATCTCCAGATCCGACGCGTCGCCGTAGTGATGCCACGACGGGGCGTCGGCTTGCCAGCAGTCAGGTGCCTCCGGGAGCGGCGCCCCGTCGAGCGACACGGCGGCAGGAGCGCTTATCCCGATGACCTCGATCGCGCCCGACTGATACTGCGGGAACTCGACGGTGAACGACAGCCCGTCCTCCGTCCACTTGGCGCCCGTGAACCGGCCGCACGCGCGGAGGGCGATCTGCTCGTCGCCGCGGCGGACCGGCTCTACCTCCGGCGAGGAGAGCCACCAGCCCTCCACCACCCAGTTCGTTGTAAGCACACCGGACGGCTGGAAGCACGGCGGCGTGTTGCCGGCCGGGCCCTTGCGACCCTCGATGAAGTTCATCGCGTCGGGCCATTCGGCGAGGCGGTCGCCTTCCGCGGCCTGCTGGTACATCGCGCTGCGCAGCACGTTCTCTGCGACGCGCCTCCAGGGGAACGAGTCGTCGTACTCGGATAGGTCGAGGAGCGACCGTGCATACGCCAGGCCGTTCCACTGCACCGCGACGCCGAACCAGCTCAGCCCGTAGCCCGTCGCGCCGAACACGGGGATGCTCGCGCCCTGCATCTGCGGTTTGTCAGGCGGGCTCCACACGTACACGAACGGCAGGCCCGTGCGCGCCCAGGAGGCGGCATCCCGCAGGTAGGACTCGTCGCCGGTGAGCTTGTAGCCGAGCAGGAAGGCGTCGACCGCGACCGACGACGCGTAGATGTCGGGCGTATGGACCGGCACTTCCCACACCTGTGCCGCGCGCGGGACGCGAAACCGCCGCATCGCGCCGAGTGCCCGCAAGCCGGCCTCCCTGGCTTCCGCGTCCCCGGTGAGCAGTGCGCACTGGAGGATCTCGATCGCGTGCGGCGCGATGATGCCGACCTCCACCGCCCCTGTCTTGCCGAGGTACTCGTAGTTGGGCTGGTCGCCCTCCCACTCGCCGGCGTGAGAGCCGCCAAACCCCCACGATCCGTCGGGGCTCTGGGTAGCGATGGCGCCGTGCGCCTGGGCCCGCAGAGCCACGAGCCCGCCGGGGTCGGCCCTGCGCTGGAGAGCCAACGCGCGGCTGCGCTCGTCGCCGCCGAGCACCTCGGCTGCCAGCGCGGAAGTCTCGTCGGCCACTGGGGTTGCGCCGAGGATCCGTGACCCGACGAGGAGCTCCGTCGCTGGGCCCTTGGTCGGGCTGAAGCCCACGATCAGGTCGCTGTACCACTGCTTCCACTCGGGATTCCAGAGCGCCCGGTCCTTGAAGTACCCTCGCAGGCTGAACTCCGTCTCAGCGCGGGCGGAGCCGCGAGGGTAGGGGAGGGGCTCGGGGTACCGGTGCTTCTCGTACCACCGATCCAGTGCCACCAGGCTGTCTGTCGCGCCCGGCGCGGCCAGCAGGTCAGCCCAGATGGACAGCGTCTCGCCGGCGGCGACTCGCAGCGGCTCCTGCGCACGGGTCGTGTTCTCCGCCATGTGCGGGCCAACCGCCGGCAGCATCAACCCCATCAGGTGGTTGCCGTGGCCCTGGAGAGCGTTCGGCGATGAGAACAACAGCGTCGCCGGGCCTGCGGCCTCGTAGGAGGGCTGCTCAGCCGGCCTGCCCCACAGCAGACCCACGGTCGTGTCGCCGAAGCGCATCCCGACGGCGGGGACCGTGACCTTGTACGGATGTGGAACGTTGCGGACGCAGTCGGGATGGTCGGGGTCCATGTCGAGAGCGTTCGACGACCTCTCGCCTCGCGCGAGCCACTCCAGCCCGGGCAGGATGGCGTCGTCGCGCTCCGGGCCCCCGCCCTCGCCGGCGTAGAGCATCGGCCCCTCAAGCGCGCGAATCTCGGTCTCTCGGTCGGGCCGGGCGGACATGCGGTACTGGATCATGTCGGCCTCGTTCCGCACCTCCAGGTCCCACAAGAGCGTCCACCGCACGCCGTCCACTTCGGCCGTGCCGTGGAGCCGGACGCCGTAGCCGTTCACGACCGTGAGCGACTCGATCGTGTCCGCGCAGAGGGGCACTTCCTGCTCGCCCACCGCGAGCAGGCCCAGCCTGGGCAACAACGCCACGGTGCGCCAACGGCCCGCGTTCACCTGAAGCGCGCCCACTCCGTACCCGTCGGCCTGGCGAGCGAGGACGAGCCGCGTCTTGTCCGTGCCGATGGCGAGCTGACCGTCGCGCTGGCGCGCATAGCCGGTGCCTGTGGTCTCGACATCGGCGGGCATCCGCTCCGGCACCACGAGGGTCGTGGCCGCCTCGCCAGCGGCGAGGTCAGTCTTCGCGGCGATCCGCGCGATGCTTGCCGGGCGCTCGGCCCGCACCGACCAGGTCGCCACGATGCCCTCGGCACCCGGCGGGACCGGCTGCGGGGCCTGCCGCTCGGCGGCGGACAGGCACTCCGCGCATGTGAGCGACGCCGAGGTGGGCGTCGCGAACGCGGTGCCGTCGTTGCGGGCGAGCAGATGGACCGTTGTCGACCGCCCCACCGGCAGGAACATCCGGTCGCACTCGAGGCGCACGCCGGTGACGTTCGGCTTCACCGCAAGACGGGTGCTGAACGTCTGGTCGCCTGCGCTGACGCTCGCGGCGAGGGCTACGCCGGGCCGGTCGCGCCTTCCCGTCACGATCCAGGCGACCTTGGCCGACTCGCCAGGCGCCAGTTCCGTGAACGCGACCGCCGCCTTGGCCACGGCAAGGCCGTCGGGGGCGGTCAGAACGGCCTCGCCTGCGGGCAGCGGACGATCGCCCGCGTTGCGGACCGTCAGGTGCGCAGTGCACTCACTGCCTTCGCGCCCCGGCGTCTCCGTTAGGCTGAGCCCGTCGGCCTGGAGGCTCGGACCGATCTCGGGGATCCACTCGAAGTCGTCGAGCCACAGGTCGGCGTGGCCCGCGTAGAGCCGCACGCCGACGTGGACCCACTTCACGTTCTCGTTCTTCTCGAAGTCGTACGCGAACGCGCCCTGGTGCCACTGCCCGTCGCCCACGTGCTCGGGGGGGATCGCCCATAGCACCCGTCCGCCGCCGACCTCCTGAGGATGATCGTTCATCGGGATGACGCACATCTTGATGCCGTCCGGCGGGCCCGCGGAGACGGCCTTGTACCAGAATCGAATGCCGCCCTTGCGCTGCTCCAGCATCCCAAGCCGCTGACCGGGCGGCCCCCACGCTCGGTTGAGGCCGACCTCGGCCGGCTTGTCGGTGTCGTTACGGAGATGCAGGGCGCGCTCGCCGGAGTGCTTGTCGGCGGTGTCGACCTCGCCGGTGCCGAGGATCTGCCAGTCGACGGGCGAGCCGTCAGGGCCGACCTCCTCGAACCCTCCGTTTGTGATAGGGTTTGGCTGGGCGACCGAGCCGACACATGCGACGCCACCGAGCGTCAGGGCGAGGAGAAGAGCGGAACGCATGTGGATCGCCTCCCGAGGCGAGATGCGGGACGATTCCGAGGGCGCAGAGCCGGGGCCTGCCGATACTCCGTCCCCCCCACGGGCGGGAGGAGGGGACTCCGTGCCAAGTGCGGGGCGAGGGAGGTTAGCCGTCCGCAGGGCCGGGGGCCGCACCGCCATGCGCCCCCGCGAACTCCACTCCCGTATCCTTCATCCGTTGCGCGAGGCGCCCGAGCGCGGACAATGTCTCGTCGCGTGGGGCGCCCACAGCCGCCAGAATGACCCGGCACGAACGGCCAACAACAACGAGGCCGCGGTACTTCAACTCCACGACCAGCACCGAGAACGGCATCCCAGCCAGCTCGACCGTCTCCGTCGATGGATCGGACACAGCCTTCTCACGCAGGCTGTCGCACATCTCGGCGTAGCACTTCTCGCCTGCCTCGTCATCGTCAAGGACCGAAAACGCCAGCCTGTACGTCTCATCGTCCTTGCTGTCCGGCACCCGGTACCCGCAATCGAACAGCGGCGGCATCGCGCTGAGCCCCAGGAACGCCGACGGGTGCCAGGCCTCGGTGTTCTCGAGCTTGCCGTCGGTCGGGAAGTACGCGAGCTCCGCCGGTAGCTCGTGCGGCTTCGGCGTCGCGTCCGCGACCAGGACCGCCAGCTTGCGGGCGCGCTCCAGCCCCTCCGGCTTGCGCGAGACGGAGCGCACTACGACGTAGTAGCCGCCCGCGAGGCATACGACCTGCCGGCCGGCGGTGTAGGCCTGAGTACCCATCTCCTCGAGCTTCGGGTCATCAGGCCTCCTGTGGGCGTAGACTCCGAACGCCGATAGCGGAGTCTTCATGTCGAAGATGTCGAGCTCGAGCCTCCCACCAACGCCGTCCTTGTAGCCGGTCGCTACGGTGCTGCCGACGCCGTAGGTGTAGTAGGTCTCGGCGTCGCCGTCGATGTAGTCCGGAAGCGCGTCGTGCGAGTAGACCTTCGGTTCGGCCTCGCGCTCCAGGCCCTCGAACGCACCCGACGATGGCACTAGTGCGAGGAGCGCGGTGTCGTCGGTCTGCTCAGTGGGTGCGTCGCGGCCCTGGGCCACCAGGGCGATCGCGAACAGCAGAACTGTCGTCAAGCCTTCATCACTCCATCAAGCGCGAAGCGCACTGCCATGAAGAGAAGGAACACGCCGCACGCGCCCTCAATCGCGAGCTGCGCCCGGCCCCCGAGCAGCCTGCCTCCCTTGTAGGACGCCGCTGACACGAGCCAGTTCCAGCCCAGGTCGCAGCTCCAGTGCACGATAGCGAACAGCACGAAGCCTGTAAGGCCGAACTGGAGCGACCCCATGATGAGGCCGGCGCCCACGGTCAGCCACCAGATGATGACATACGGGCTGCCCGCCGAGAGCAGCAGCCCGAGCACCAGCGGCGATCCGGCCGCCCTTGCCAGCCTACTGTCCGTGGGCTCGGCAGGCGGCCCATCATCGGCCGGCGCGCCACGCCGACCGAGCCTTCGTGCGATGCCGACCAGCATGGCCGCGCCCATGAGCAACAGGACAGCCGCGCCGGCCAGGTACACTCCGGAGCGCAGCTCCACCTGATCGCGCAGTCGGCCCGCGAGCAGGAACACCGCAGCCATCAGCGCGGCCTCGGCGATCACGTGCCCGATCGTCACAATGCCTCCGGCGTGCGGCGAACGACTGCCCTTCGCCGCGCACACGGCGGTGATCGGCCCGGGGGCAAGCACGCCTGTCAGCGAGATCCCCGCCGCCTGGGCCAGGAACAAGACCAGACTCAACTGCGCTGCTCCCTCCACACCCCCGTTGACGTGCGCGGTCGTAGAAGGTATTCCTTCTTGCCGGGCGTACACAACCCCAGGCGATGCCGCGCTCCGTGAGTCTCGCCCCTGCTGCGCCCGAGGCAACCGGGCGGCCCGGCCAGGCGTCAAAACGCTGGTACGAGCGTCGCGTGAGGGCAGTCGTCGGAGGCGGGAGACCACCCGGCGGTTCCCCAACGAAGGAAGATGCGTTCATGCTTCAGCGAGTCACAGCCGTGCTCGCGGTCAGTGTGCTTCTCGCCGGCGCCGGATACGCCCAACAGCCCGCCAAGCTGTTCTTCGCCACAACTCAGGTGACGCCGGGCGACGGGAACACCGGGACGCCGGATCGGGTCGTGCTCGCCCTGTGGTCATCGGATCAGACAGGCGCCGCCCCCAAGAAGCTGATCGATCTAGAGGACCCGCGCGAGGTGGATTGGTCGCCCAACGGTCGCTACTTCGCCTTTGTGCAGCCCGACAAGGACCAGGCGGATCATAAGCGCCTCTGGGTTATGGACTGCCTGAACGAGACAACCATCGCTATCAGCGACAAGACACAGAATGCCGCCGCTCACTTCTGGGCCGACTCCTCCGACAAGCTCGTGTACCTGGAGGGAGTTTCCAGCGTGACCCCGGAGGCGGATAACAGGGCCGCGACGGTCCAAGGCTCGTTCGATGTCTGGGTCCACTCGCTGGCGCCAGGTGGGGCCGCGGTGCGCGTGAACGGCGACATCAGGGCCGCGCCCGCTTCGGTCGTGTCCTCGGCGGATGGCAAGTACGTGGCGTTCGCCGTGTCCGACGAGACCAACGCGAATCAGGTTGCCATCGCGGACGCGGGCGGTGGTGGGGCCTGGAAGGCGAGCGGGGATCTCAAGGTCGCGTTCCACCAGTGGAGCCTGGTAGGCAGCAAGCTCGCACTGATGGCGCAGACTCAGGCCGGGATTCTCAGCCTCTACGTTGTGTCCGCCCAGGACAAGGCCGTAAGACGCGTGTCGGAGCCGTCGCACGCCGTCCGCGGATTCAGTTGGCGCCCGGGGCACGAGATGCTGGCCTACACTGTGGTCGCGCACGGGGCCACGGCTGCGACCGAGGCCGAGCCGTCTGTCACCTTCAATCGGACCCTCGTGTACATGGCCGACCTCTCGGCCGATGAGCCATGGCTCGTCACCGGCATCGCGAACGCGGCCCAGCTAATGTGGGCGCCCGATGGCGCACACTACGCAGTGACCGACCTTGTCGAAGCGCCCGGCGGGCAGGTGCCGACGATCCGCGTCGGTACATGCCAGGGCAGCCTCCGCGTGCCGATCCTGGTTCGCTATAGCACCGGGGTTGCATTGTTCAACTGGAGCCCCGATTCGTCCAGGATCAGCTTCATCAGCCAGAACAACCTGTGGTGCTTCGACTCGGGCACCCTCAGGACCGACCTGGTGGCCAACTCACTCATCGTGCGGGACGTGTCCTGGGCCCCGGACTCGGCGCATGTGCTGGTGCTGGCCCCGGTGGAGCAGAACGCTATCGGAGCATGGTCGGTCGATGTGGCAGCCGGCAAGGGCCGGCTTATCTCCAATGGGTTCCAGGGCGGCGTGGTGGACTGGGCGCCGGACGCCAAGGCCGTGATGCTGATGCTGACGAGGAGCCAGGCCTCCGCGGACCTTTACCTTCTCGACCCTGCCGGGGCACCCACCGATGCGAAGCTGGTGCGCCAGGGCGTGCTGACCGCGACCTGGTACCCCGCCCGTACGAGCTGACCCGACCGTGAGGGAGCTTCCTCTGTTGACTCGAGCTGCCGTACGATCCTACCTCCCGCCGGCGATCTTGCTGCTGGTCCTGTCGAACCTGGGGCTGGCTCAGGAGGCCCCATACGATCTCAGATACCTTGGCCGAGCGGTGTCCTGGACCGGCTGCCGCGAGGCCTGCGATCCGACCGCCACAAACCCGGCCAACGTCGAGAACAACGTGCTGGGCTTCACGGGCACGCCCCAGAACCAGCGCGTCGAGGTGGAGTTCAAAGCCGAGCTGCCCTACGATGTTCCGAGCGGAGTGAAGCTCACCGCGACATTCCAGATCAGATGCGTTCAGCGGCCCGGCTGGGAGCCGGTCGAGGCTCGTGCGAGCGCGAAGTTCCAGGACCGCGGGGCCCCGCTGGTGCAAGCCCACTACGTTCCGAAGGAGGACACAGACCTCTGGTCCTTCTCGTTCGACTCCCAGGGCGGAGGCGGCTATTCGATCACCGTGCGCATCGGCGGTGCGCGGTACTTCCACGGCCAGATCTCGGTCGCTTTCACGCTGATCCCCGACAGCGAGCAGCCGCTCACGCGCGCGGCGTGGTTCGCTGGGCGGCTCGTGGATGAGACCAAGGATAGGGCGTTCGCCGCCACCAAGGTGTGGGGCTCGGCCCCGACCGAGGGGCGCGACAATGGCTTCCCCCAGGCCTCGGACAACCCTGACAAGAACGTGGTCCACTGGGCGTACGCGGGCTTCGACAAGCGAACGAACGGCGTCTACTATCCGCTCCAGGTGACGGCGAGCGACGTCGACCACGACGTCAGGGTCGGCCTGCTGCTGCGTTACCCGATCGGGATGGGGTCGCTCGAGATTCGCGATTCCGAGAGCCAGGAGGTGCTCGTCAAGGCGCCCGTGTACCCGTCGCCTGAGACGCGAGCTATCTGGCTCACAGCGCGCTTCAACACGCCCGCCGTGTACCATCTTCTGTTCGTCGACGACGGAGTGGGGCGAGCGGAGGCGTCAGTGTACAGGCTGTGCTTCCTGAGCGCCGGTGCGGGGGGCCGATAGGTGAGCGGGCGGGGACGCATGGGGCAGAGAGCCCTCACCCCGCCTTCCCCTTCGTCAAGCTTAAGGCCAGGCACGCCTCTCCCTGGTGAGAGGGGCCGGGGTGAGGGCGGCATCCGGCGCGTCCTGCGGGCACCCTACAGGTCGACCGAACCCGCGCCCCGGAACCGCTTCTGGCACATCGCCAGGAACTCCCCATTGGTCTCGGTCTGCTTGAGGCCGTCTATGAGCGTGCGCGTAGCCTCCTCATTCTCCAGCGCGTGGAGCGCTCTCAGGAGCAAGGCGACCTGCCGCATCTCGTCCCTCGTGAACAGCAACTCGTCATGCCGAGTGCCGGACCTGCGAACGTCGATCGCCGGGAAGATCTTCTTCTCCGAGAGCGACCTGTCCAGCACGAGCTCCATGTTGCCCGTCGCCTTGAACTCCTCGAAGATCATGTCGTCCATGCGGCTGCCGGTGTCGACCAGGGAAGTGCCGAGGATCGTGAGGCTGCCGCCGTGCTCGATGTTCCGTGCCGCGCCGAGGAAGCGCTTCGGACGGTGCAGGGCGCTCGGGTCGAGGCCGCCGGAAAGCGAGCGTCCGCTCGGAGTGCAGGTGAGGTTCGACGCCCTGGCAAAACGGGTGATCGAGTCGAGGAGGATGACCACGTCCTTGCCGTGCTCGACGAGGCGCTTCGCGCGTTCGAGCGTCATGTCGGCGGCCTTCATGTGGTTCTCCGGCAGCTCATCGAACGTGGATGACACCACGTCGCCGTTGACCGACCGCTCGATGTCGGTGACCTCCTCGGGTCGCTCGTCTACCAGCAGCACAAGGAGCACGCACTCGGGGTGGTTCGTCGTGATCGCGTTGCCGATCTCCTTGAGCAGCGTCGTCTTCCCTGCCTTCGGTGGCGACACAATGAGCCCGCGCTGGCCCTTGCCGATCGGGGCGCAGAGGTCGATCACCCGGGTGGCGATCCGGCCACGCGTCGTCTCCAGGTGCAAGCGCTCGTCCGGGAAGATGGGGGTGAGCTGCTCGAATTCCCGCCGCGACCTGCCCGCGTCAGGGGTCTCCGAATTCAGTGACTCGATCCGGAACAGCGAGTAGTACCGCTCGCCCGCGCTGTCCTTCGGGGGCCGCACCTGCCCTGCGACAAGGTCGCCGGTGCGGAGGGCGAACCGCTTTATCTGCGACTGAGCCACGTAGACGTCGTCGGGGCTCGGCAGGTAGTGGTTGAGCCGAAGGAAGCCGAACCCGTCCGGCAGCACCTCGAGGAACCCCTCGCGGTAGAGCAAGCCGTGCGACCTGGCCTGCTCCTGCATGATGCGCTGAACGAGTTCCTTCTTCTTGAGCTTGCTCAGGCCATCGAGTTCCAAGCCCTTCGCGATCTCGCCAAGCTGGTCCATGGTCATGGCTTCCAGCGTGCCGAGGTCGTGTGTGGAACTGAGCGCCTGCTGCTCTTGGGTGATGCGTGCGCCCGGATCATGCGGGCCGTTGCCCTGCCCTTGCCCGTGGCCTCTCCCCTGGTGCTGGCGCGGCCTCATCGGACGGCGACGGCGCTGAGCGCTCTGCCTTGAGTTCTCCACTCGATCTACTCCCATTCAATGGTGGCCGGCGGCTTCTGGGTGATGTCATAGACCACCCGGTTCACCCCTGGCACCTCGTTCACGACCCGTGTGGCGATCGACTGCAGGAGTTCACCCGGCAGCCGAACCCAGTCAGCGGTCATGAAGTCATCCGTTGTCACGCAACGCAGGATCGCGGTCTTGCCGTAGACACGGTAATCCCCAACGACACCGACACTGCGAATCGGGGCGAGCACCATGAACGCCTGCGAAATGCGGTTGTACCAGCCAGCGGCGCGGATCTCCTCGAGGGCGATCGCATCGGCCTCCCGCAGTGTCTCCAGATCCTCGCGCGTGACCGGGCCGAGCACCCGCACCGCAAGCCCTGGTCCGGGGAAGGGGTGCCTCTCGATCATCGCGTCCGGAACGCCTAGCTCGCGCCCAAGCCTCCGTACTTCGTCCTTGAAGAGGTCGCGCAACGGCTCGATGAGCTGGAACTCCATCCGCTCAGGGAGCCCCCCCACGTTGTGGTGGGTCTTGATGGTGGCCGCGACCTTGCCGCCAGACTCGATAACGTCCGGGTACAGCGTACCTTGGGCCAGGAACTCGGCGCCTCCGTGCTGCCGCGCCTCTTCCTCGAAAACCCGTATGAACTCCCGCCCGATGATTCTGCGCTTCTCCTCCGGGTCGTCGATCCCTGTCAGCGCTTCCACAAACCGCTCGGACCCGTCGACGGCGTGCAAGGCGATGCCGAGCTTACTTTGGAACACCGACACGACCTGGTCGCGTTCACCCTTGCGGAGCAGCCCGTGGTCCACGAAGATGCAGGTAAGCCGATCGCCCACCGCTCGGTGCACCAGCGCGGCCGTGACAGTCGAGTCCACGCCGCCGCTGACCCCGCAGACGACCCTGGCGTCTCCGACCTGTTGCCTGATCGCGTCCACTTTCTGATCCACGATGCCGGCCATCGACCAGTCGCCGGCGCACCGCGCCACGTCGAAGAGGAAGTTGCGCAGTACCTGCCGGCCGAAGGGCGTGTGCGTTACCTCCGGGTGAAACTGGACGCCGTAGAGCCCCCGCCTCGCGTCGCCCATCGCGGCGATCGGGGTGGTGTCCGTCCTCGCCAGTACCGAAAACCCGTCCGGTACCGCGGACACGCGATCCCCGTGGCTCATCCAGCAGGGCAGCGGCTCCGACAGGTCGAGGCCCCGAAAGAGGGTGTCCTCGCTCGGCACCTCGAGCTGCGCCAGGCCGTACTCCTTCGTGGTTCCGGGCGACACCGTGCCCCCCAGCAGGTGTGCCATCAACTGGTGCCCGTAGCAGATCCCGAGCACCGGAAGCCCACTGTCGAGCAGGCTGCGCGCGCAGGCCGGTGCCTCCTGTTCATAGACGCTGGCAGGCCCGCCGGAGAAGATCAGCGCCTTCGGCCGCGCATCGAGCATGCGCGACTCCGGCGCGTCGAAGGGCAGTATCTCGCAGTAGACCCCGAGCTCGCGCACGCGCCGCGCGATCAGCCTGCTGTACTGGGCCCCGAAGTCCAGCACATACACGGTCTCTCTTGTGGGATCACTTGCCAAGGACAGGGACACCACGCGCTCCCCGTGCATCGGAGGGAATCTGACGAGCTTCCACCGCGTGCCCACGTTCTTCCCGATAGCACGATTCCGCTGGATTGGGCGTTAACGGGGGGCGAACAAGCGAGAGCCTCTGGACACGCAGCACACTGATCCTAGCAGAGGCCTGCTTACTCGTCAACCAGCATATTCCTGCCCGAGAACGCCTCCCCTTCAAACGTCGGGTCACTGGCGAGGAGCTGGACGGGATACGTACCGACTGCCTCGCACACAGAAGCGCAGGGGCCGCACATCGCGTCCGACACCCACCCTCCGGCCAAAAACGACGTCGCCGTCGCTCAGCTCCTCCCCCGCCTCGATCCACAGCACCCGGCCCGCAGTGAGGTCGCGGCGGTTGTCGGCGCTTGTGATGCCGAGTGCCTGAACGAGCCGGGCGGGCCCGCGGCACAGGTCAACGTCGCCAACGTCTCCCCGGCGGCGCCTCATTGCGTCGATCCCGTGGATCGGCTCGATCGCTCGGATGAGCGCCGCCTCGGCGACTCCCTCTACGTTGCAGACCGCGTTCAAGAGCCAGTGCATGCCGTAGGTGAAGTACACGTACGCGGTACCCGGTGGCCCGAACATCGGGGCGTTGCGCTCCGTGCGCCCGCGGGTAGCGTGGCAGGCGGAGTCGCCGTCCGACTGGTAGCCCTCGGCCTCCACGATCCGTCCCGAACAGAGCACGCCCCCGCGCGGGCACACGAGCACACAACCGAGGAGATCGCGGGCCACTTGGTCCGCCGTCCGGGCGTAGAACGACGCCGGAAGTATCACGTGGCGCCCACCCACGCAAGCAGCTCATCGACCGAACGCGTGTTCAGCACGTGACGCGGCTCGAGCCACGCACGGCGCGCGACCGTCACCCCGAACCTCATGTTCGGAAGATGGTGGGCCGCGTGCGCGTCGGTGCCCAGAGTGATCATGACCCCGCGCTCGGCTGCCATCCGAGCCCGAACGTCCGGCAAGTCCATGCGGTCCGGTGAGCAGTTGATCTCAAGGGCTGTATATCCCTCCAGACACGCTCCGAGCACCGCCCCGAAGTCGAACCTGATCTCATCCCGACGACCGAGAACGCGACCGGTGAGATGTCCGATGGCGTCCACATGCGGCGAGAGGGCGGCCCCGACTATCCGCGCTGTCATCACCGACTCGGGCTGTCCATGGGCGGAGTGCACCGAAGCGACCACGAAGTCGAGCTGAGCCAGCACCTCGTCGGACAGATCCAGGGCCCCGCTTGCCAGGACGTCGACCTCGATTCCCGAGAGTACGCGTGCCCCGGCGCCGGCCTCGTTAGCCGCCCGCACCTCGCTGAGCTGCGCGAGCACCTGCTGCTCGTTCAGCCCGCCCGCGACTCCAAGCGCTCGAGAGTGGTCGGTGATGGCGATGAAGTCCCAGCCGGCGGCCCTTGCCGCCGACGCCATCTCAGCGATGGTGTTGGCGCCGTCGGTCCAAGTCGAGTGGTCGTGCAGGTCGCCGCGCAGGTCCTCCAGTGTCACCAGCTTCGGCAATCGCCCCTCGCGCGCCGCGGCGATCTCGCCGGCATCCTCGCGGAGCTCCGGAGGGATCCACGGCAGGCCCAGTGCCTCGTAGATCCCCTCCTCGGACTCCCCGGCGACGCACCGGTCCGCGTCTCTCTCGTCGTACAGCCCGTACTCGTTCAGCCGCAGCCCGTTCGTCTGCGCGATCTCGCGGAGCCTGACATTGTGCTGCACGCTTCCGGTGAAGTACTGCAACGCGGCGCCGAAGCTCTCCGGCGGCACGACCCGCAGGTCCACCTGCATCCCGCCGCGGAGCAGAACCGAGGTCTTGGTCTCGCCGGACAGCAGTACCTTGTCGACGGACGGGTGTTCCGCCAGGAGCCGCTGGGCTTCGGCGTTGTCGGTCGTGGTGAGCAAGTCGAGGTCACCCACGGTCTCCCGACCGCGCCGCAGGCTGCCCGCGGGCAGCACCTTCTCAACACCACCGAGAGCCCCGACCAGCCCCGATGCGATCTCTTGTGCTGTCGCCAGGTCGGTGCGACCCGACACGCGGCGAAGCGTGTCGATCGCCTCGATGACGGCCTCCTCGCTCTTCTTGCCCATCCCTTTGAGAGCGGCCAGGCGGCCGGAACGGGCGGCCTCCTCGAGCGTGATGAGATCGTTGACGCGCGCCTCGCGGTAGAACAACGCCGCTCGCTTCGGACCAACGCCGCGGACCCGGAGTACCTCGAGGAGGCCGGCGGGGAAGTCGGTGAGCAGGTCCTCGCGAAACGCGCAAGTCCCCGTCTCCGCGATCTCAAGCGTCTTCCGGGCCATCGCCTCGCCGATGCCCGGGATGCCCCGAAGCTGGTCCTCGCTAGTGTCCATGGTGATGGGGAACGGCGCATGGTTGATCGACTCGGCGGCCCTGCGGTAGGACCTGATGCGGTAGAACTCGTCACCCTTGATCTCGAGGATGTCTGCTATCTGCTCGAGCACTCGGGCGATCTCCTCGTTCGACACGGGCGACACCCCCTACGCGCTGCCCGTCAGGCCGGCGCTCATCGACCGAAGGACGGAGAGCGACCGCAGCTCCGCGTCAAGATGGTACCGCACATGCTCGCGCAGCGCATCCCTGACGGCCTCGATTGCGGCGGGCCCAGGCGCCGCGTCCAGGGCGGCAGTGAGCCTTGCGCCCCGCGATAGCCGCAGGTAATCCATCGCTTCCGCCGCGAGCCGGCGTGGGCCCTCTCGCGGGTGACAGCCCTCACACAACACTCCTCCGGCCTCGGGACTCACAAACGCGGAGCCCCCGTCGGCCGGCTCGCCGCACGCCGCGCACGCCGATAGAGCGAAGCCGTAGCCGAGCAAGCGGCTCGCGTGGAGCAAGAAGTAGGATTCGAGCACCGCGAGGCTGCCGCCGGCGTTGGCGTGGCGCAGGCAGTCGAGCAAGAGGTCGAACAGGCGCGGAGCCGCCCCGCCGGGCTCGAGTGAGTGGTTCGCGACCTCGCACAGCAGGCTCGCGGTGGCGAACGCCTCCAGGTTGTCACGAACCGCGCGGAAGGGCTCGACGACCTCCCCGCCCGCGAGTATCTGCAGCTCCCCGCGGCCCCAGATGATCCGGCATTCCGCCAGCGCGAACGGTTCGACCAGTGCCGCGAGCTTGCTATTGGGCTTCCTGCTGCCCCGCGCCGTGACGACGAGCTTCCCTTCATCCCTCGTCAGAAGACTGGCGAGTCGGTCGGCCTCGCCAAGGTCGCGTCGATGAAGCGCGATGGTCCGCAGAACCTGGTCACGCATGACTCTTCGTCGCCTGCTTCAGCTTCCGGCAGAAGTCGCGCGCGGCCTGGACGCGGCTGCCCGGAGGCGCGGCTGCGACAACGTCCACGAGCGCGCTGCCGACCACTACGCCGTCCGCGTGCCGCAGTAGTTCGGCGACCTGCCGGTCACTCGAGATGCCAAAGCCTACACAGAGCGGCCGCGTCGTCGCGGCGCGCACCTGGGCCAGGAACTCCGGGAGCTCCTCCGGCAGGCTGTCACGAGCGCCCGTCGTCCCGGCGCGCGACACGCAGTACACGAACCCGCTCGCCCTGCGACCCGCCAGCCTGAGGGTCTCCGGCCGGCTTGTCGGCGCCACGAGGAAGACTGTATCGAGGTCCGCCGCCTCGCACTCCGCGATCCACTCGTCCGCGGCGCCCACCGGCAAGTCGGTGATCAGCACAGCATCCGCGCCGGCCTCCGCCGCACGCGCGGCGAACGCGCGGTACCCCGGCCGGTGAACCAGGTTCACGTACGTCATGATGACGATCGGCACTTCGCTGCGCGCGCGGACCCGTGCGATAGTCTTGAACACGGCGTCGGGGGTAGCACCCGCGGCGAGCGCGCGCTGGCAGGCGGCCTGAATCGTCGGCCCGTCGGCGACAGGGTCGGAGAACGGCATCCCGAGCTCAACGACGTCCGCGCCCGCGTCCTCGAGCGCGCGCACGAGCTCCACCGTCTCATCGAGCGACGGGTCCCCGGTAGCGAGGTAGGTGACGAGCGCACCCTCGCCTCGCTCGCGCAGCCTGCTGAACGTGGGCTCGATCCTAGTCTGCGCCAAGGCCGACACCCCCTTCTGCGATGAGGTCGCTTCCGGAGAGCCGAGCCACCTCGACCACGTCCTTGTCCCCGCGTCCCGACAGGTTGATGACCACGATCGAGTCCGGGGGGAGGCCGGGGCAGATCTGGCGCGCTTGCGCGACCGCGTGGGCCGACTCCAGGGCCGGGATGATGCCCTCGGTTCGCGAAAGGTAGTGGAAGCCCTCCAGCGCCGCGGCGTCGTCGGCTGACACGTAAGTCGCGCGGCCGGACTCGTAGAGGTACGCGTGCTCCGGGCCGACCGCCGGGTAGTCGAGGCCGGCGCTGACCGAATGCGTCTCGAGGATGAGCCCGTGCTCATCCTGCATCACGTAAGTCCTGGCGCCGTGCAGCACCCCCGGCGTGCCTGCGCCGATCGACGCCGCGTGCGCGCCGGTACTAAGGCCCCGGCCGCCGGCCTCGACCCCGATGAGCTTCACTTCCGGGTGAGGCACGAAAGGATGGAAGATGCCCATCGCATTCGACCCGCCGCCGACGCACGCCATCACCACATCGGGCAAACGCCCCTCGCGTTCCAGCATCTGCTCCTTCACCTCCTCGCCGATGACGGACTGCAGGTCGCGCACAATCGTGGGATACGGGTGCGGACCGACGACGCTGCCGATCACGTAGTGCGTGGACGCGACGTTGGTGACCCAGTCGCGAAACGCCTCGTTGATGGCGTCCTTAAGCGTCCGCGAGCCCGAGTGAACGGGGATCACCTGCGCGCCGAGGAGCTTCATGCGGTAGACGTTGAGCGCCTGCCGCCGCACGTCCTCGGTACCCATGTACACCTCGCACGGAATGTCGCACAGAGCGCAGGCCGTGGCCGTCGCGACACCGTGTTGGCCCGCTCCGGTCTCGGCGATGATGCGCGTCTTGCCCATCCGCTTCGCGAGCAAGACCTGGCCTAAGGCGTTGTTCAGCTTGTGTGACCCGGTGTGGCACAGGTCCTCGCGCTTGAGGTACACCCGGCAGTCCATCTCGGCCGACATCCTCGGCGCGAGGAACAGCGGGGTGGGGCGGCCAACGTAGTCCCTCTGCAGCCCGGCTAGCTCATCGCGGAATGTCTCGTCCTCCCAGAGCTCCCGGTACGCGCCCTCCAGCTCCGCGAGGGCGGACATGACGGTCTCCGGCACGTACTGGCCGCCGAACGGCCCGAACAGTCCCTGCCGCTCGACAGCAGCGGTCATCTCGTTCTCCCCTCGGCGGCAGTGTCGGCTTCGCGCACCGCCGCGATGAAGTCCTGCATCTTGCGCCGGTCCTTGACGCCCGGCCTCTCTTCGACACCGGATGAAGCGTCCACGGCGTAGGGCCGCACGGACGCCACGGCATCCCCCACACTCTCCGGCGTCAGGCCGCCCGCGAGCACAACCCGCGCTCCCGACTCTGTCGCTTTCCGGGCGAGCTCAACAGACAGCGGCACCCCAGTGCCGCCGCGAGAGCCGGGCACGTACGCATCGAGCACGAACGCGGCTACGCGCCAGTCGCCCATCTCCGACAGCGAGGTACGGTCCCTCACGCGCAGTGCCCGCAGGATACGCAGGCCCGGCAGCGCATCAACGATCGACGGCCGCTCCTCGCCGTGAAGCTGCACCACCGTGAGGCCGCACTGCCGTGCGACGCTGGCGATCCTCTCCGCGAGTTCGTTGACGAACACGCCGACGGTCGCGACGAACGGTGGCAGGCCGCCAAGCACCTGGGCCGCGTGCTCGGGCGTCACGCAACGCGGGCTCTCCGCCGCGAAGATGACGCCGATCGCGTCGGCGCCGACATCGACCGCGGCCTGTGCGTCTTCAGGGCGGGTGATGCCGCAGATCTTCACCCTGGTCACAGCGCTCGCGCCTCCGCCACGAACCGAGCGGCCGCGTCGCGCACGTCGTCGGCCCGCATGAAGTGCTCGCCCACCAGAACCGCGTCGACGCCGCAGTCGGTCAGTCTGCGAAGATCCTCCGAGGACCTGATGCCGCTCTCCGACACGAGCACCAGACCTTCGCGGCTCACCTCGCGCGCAACGAGCTCCGTGGTGGCTAGGTCCACGGTAAAGGTCCGCAGGTCGCGGTTGTTCACCCCGAGCACGCTCGCCCCACAGCCTAGCGCGACTCCGGCTTCGTCGGTGGCGTGGGCCTCGACGAGAGCATCCAGGCCCCTGTCCGCGGCCGCGCGCAGCAGCTCAGCAAGGCGCCCTTCGTCCATCGCGGCCACGATCAAGAGCACCGCGTCGGCACCGAACGCCACGGCCTCGTCGAGTTGGTACCCGTCGACGATGAAGTCCTTCTGAAGAACCGGGCGGTCGGCGACTGAGGCGACCTCCACGAGATGCTCGAGCGACCCCTGGAAGTGCGGCCCCTCGGTGAGACAGGAGATGGCCGCGACGCCCGCCCGGCAGTAGCCCTCTGCGATGGAGCCCGGGTCAAAGTCCTGCCTGATGATTCCGGCCGACGGCGAGGCGCGCTTCACCTCGGCGATGACCGAGAGGCCCGGCCCGCCCCTCAGCGCGTCGCGGAACCAGCCCGGGCGCAGGGCCCTAGTCCGGGAAGGCAGCTCGCAGATCGGCACCTCCTGCTTGCGGCGGCTGACGTCGCCCCTGGTCGACTCGATGATCCGCTCCAGGATCAAGTCGCGCCTCCGCCTCGACAGGACGCCTCGCGCAGGGCGCTCAGTTTGGCGCGCGCCGCGCCCGAGCTGACGGACGCGCGGGCGACGGCCATCGCGTCCTCCGGGGTGTCCGCCATGCCGGAGGCGATGATCGCCCCGGCGGCGTTCACTAGGGCGACGTCGCCGCGAGGCCCACGGGCCCCGTCTAGCACATCCGTGAGCATCCGGGCCGACACCTCGGGATCGCCGCCGGCAAGCTCCTCGAGCGCAGCCTCCGGCACGCCAAATGTCTCCGGCGTCCAGGTGAGCTCCCGCCACTCCTCGCCCTCCACCCAGCCGACGGTGGTCGGGCCAACGGTCGAAACCTCGTCGAGCCCGCAGAGGCCGTGGACGACCAGCGCGCGCTCGCAACCCAGGCGCACCAGCGCGCCCGCCACGAGCGGAACCGCGGCCTCGGAGAAGACCCCCACGATCTGGCGGCGCGCGCCCGCGGGATTCGTCAGCGGCCCGAGCAGATTGAAGACGGTCCGGACGCCGAGTTCCCTGCGGGGGCCGAGCGCGTGCTTCATGGCCGGATGGAGCAGAGGTGCGAACAAGAAGCCGATCCCGACCGAGTCGATGCAGTCCGCGACCGTCTCGACCGGCGCCTCCACGTTGACCCCCAGAGCCTTCAGAACATCCGCGCTCCCGCACTCACTGGAGACGGCCCGGTTGCCGTGCTTCGCGACTCTCACACCCGCTCCCGCGGCGACGAACGCGGCGGCTGTCGAGATGTTGAAGGTGTCCGCCGCGTCCCCGCCGGTGCCGCACGTGTCGACGACGCCCGTGGACCGGCAGGGGATGCGCACCGCGTTGTCCCGCATCACGGACACGAAGGCCGCCACCTCCTCGTCGGTCTCGCCCTTCATGCGCAGACACGCTAGGAAGGCGCCTATCTCAGCCTGGGTCGCCTCGCCCGACATGAGCGCCGTCATGGCGGCGCGAGCCTGCCGATCCGTGAGGTGGCGACCCTCGATGGCGATCCTGACAGCTTCCCCGACCGCGCTCATTCGGCGTCACATCCGATCTTGCCCGACAGGAAGTTCGCGAGCAGCTCGCGCCCGTGCTCGGTGGCGATCGACTCCGGGTGGAACTGCACGCCCTCGATGGGCGCGCTCTTGTGCCGCAGGCCCATGATCTCGTCCCGGTCGTCGCTCCAGGCCGACACCTCGAGGCAGTCCGGCACGCTCTCGCGCTCCACGATCAGCGAGTGGTATCTGACCGCAGTGAAGGGGCTCGGAAGGCCCGCGAAGACGCCCCTGCCGTCATGAGCGATCTCCGAGGTCTTCCCGTGCATCAATCGCTCGGCCCGCACGACCTTGCCGCCGAACTCCGCCCCGATCGACTGATGGCCCAGGCACACGCCCAGCGTCGGGACCATTCGCTCTGCGCCGAACGCCCGGACGATGGCGCACGAGATGCCCGCCTCAGCCGGCGTCCTCGGGCCTGGCGAGATGCAGATGCGGTTGGGGGCAAGCTGGGCCACGTCGTCAAGACTCACCGCGTCATTGCGCCTGACCACGATGTCGCTCGTCATCTCGCCGAGGTACTGGACGATGTTGTAAGTGAAGCTGTCGTAGTTGTCGATGACGAGGATCACGGGGCATCGCCTCCCGCCTGGTCCATCGCGGCGAATAGCGCTGCAGCCTTGTTCAATGTCTCATCGTACTCCCGCTCGGGCATTGAGTCGGCGACAATCCCCGCTCCCGCCTGGACGTGTGCGATCCCGCGGTCGATCACGATGGTGCGGATCGCGATGCAGGTGTCCATGTTGCCGCTGAAGCCGAAGTAGCCTACGGCGCCCGCGTAGAGCCCGCGCCGGGTCGGCTCCAGCTCGTCGATGATCTCCATGGCGCGGATCTTCGGCGCACCGGACACTGTGCCCGCCGGGAAGGTTGCCTCCAGCACGTCGAACTGGTCCATCCCGCAGCGCACCGTTCCGCGGACATCGGAGACAATGTGCATCACATGGCTGTACCGCTCGACCACCATCAGCTCGTCGACGCGTACTGCACCGTAGTCGCAGACCCTACCCAGGTCGTTGCGGCCGAGGTCGACCAGCATGATGTGCTCGGCGAGCTCCTTGTCGTCCCGCAGCAGCTCGCGCTCGAGTGCCCTGTCCTCCTCGCCGGTGCGACCCCTCGGCCTCGTCCCGGCGATCGGGCGCACGCGGCCCTCGCCGTGGTCGTAGGTCACCAGGATCTCGGGCGATGACCCCACCACATGGAGCCCGCCGATCGCAAGGTAGAACATGTACGGCGAAGGGTTGACGATGCGAAGAGCGCGGTAGATCTCGAACGGCGGGGCGGCAGCGCGTCGCGAGAAGCGCTGCGAGAGCACCACCTGGATGATGTCGCCGGCCGCTATGTACTCCTTGCAGGCCGCCACCGCGCGCAGAAACTCTTCGCGCTCGAAGTTGCAGGAGGTGCCCTCGGGCAGCTCCGGCTTGCCTGGCGGCCGCTGCGGCGCGCGCCTGAGGGCCGTCGCTTCACCCGGTCGCGAGAGCCGCTCAACGGTAGCGCCGATCCTCGCCAGCGCAGCATCGTAGCACGCGTCCGGCTCGCCTGTGACGTGCGCGTTGACCAAGACCTTCATCGTATGCGTCACGTGGTCGAAGATGACCAGCTCATCGGTGCCGACCAGCACGCAGTCGGGGAGGCCCAGGTCGTCCGGCGGAGGGGAGGGGAGGCGCTCGAAGAAGCGCACCGTGTCGTATCCCACGTACCCGACCGCACCCCCCGTGAACCTCGGCAGGCCCTCCACCTCTACAGGCCGGTACTCCGAGAGCAGCTCCCGGACCACCGTGAGCGGCGACTCGCCCGGTCCGAGTCCTCGTTGCATCGACGTCGGACCCCGCTCGATCCACACGCGATCGCCCCGGGCCCGGAGGGTCAAGAAGGGGCTATGGCCGATGAAGCTGTGCCTGCCGAGATGCTGCCCGTCCGCGACGCTCTCGAGCAGGAACGTGTTCTCATCGGCGCCGAGCTTGCCGAGCACCGAGACGGGGGTCTCCAGGTCGGCCAGAAGCTCCTCATACACGGGGATCAGGTTGCCGAGCTTCGCGAGCGTCCGGAATGTCTCCCGATCAGGCACCGGCATGGCGCGATCACACTCCAGGCAAACAAAAAAGGCCGGGGACTCACTCTGAGCTCCCGACCTCACCGTGACTGCTGCGTACAGGCGACGCGGAGCCCTACCCGGGCCACCACCAGAGCACCTTAACCGCAACGAGCGTGCTTGTCATCGCGGAAATGCTAGCCCAGGACTGCCGGGCGTGTCAATCGGCCTTCGCCGGAACCCCGTACTCGAAGTACTCGCGTTCGCCGAGCATGTCAGTGGGGACATTCTGAGCGGATCCGATTGGGCGAGCGACCACACGCCCGTCCTCTACCGTCGGACACCCAGCCGCCACGAAAGCCGCGCACTGCCCCCGCAGCTCGTCCTCGATGCTTGCGCTGCCACACACCTGCAGGGAATGGGCCTCGGCGAACCAGCTCGTCTCCGTCGCGGCGAACCCCTCGCCGTCCGCAGAGGTCATCAGCAGGTCGCCGCGAAGCACGCCGCCGCTGCCGGGCACGGCGCGAAGCCCCAGCCTAAGCTCCATGAAGCTCAGAACGCCCGCGCGTCCGAGGGTGACCCCCGGCGCAAGGAGCGAAGCCAGCGGCACGGTGCGAGCATTCACCTGCCGCATCCCTTCCCAGCGCGCACTCACCTCGCGCGCGGCGGCGGTCAGGCGCGGGTAGGTCGCCTCCCGCCCGACCACCGGCACGAACGCCACCCACACGCCGAACGCGCCGTCGAGCGTCTCGCCCCGCTTCGTCATGCCGAGGAGCCTCTGCCCGAGCGCGGTCTCAAGGACCGTCACGATCCGACCGCCCTCACGGAGCTGCGCCAGCCACGCGGGGAACATGTCGCGCGCGGCGGCGGTGACGATGACCGCGTCGTAGGGCGCGCAAGCCTCGTGTCCGCCGGTGCCGTCCGCCGCAACCACGTCCACGTTCCTCACCCCCTCGAGCTTGAGGCACGCCCGCGCGTCCTGCGCGACGTCCGCCACGACCTCGACGGATGTCACATGACCCTCAAGTCCGACGAGGTGTGCCATGACGGCGGCGTTGTAGCCGCTGCCGCACCCTATCTCAAGCACCCGCGCGCCAGGGTCGAGGTGCAGCATGTCGATCATCCGCCACATGATGCCTGGTGCCGAGCTCGTGCTGCGGAGGCAAGGGTCCAGCGGCCGGAGGTTGAGGGCGTCGTCGGAGTAGATCGAGGCCGCCTGCCAGGGGCTCATGCGGGCGACCGCCGCTTCCAGCCCGCTCTGAACGTCACCGGCGACGCCGATGACGCGAGGGAGGAACCGGTGCCTCGGCACCGCCATGAACGCCTCAGCGAGGCGGTCGCCGCGGGGGCCGCGCAGGCTCGCGGCGAGCGTGCGAACGAGCCGCGACCGGTGCTCCGTCAGCTCCTGCTCCGTCACGGCCGGGCCCCCACCTTCGGCGCGGTACGCCCGCGTCTGGCAAGCTCCTGAGCGCGGATCGCGTCTGTGGGGTAGGTGACCTTGGCCGGGGCGTCCCGGAGTTCGGGCGCTCCGGGTCCACCGGCGCCGGACGCCGCCCAGCGCGCCCAGGCCGCCACAGCGACCGCCGCGAGCAGCAGCGCCACGGCGATGACCTGGGCCGGCCGCATGGCCGGCCGGGTTGCAGTAGTCGAGCGGAGCTTCACGCGTGGTCCCGCCTCAGTTTCGGGCCGCGTGTCCGACAGCCACGAGCGCCGCGCAGATGGCTGTCACAACAAGCGCGCCCACCGCAAGCATGAGCACCTCTTGCCGATTGTACCGGAACCTGCGAACGTTGGGCAGAAGGCACCCGAGCACGATGAACGGCAGCCCGGGGAGCTGCCCAGCGGTCGTCAGCACGAGAGCCATCGCGAGCACGCAGGCCGCGAGCGCGCCGACGGTCGACCACCGGCGGTCAAGCGAGAAGCGGGCAACCGCCGCGAAGAAGAAACCAAGAAACAGAATGTCCCCCAGTCCGACGAAGGCCAGCGCCACGCTCGGCTGCACACCGTGCAGGCCGGCCCCGACGGCCGTAGAGGCGGCCCCGATGTCAGGCACCGTGGTCGCAAGCGCCTGAACCACCTCGGGGTGCGACTCGAGCACGCGCGCTGTGAAGCCACCGCGCGTCAGAACGCCAACCATATCGACGGCCGCGGCGGTAGCGGCGATGGGTGGCAGCAGGTTCGGCTCCCTGGCGATGAAGGACAGCACGGTGCCGGCCAGTGCCGCGCACAGGACTAGCGCGATGTCGCCCACCGTGCCCGACAGCGAGTCGCCGATTCCCAGCGCGCAAGCCCGTCGAGCCGAGTAGGCAACACTGCCAAGAACGATCGCCGTCAGTGCCGCCAGGACGGGCCGCACGCACGCAAGCGCGCTCAGTTCCTTGCACAGAAGCACAACGACGACGATGAACACGAGCGCGGCGCCAATGTCCATAGCGGGGGCCGCCGGGACGGGCAGAACGGGCAGGCCCGCTCGGAGGAGGACAAGCACACCCGCCAGGGCTATCACAGTCTCCCAGCCGGGCCCTTGTTGTGGGCAAGGCCGCTTCGTGTTCCGGGCGCCGGCTCGCCGCCGCTTAACCTCAGCCCCCGGCCCTTCGTCAGGCTCAGGGCCGTTCCCCCTCTCCGCTGGCGGAGAGGGGATGGTCCCGAGCGTAGCGAGGACCGGGGGTGAGGTTGCCAGCACGCCGCGCGGGGACGGTGGGGCGACCGTGTGTTGCCGGGAGTCCGATAGGTTGGACATCACTGTTCGCCGGCCTTACCATCATCCGGAGGCGGCGTCAGCTCAGGAGGCAGAGCCGGTGACGGTGGGCCGCCGGCTCTGTCCCACAGCCCGCCCAGCGCCACGACGACGAGGCCGCGCTCCACCAACTTGAGCCGACGGTCCCACAGGGTCTCCAGCTTCGCCATCCTGAGGTCGCGTTCCACAAGGTCCCTCACGACCTCGAACAGCGGCACGTCGCCTGCGTGCGGCTCGTCGCGCAGGAAGATCCACCAGCCGCCCTCACCCTGCAGCGGACCGATGATACGCGCGTCGCCCGGGGCCAGCAGGGCTTCGGCCAGCTTGGGCGACTTGGGGAATGTGAGGATCGACACCTCCCCGAGATCCCCCCCCTGTGCGGCGCTGGCGTGGCTCGACAGGTCGCGCGCCCACCGCTCGAATGCCTCGAGCGTTAGCACGCCCTGTCCTAGCAGGTCCTTTGCGTCTTCCTCGCTGTCGAGCAGGATACCGTGCGCGTGCACCACCTGCAGGCGATAGAGCTCCGGTCGCTGATCGTAGAACGCCCGCAGCTCGTCATCGGTGGACGTCACCTGGTCGGCGACCAGCCGTTCGAACATGACCCGGTGCCGGTCCTGGCCGGGCAGCAGCGTACTCTCGTCGACGGCGATCCCCTGAGCCTTGCACCGCTCTTCAAGGAACCGCTCGAAGATGAGCTGGCCCACAGCCATCTGCGCGTAGCGATGGAGGGTCTCGCGCTGCACATCGCCCGCCGTGATGGTCCTCCCGCCGACGCGGGCCACCGGCGTGTCGGGAGGAAGGTCGTACAGGCTCTGCGCACGCGCCGGGCACAGGGCGCAGCTCAGGACAAGCGCGAGCCCCACGGTGTGCGCCCCCACTGGTCTCATGCGGCACCTCCATCGCGCTGGGCCTCACGGACCGCTTGCTCAGCTCTGCTGCGCGAAAGACCGGTCAGGACCATGAGCGCGCGTACCGCGTCTCTCCCGGACAGCCCCTCATCCAGCAGCCTCCTGGTTCGGTCCGCAACCCCGGTGTCCTCCACGACCGGAGTCCCAGGCGCGATGACGACCGTGAACTCACCACGCGGTTCGAGGGGAAGCCGGTCCAGCACCTGCTCCGCAGTGCCGCGAAGCACCTCCTCGTGGACCTTGGTCGCCTCACGCATGACAACGACCTGCCGGTCCGGCGCCTCCGCGGCCAGATCGCATAGCGTCGCCCTGACCCGCCCGGGCGCCTCGAAGAAGCACACAGCCGTGCCAGCCGAGAGGTGCTTGCGCAGCACCGTCAGCCGCTCACCTAGCTTGCGGGGAAGGAACCCCAGCAGCACTGCGCCGGAGGTGTCGACGCCACTGATGGACAGAGCCGCGGTGGCCGCACAGGGGCCGGGTATCGGGGACACGCGCAGTCCGCGCTCGACGGCCAGGCTGACGAGGGTCCTCGCCGGATCGGAGATGCCCGGTGTTCCGGCGTCGGTAACGAGGGCCGCAGAGGCTCCGCCCTCAACCGCCGACACGATCGCGCGGAGCTCGTACGGCCGCGCTCCCTCTCCGCAGGCCCGGAGCTTCGAGCCCGGTACAGAGAAGCGGCTGAGCAGCTTCAGCGTGTGTGCCGGCCGCTCAGCCGCGATCAGGTCACACGCCCGCAGAGCCGAGAGAGCGCGTGGGCTCAGATCGCCTAGGTTCCCGATCGGGGTCGCGCACACGTAGAGCGTGCCTGGCTCCGCGGTGAAACCGGCTTCATCTGGCTCCACGGTCGCACGCTCACATTCCGCCCAGGTCCAGGTTCATCCCACCAGGGAGGCCGCCGTAGCCGCCCGTCTGCTGCTGCGCCTCCTGGACCTTCTGCATCTCCTCGGTCGCGAGCTTCATGTCGCCGAGCCTGGCGTACATCATCGACAGGTCGTTGTGGATGGCAAGGAACTTGGCGACAGGCGTGGCGGAGACGCTGATCTCCTTCATGATGGGTAGCGCCTCGTCCTTGCGGCCCAGCTCCACGAGGCACCGCGCCACCTCGATCTTGGTCTCGTTGACGGGGTTGCAGTTGACGCCCTCTTGGAATGCCGCGAGCGCCAAGTCCCACCGGTTGTCGTCGCGGTAGAGCGCGCCGACCTGGTAGTAGTCCGGAGCGAGGAACTCGTACGTGGCTTGCTCCTCGCGACCGGCCTGAGCTCGCGCGTCGCTGCGCTCCTTGTCTATGAGGCGCAGGAGTCGGTCGATCGCCTCCGCGCGCGCGGCCTTGTCCTCGGACACGGGTCGGTCGCCCCTGTTGTGCCAGATGAGCCAAGCGATCCTGGCACGCGGCTCGTCGTCGGACACATCAACGACGGCGGCCTTGGCGACCTTGCGCATGTGATCGCTGAAGGCCTCGAGCTGCTTCTGCTTGAGTTCCGTCTCGCGGGCCTTCTGCTTGGTCTGGCCGAAATCAGGCGGGACGTTGTCCTCCTTCACCTCGTCGACGCGGATGATGTAGTAGCCGAGATCGGTCTTGATCGGATCGCTCACCGCACCCGTCTTCGCCTGGTAGATCATGTCCCTCACCTCGAGCGGATAGCTCGATCGCAGGGAGGCGCCTGCTATGTCCCTGCGCACGCCACCCGTGCTCGCGGATGCGGTGCTGTCACTGTACTCTGCCGCCAGCTCCGCCCAGTTCGACCCGTCGCCCTGGAGCTTGGTGCGGATCTTGGTCGCGAGCGCTTGCGCGTCTGCGTCCGTCCTGTGGAGCCACGCAGGCTCACTGGGCCTGGGCCTGTCGGGCGATGTCGGCTCTGAAGGCGAGGACTCGGTGGGCGCCGGGTTGTCTTCCTCCCACTGTGTAGCTTCAGCCTCGCTCGGCACCTTCAGGTAGACCTCGGAGATGGTGAACTTGCGGTATCGGGCCAGGAGCTCGTTGTCGGTGACACTGAGGGCTGACCCGATCGCCGCCACGAGCTTCTCCTGGACGATCTGGTCGCGGAGGTAATCGCGCATGTTCCTCGCGCGCTTGCGTACCTCGATCTCGTACTGCTCTTCCGTGGTGTCGTTCTGGACGAAGAAGTTGGCCCGTTCCGCCTTCGTCTTGCCGGGCGCGTCCAACTGGCTCTTGATGGACTCCTCGCGCTTCTCGGCGACCTCGCGGTCGGTGGCGCGTATGTTAAGATTGGCCGCTTCCTGTGAGGTCACCACCTGGGCCACGATCTGCTCCATCGCGTATGCGATGTTGTAGTACGTCGAGGACACGTCGGAGCCGCCTCTGGACTTCAGGTTGTCGACCGCTTGCCAGAGCTGCTGGGACAGGATGCGCTGGCGGTTGACCGTGAACGCCACCTTGCTCGAGCGCCGGCGCAGGAACTGCGGGGCCGAACCGAAGCTCCAGAAGGCGCCCACGACGAAGATGAAGCCGATGCCTATCAGGATGACCTGGACACTGCGGCGCGCGCTCGCGCTCTCCTGGAACTTGCGGAACGACATCTGTACTCACGTCTCCCGGGATGCATGGGGCAGAACCGAGCAAGTATAGCGACTCTAATCCCTCACAACAAGCGTGCCGATGCCCCTGTCGGTCAGCAGCTCCATGATGACGGAGTGCGGGATCCGGCCGTCTATGATATGGACCCGATTGCCCTCGGCCTCAAGGGCCGCGAGACAGGCCTCGAGCTTCGGAATCATGCCCTTCTCCGCGGCCCCACTGCTCAGAAGCTCGCGGGCCCGCGACGCGGGCAGCTCGGAAATGAGCGTGGCCTCGTCCGAGGGATCATCCATCACACCTGTGACGTCGGTGAGCACTATCAGCGACGAAGGTGCGAGCGCCTTGGCCACGTGGCCGGCCACCAGATCCGCGTTCACGTTCAGCGCCTTCCCGCCCGGGCCGGCCGCTATGGAGCAGAGGACGGGCACGAACCCTCCGTCCAGAAGGTTCACCAGCAGGCTGGTCTCGATCTCCGTTACCTCGCCGACCAGCCCGAGCTCCGCGTTGCCAACCTGGCGCGCCTTGACGCACTCGCCGTCGCGGCCCGAGAGTCCTACGGCCTGCCCGCCGAGCCCGTGGATCAGGCCCACAATGCCCTTGTTGATGCTGCCGGCCAGCACCATTTCGGCGATCTCGAGCGTCTGCTCGTCGGTTACGCGCATCCCGTCCACGAACTTGGGCTCCGCGCCCAGCCGGGCCATCATGTCCGACACCTGGGGGCCCCCACCGTGCACGACGACCGGCCTCATGCCTACCGTGGCCATGAGAACCACGTCTCGCATGACCTGCCGGCTGAGCTCGGTGTCGATCATCGCGTTGCCGCCGTACTTCAGGACGATGGTGCGCCCGTGGTACTGCTTGATGTACGGCAGGGCCTCGACAAGCGTCTGTGCCTTGGCCCGAAGCTGCTCCATCCTCACGTCTCCTTGGTCGCCGGAACCCCTTGTGGCGCAGACGTCCCGCCTGCGGCTCTTATGTGTGATAGTCCGCGTTGATCCTCACGTACTCGTCGCTCAGGTCTGAGAACCAATAGTGCGCCGCGCCCGAGCCCAGCCCAAGGTCGACCATGAAGGTCACCTCCGGCTGCAGCATCTTGGCCGCGGCGGCGGCCTTGCCGCCCGGGCATGGGGTGCCGCGATCGAGCACAGGCGTGCCGCCGATGGAGATCGAAAGCCTCGCCGGGTCGGTCCTGGCGCCGCTCCGACCGAGCGCCGCCCAGATCCGCCCCCAGTTGGGGTCCGCGCCGAACAGGGCCGTCTTCACCAGAGGCGACTCCGCGATCGTCCGGGCCGCCACCAGCGCGTCGGCGTCCGTGGCCGCGCCGCAGACCTCGATCTTGCAGACCCTGGTTGCACCCTCCGCATCGCGCACGAGGTCGAGCGCCAGGGCCTCGCAGAGCGCCGACAGAGCGTCCGCGAACGCGGCCCCAGCGTCGCGGTCGACCGCAGGGTCCACGCCGGAGACTCCGTTCGCCAGCAGAAACACCGAATCGCTCGTGCTGGTGTCTCCGTCTACTGTGACGCGGTTGAACGAGCGGTTCACCGCGGGCACCAGCAGCCCCCGGGCGGCGGCACTCGTCAGCTTGGCGTCCGTGGTGACAAAGGCCAGCATCGTCGCCATCCGAGGGGCTATCATCCCCGCGCCCTTGGCCGAGCCGCCGATGCGGAACGTCCCCGCGCCACAGCGCGCCTCGCACGCCCGGATCTTGGGCCTGGTGTCGGTGGTCATGATCGCCTCGGCGAACGCCGGTCCACCGGCCCGCGACAGCCCCAAGCCCGCGAGCTTGACCCCCGTGCGGATCTTCGCGGCATCGGGCAACTCGCCGATGACGCCGGTCTGCGCGATCAGCACCTGGCCCGCCTCAGCGCCCAGCCTGTCCGCGATGGCCGCCCGGGCGAGGGATCGCATCTCGTCGGCCAGCGCCAAGCCGGCCTCGCCGGTCGCGACGTTCGAGACGCCGCTGTTCACGACGATCCCCGAGAAAGCCCCGCCGTCCGCGAGCGCCTGCCGGCTGAGCACCACCGGCCACCCGGGCAGCGTGTTCGTCGTGAACATCCCCGCGGCGGGACACGGCACCTCCGACGCAAGAAGGCCTAGGTCGAGACCGGACTGCTTCAGGCTACACCGAACGCCCGCAGCGACGAACCCCCGCGGGGCACAGACGCCGCCGTCAAGCCACACGATCTCCCTCAAGTCACTCACGTCATCCTCTTGACCATCGCCGGGGTCACCGGGTGGCTGGTCGGCCGCCCGTCGAAGAAGGCGATCACGTCGCGCACAACGTCGAGCCCCATCCGCTCCAGGGTGTCCTCGCTGAGGCCGGCGTAATGTGGGGTGAGCACCACGTTGAGCAGGCCGCGCAGCGGCGAGTCGGCCGGCAGCGGCTCGTGCTGGAACACATCGAGCAGCGCGCGGATCTTGCCCTCGCGCAGCTTGTCCGCAAGGGCCTCCTCGTTGAAGATGGAGGCCCGTGCCGTGTTCACAAGCACCGCGCCGTCGGAAACAAGGGCGAGCTCTTCGGCTCCGATCATGCCGCGGTTCTCGGCCGTCGCGCCGGCGTGAATCGTCACCACGTGCCCTTTGGTGAGCGCATGCTGAAGCGACGCCCGCTCGGCTCCCAGGGACTCGATCTCGTAGTCTGACAGGAACGGGTCGTAGATGATCGCGCGCACCTCAAAGCCCGACATCAGCTTGAGCAGATGGCGGCCGATCGCGCCGCACCCGATCAGGGACACCGTCTTCCCGTAGAGGTTGAAGGGCTTCCACGCCGGTGCCGCGTGCCACTCGCCCCGCCGGGCGACGTCCGCGACGTAGAACAGGTTGTGCGACAGCGCGAGAATGGCGGCGAGCGCGTACTCCGCGACCGTGACGCCGATCGCCCTTGCGGTGTGCACGAGGTGGATCCTGCGCTCGAAGAGCGCCTCCGGGCTATACGGAGCGACACTGCCTCCAAGCACGCCGACGATCTTCAGGTTTCCGGCGGCCGCTATCACCTCCGGGCTCAGCCCGGAGTCACCCCAGCCCGTGATGAAGACATCGACGTCGGCCAGGCGAGCGGCCTTCTCCTCGTCGCTCCACGGCTTGTCGCCTTCGCACCAGATGATGTCCGTCGTCCTTGACTCGAGCAGCGCGCGCGCCGAATAGCGGAAGTGCCGTGCGTGATGCGCCGTCGGCACCCCAACCGCCACTCTCATGCTCACTCCTCCTCTTCCGGAGGGGCCATCAGGCTGAATCTGTAACGCCGCGGCGACAGCGCGTCCAGGGAGGTGGACTCGGCTCGCCCGTTGCGGTCACATGCGATCACCGGGGGATTGGCGCCCTCCGGGACGAACTCCTGGATGACCTGCAGGCACGCGCCGCACGGCCAAGGTAGCTGCTCCCCCTCACATGCCACCGCGACGGCCCTTATCCTCCGTCCACCCGCGCAGACCATGGCGCAAACAGCGCTGCGCTCCGCGCAGACGGTAAGGCCGTAGGACGCATTCTCCACATTGCATCCAGAGTGGATGCGGCCGCTGCCGTCGAGCAAGGCCGCGCCTACACGGAACCCCGAGTAGTGCGCATAGGCGTGCTGCATGGCCTCGCGCGCAGCGGCGAGCAGCCCCTCACCGTCGTCGTCCATCAGGCCGTCCCCCTTCCCTGCGGCCCGTCGAGGCCGTTGCCGTCCCCATTGCCACCGACCTCGAACAGCACGGGGAGCACCAGGGGCCTGCGGCCGGTTCGGCTGCGGAACAGCTTGGTGAGGGCGCCCTTGAGCTCGCGCTCGAGGTCGTAGAGGTCCATCTCCTCGTCAGAGTCGTGGATGATGTCGGTAGCCAGGTCGAGCGCCTCGTCGATGAGATGCCCCGACTCGTCCACGTACACGAAGCCCTTCGTCTCGATCGCCGGCCCATCGAGGATGTCCCTCGTGCCCGCCGCCAACGCGGCACTCACGAACACGACGCCGTCCTCGGCGAGGAGCCGGCGCTCACGGAGCAGCTTCGACTTCACGTCGCCGATGATGGAACCGTCGACCAGCATGGCCTCGCCAGGGATGCGATCGACGATCTTCACCCCGCTCCCCGACACCTCGACCGTCTGGTAGGGCTCCACAGTGTGCACATTGCCGGGATCGACGCCCATCGTAGCCGCCAGGCGTCCGTACGTGTGCTGATGTCGCGGCTCCCCGTGGTAGGGGAGAACGTGCTCCGGCTTGGTGAGGGAGAGCATGAGCTTGAGCTCCTCCTGGTTACCGTGCCCGGAGACGTGCACCAGCTCGTGCGGCGTGTAGATCACCGTCGCGCCGAGGCGGAACAGGTTGTTCACGGTCCGCCAGATCAGCTCCTCGTTCCCGGGTATCGGGGTGGCCGACAGGACGACCGTGTCGCCCTGCTCGACCTCAATCTTCTTGTGCTCGGCAACGGCCATCCGCGTGAGCGCCGACGTCGGCTCTCCCTGGGAGCCCGTGGTGACAATGGTGATCTCATCCGGCTCGTGAGAGGACATCTCATCCGCGCTGATGATCAGCCCTTGCGGGTAGGTAAGATAGCCCAGCCTGGTCGCCATCTCAACGTTCTGCGCCATCGACCTGCCGTCGACGACGACCTTGCGCCCCAGTCGCTGCGATGCGTCGAGGACCTGCTGCACCCGGTGGATGTTCGACGCGAATGTGGCGATGATGACCCGGCCGGGCGCCTTGTCGAGCAACCGCAGGAAGGTCTCGCCGACCAGCCGCTCACTCGCCACGTAGCCCGGCCGCTCCGCGTTGGTGCTGTCGCTGATGAGCAACCGCACGCCGTCCTGGCCGTACCTGGCGAACGCACCCGAGTCGAGGGGCCGGCCGCCGATGGGAGTCTGATCGAACTTGAAGTCGGCGGTGTGGATAATGATCCCCGCCGGCGTGCGCAGCGCCAGTCCGACAGAGTCCGGTATGCTGTGGTTTACGTGCAGCAGCTCGATCTCGAAAGGCCCCTCGGACAGGGTATCGCCGGCGGCCACCTCCTCCATCGAGGGACGCGACACGTCGGAGAACTCAGCCAGCTTGGCCTCGACCAGCCCCAGGGTGAGCCTAGTCCCGTAGATGACTGGCGGCTGAATGCGCCCTAAGAAGTAGGGCAGGCCGCCAACATGGTCCTCATGGCCGTGCGTGAGGATGACCGCGGCGATCCGGTCCTGGTTCTGCTCGAGATAGGTGTAGTCCGGGATGACGAGGTCGACACCGAGCTGGTCGTTCTCGGGGAACTTCGCCCCACAGTCGACGACGATGATGCAGCCGGCGGACTCGAAGATCGACATGTTCTTGCCGATCTCGCCGACGCCGCCGAAGAACGTCACCCTCACCGTGCCTGCGCTACTCATCCGACACTCCCAAGGAACTCGGCCAGACGTCTCATGTCATCGAAAAGCGTGTCTCGCAGCGGCGGCTTGTGCAGAGCCGCCGCCGGGTGGTACAGCGGGAACAGCGCGAAGTGCTTCCGCCTGATGGGCCTTCCGTGGACCTCTGAGACAGCCTGGGCGACACCCGTGACCGCCTTGAGGGCCGGCCCGCCAAGCGTAGCCACGACCTTCGGCCGGATCAGTGCCACCTGGAGCTTGAGGTAGTCGGCGCACGCCGCGGCTTCCTCCGGCGTGGGCACCCGGTTCCCGGGCGGACGGCACTTCACCGTGTTCGTGATGAATACCGATGCGCGCGGGATCCCGATCGACGCCAGCAGCTCGTCCAGTAACTGCCCCGCCGGGCCGCAGAAGGGTCGGCCGGCCGCGTCCTCGCTTGCCCCGGGCGCCTCCCCGATCAAAACCAGGTCGGCGTACGGGCTGCCCTCGCCGGGCACGGCCCGCGTGCGGCTCAGCGCCAGGTCGCAGTCGCGGCACTCGCGGATGATGTCGTGCAGCTTCGCGAGCCGCGCCTCAGATGACTCCGCACTCGCGGAGGACACGGGCGATCCGCTCCTTAAGCTGGTCACTCGCTTCGTACAGCGGCGCGCGCAGGCCGCCGACCTCGATGCCCCGGAGCTGGCAGGCCGCCTTCACGGGGATCGGGCTGGTGGTGACGAACAGGATGTCGAAGACCGGTAGGAGATCCAGGTGCGCCCGCAGAGCGCCGGTAACATCCCCACCCTTGTACGCGTCGATCATGGCGAGGATCCGCCCGGCCACTACGTGGGACGCAACACTGACCACCCCGCAGCCCCCGACTGACAGGATGGGCAGCGTCTCGCCATCGTTGCCGGAGTAGACCAGAAAACTGTCCGGCGCCCCACGCCTAACGGCCGAGGTCTCGCCGATGTTGCTGCCGGCGTCCTTGAGGGCGACGATGTTGTCGACCTCTCGCGCCAGCTTGACGGTCGTGGCCGGCTCCAGCCTCGTAACGGTCCGGGACGGCACTTGGTACAGGATGACCGGCAGCGACGTGGCCTCGGCCACCGTGGTGAAGTGGCGGATCAGACAGTCCTGCGGCGGCTTGTTGTACGGCGGCGTGGTCAGCATGACCGCGTGCGCGCCGGCGTGCTCCGCGAGCCGCGTCAGCTCCAGGCTCTCCGTGGTGTTGTTGGTGCCCGTTCCCGCCACCACGTACGCCTTGTCCCCAACCGCGTCGACGACCGCGCGGAACATCAGGACCTTCTCCTCGGTCGTGAGGGTGGGCGCCTCGCCGGTGGTTCCGCAGACTACGAGGCCCGTCGATCCCTCCTCGACGAGGCGCTGAGCCAGCTCCCGGGCGACCCCGGTGTCGACCTCCAGGCGGCTGTCGAACGGCGTCACCATGGCCGTCATCAGCGACGGCATCTTGCGCATCACGACCCCCTCCCCGGCAGCGGGCGCGCTCTCCCCGGCACGCCCTACGACGACACGTACCCGCGAGCGATCATCTCCTCAGCGATCTGTACCGCATTCGTCGCGGCACCCTTGCGGAGGTTATCGGCGACCACCCACAGGTCGAGGCCGTTCTCGACGCTCGTGTCCTTGCGGATCCGTCCGACGAAGACCTCGTCGCGACCGGCCGACAGGATGGGGGTGGGGACGTCGGAGGGCCGTTCGGGATCGTCCATGACGATGATCCCGGGGGCACTGCGCAGCAGCTCCCGGGCCTCCTCGGGCGCCAGCGGGCCCCCCAGCTCGAGGTTCACGCACTCGGCGTGGCCGATCTCTACCCCGACGCGTACGGTCGTCGCGGAGATGCGGATCGACTGGTCGCCAAGGATCTTCCGCGTCTCATCGACCATCTTCTTCTCTTCGCCCGTATAGCCGGTGCTGTCGACGTCACCGATCAGCGGCACGCAGTTGAAGGCGATTCTGGCCGCGAAGGGGCTGTCGCCCAGGCGGTGCGGGTTGCCCGCGAGCGCCGCCTGGGCCTCCTCCACCAGGACCTCCATCGCGCGTTGCCCTGCCCCGGACGTGGACTGATAGGTGGCCACCACGATCCGCTTGATGCCCACGGCCCGGTGGATCGGCGCGATAGCCACGACCATCTGAATGGTGGAGCAGTTAGGGTTTGCGATGAACCTGGTGTCTCGGGTCAGGGCATCCGCGTTTACCTCGGGGACGACGAGTGGCACGTTGGGGTCCATGCGGAAGGTCGACGAGTTGTCGATGACCACGCAGCCCAGCTCCACGGCCTTGGGGCCCCACACCTCGCTGACGTTCCCGACGCCCTCCGAGCCGGCAAAGAAGACGATCCCACCGGACCGGAACGAGTCGTCGTCAAGGGGTTTGACCTCGACCCGCTCCCCACCCATGTCCACGGCTCGCGCGCTGCGAGCGAAAACGCATGGCCGCTCCACCGGCAGCCCGCGCTCGCGGACCACCTTGTACAGCAGCTTGCCCACGGCACCGAAGCCGACGATCGAGCAGGGAACCGGCATTGTCGTTTGCTCCTATCGCGCCATCCCCGGAGCCCCTCATCACTGTCCTTCGACCTAGGGGCGGCAAAACCGTACGCACCAGAGATTCCGCCTAATCAAGCAGAGCGTCAAGGCCCCATACGAGGGCGTCCAGCTCCACTACCTTGCGGCACGCGAGCAACACCCCGGGCATGAAGCACTCGCGCGATAGCGAGTCGTGCCGCACGCTCAGCGTCTGCCCAAGACCCCCGAACAGCACCTCCTGGTGCGCGAGAAGCCCCGGTAGCCGGACCGAGTGGATCCTGATGCCCTCGTACTCAAGCCCCCGGGCGGGCGAGTCCGCCGCGCCGTCGGGAGCTGAGGCGGCCAGCCCGGCCTCCCGGCGCTCGACGGCAACGATCTGTGCGGTCTGGCTGGCGGTGCCTGACGGGGCGTCCAGCTTCTGGTCGTGGTGAAGCTCGATGATCTCCACACTCGGCATGTGACGCGCCGCGATCGCAGCGAAGCGCATCATCAACACGGCTCCGATGGCGAAGTTCGGAGCGATCACCGCCCCCAGCCCGGCCCGCTCGCATGTCCGCCGCGCTTCCTCAGTGTCGGCCGGCGTCCAGCCCGTCGTGCCCACGACCGGGCGCGCGCCGCCGGCAACGATGGCCTTGAAGTTGGTGAGCCGGGAGTACGGCTGCGTAAAGTCCACCGCAACATCGCAGCCCGAGTCCTCGACCGCCTGGGGAAGGCTGCGCGCGATCGT
>Ga0315280_10000493_pt1 | contig 73227 bp, 71 predicted proteins | sample YL17G06_40_MG_FD_203697 | JGI IMG/M metagenome (GOLD analysis project Ga0315280, IMG submission 203697) | Sediment microbial communities from Yellowstone Lake, YNP, Wyoming, USA - YL17G06_40 | ecosystem: Environmental > Aquatic > Freshwater > Lake > Sediment | place: USA: Wyoming | collected... | reverse complement strand
TTTGGTGAAGGAAGCGTACGCTTACGCGAATCAATCTGTTCCAAGAATCGAGCCGGGGAAGCTTGGCCTTCCCGATGGCTCTGAGGATGATTATTACACTGCCTTCCTGCTGAGTCGAATCGCTAACCTGCCCATAACTAGAACCTATAGGAATTACTCGGTATCCGACTGGATCCGTTCTATGCTTTACACGTATTATCGAGCAAACGGTATTCTCATTCCGAACCCTGAGGAGCTTATGCTCGGCGATACGAGAAAATACGTGACCGGCGCCCTCACGATTACTCCGGAGTCCGGCACCTACTTCAACATGTTCGTACTGGACTTCGAGTCACTATACTCGGGTTGCATTGACGTCTTCAATCTCTCATACGAAACGGTACGTTGCCCACACCCGGAATGCAAGGGAAATATGGTTCCCGGATTGGATTACAATGTTTGTACTAGGCGGCGGGGTGTCTACGCCGCGCTTACGGGAGCATTACGGGACCTTCGTCTGCAAGTCTACAAACCCCTATCCAAGTCAACCCTACCTGACGCGGAGAAGAACACGAGTGCCGCCGCCTCCAGGATTCTCAAGCTCTTCCTAGTTTCATGCTACGGTGTGACCGTTCGAATTCGCGGTTTGGCAAGCCCACTCCTAGGTGAAGCGATCACCGCCTACGGCCGTCACGTATTGCAGTCCAGCTGGGATACGGCCAAGAACATGAGCTTGAAGCCCAGATACGGTGATACGGATTCAATATTCCTGGACAACCCGGCGGAGGAGGATGTGAAAAAATTCATTCACTCAATCAGAGACCGGTTCGAACTGCAACTTGCATATGATAGAGTCTACTCGGTCTGCGTTCTAAGCGCAGCCAAGAAAGCATACTTCGGCATACTGTCCAGCGGTGAGCCAGAGATCAAGGGATTGTCGATCGCAAAATCCAACTCCCCCAGATTCTTCCAACAGACATTCAACAGCTGCCTCGCAAAACTCTGCGAAGGACGCCACTCTCGAAGCGAGTTCGAACTAGCCAAGCAGCAAGTGCCGGAAATTGTCAGGGAAGCTATTCGCGAACTGAGGGAGGGGAAAGTCATCCTATCTGATTTGGAATACCGCGTCGACCTACGCGAGGATCCTCAAGAGAAATCACGGTCGAAGACGCTGCCGCAACCCTACCAGGCAGCATGGCTTCTGTTGAAAGAAGGAAAGAAACTCTCTAGGGGAGAGACTGTTGGTTTCGTTAAGGTTCACCCCTTCCGATCTCAAGGAAGACAGTTCACAGTCAAACCTACCTCGCAAACTAACTCAAGAGAGATTAACGCGAGCGACTACGTCCGCAACCTAATCTCTTCACTGAACCAAACCTTCGAGCCGATGGGCATAATACTCAACATAGCCGAAGCTAGTCTTTCAGATTTCGTGTAGTGGATCGGAATACCACTGAAGAACTTGCCAGAGGAGACTGAACGAAACTTGTTCTTGCCTGTCATTAGGCAATGAACCCTACTATGGTGATATGGAGAATCAATATGTAGCAGAGTGCATAGGGTGTTAATTGGTGAACGTGGGCATGACCAGTCTGCTAACAGTTGAAGAGAAGGAGCTTCTTATGAAGGCGAGCAGGCTAATGGAAGAGCTGATCGAAACCCTGGAAGTCAGTACCGATAAGGAACTAATCCAAGACATCGAGGACGCCCTTACCGAAGTAAGGGAAGGAAAGGCGAGGCCGTTTGCAGATCTGGTAAAGGAGCTCGGGCTTGAAGGCCAAGTTCAGGCTTGAGTTCGCGCCACGTTTCTCGCGTAGACTTAAAGACTTAGATCAGCCCACCCAACTCAGAATTTTGCGGGACGTGCAGATACTCAAAGAAAACCCGTATGCGGGGAAGATCCTCAAAGGCCGATGGGAAGGAAGCTATTCTTTCCGGATTGGCGATTACAGGGTGATTTACCTTGTTTCAGGCGACAAGGTAATTCTGCTCACCGTGGGACATAGGAAATCTATCTACGAGTAACCAGCACGAGAGGTCAGTACCTGTGGGCTTCCCAAGAGTACTCAGGCATTGGGAATCAATGCGTCAGGTGAGATTTTGGTGGGGCCGAAGGGATCCACTGCCAACCAACTATGTTAGGGCTGGAACTATACGGAGAATGCTTGCTACACTTCACTTTCGCGGGCTTAGCGAAATGATCTTGTCTTAAGGACGGGGCGCCTTGGGGGTGGCATGTCGCAACTTGCATACACTGCCAAGGCTAGGGCCCATAAGCAGTCATCGTGTGTTCCTGCTGGGTGGGTGAACTTTAGCATCCCGGAAATTGTCGGCTGGGATTGTTGGCTAGTGATCTGAACTAGAAGGTTAGTGTTGTCTCTTGGGAGTGTGAGTTTGTCACTTTCCATGGCGAGCTTCAGTCTACCTAGGATGTCTTCTTTCATTTGTGCGGTTAAGGTGACCCCTTCGATTTCTCGCATGAATAGCCTGATCTCCTCGCTTGGTCCTTCCCCCACTCCCGTCTTGTCGAGGCATCCTGCCGCGAACTGGTAGCTTTCGTTTAGCCGTCTCACGGTGCCTATGACTGCGGTGTAGGGGGTTTCGAGTGGGAACTCTTTCAGGTAAACGAGGCGTAGGTCATCGTCAACTTTCTCTAAAATAGCGATTGCGGAATGGTCTGTGTGCTTCCCGAAATCTATCCCAACCAAATATTCGCCTTGGTGCTTTTCTCCTTGGATTGGGTCACCGTTCAGCGAGTACGCATCGTCCGTGCAACCTAACACCAATGCGCTGGGCAAGTAGCTGAATTGGTCGTCTATGAAAACCGCGTTATATTCACGGTTGAAGTCGTATTCCCCCATCGTTTTCTTTTCCAGTTCCAGCCGTTCCTGCGAGATCATAGGGTTCATTGAAGTGGGCCAAGTGTAGGTTTTGAATTTCAGCTCAGGCTTGCTCAGGGCCGCGTAGAACGGGTGGTCCCTCATCCACGGAGTCGAAATCATAATCATCCTAGCGTTCGGCCGAGTAATCATCGTAGGCCTAACCACGGAGTCAATTACGATTCCTGGAATGAAATTCGCTTCATCAAGAATCACCATGTCCGCCGTGTAACCGCGAAGGTTTGAGCCGTCCCTGCCGCACGGCAGGGCAATAATCTCCGACTCGTTCGCGAACCGAATCTTTGTTCTACTTCTGTAGTTCAACAGCACTTTCGTGGGGATGGCGGATTCTGTTACGCTGAGAATTTTGTCGAAGAGTATCATGCTCTGCCTCAAACCGGCGCTGACTATCAGGATCCGTACGGAGTTGTGGGAGAGGGCGAAGTGGATGGCTTTGATGGAGGCTAGCGTGGTCTTTCCGACTTGTCGGCCGCAGCACGCGGCGATTAGCTGGGATTCGTCGCGGAGGAAGTCCTCTTGGTACGGGAACGGGTGGAAGTCTAGAAATTTCTTTGCGAACTCAACAGGGTTCTTGATGGTTTTGGTGAAGAGTTCTATGTATCGTTTGATGAGTTCCTCATTGTTCTTCAGCTTTCATCACTTTCACCATGGCATCGTGGAGTTCTTTCGTCAGGTTCGCTTCGGTCTGTTTTCCGATTCGGTCGCGGCGGTTGAGCGCTAGTTGGTGCAATGCGTTCTCTATGATCTTTGAGAGTTTCAGTTTCGTGTCGGTGACTCTGTAGTATGTGTCTTCGTCGGCTTGGTTTGAGTCGAGGAAAACTTCAATTTGTTTCAGGTAGATTGCTGTTCGCGCGATCTCGTCGACGTGTATGTCATCAACGGCCGGCTCGTAACCCTCCGCCTTCTGCAGAACCTTGACTAGCTCGTTCTTGGTACGTTCATACTCGGTCACATCCTTCTTTTGAAGCAACTCCACCTTCGTTACGGGGTTGGGTGGGGCTCCTACGCGTTTGATTCTCAACTGGCAATAGCACTCTCTGTTTGGTTCGGGTTCTCAGTCTCGGTTTCGTCCATGGTCTTCCAGGGGCCGTGTGCGATGTAATGGAACAAGAATCGTCGAAGGAGGCTCTGCTGCCTGACTCCTTGGGTTCTCGCGAGCTGCTTCACATTGTCTGTGAGTCTGCTTGGAACACGGGCGTCGACACTTCTTCGTCTCCTTTCTGGGGCCAGTCTAAGGTGAGGGTTCCGTAGACCTGCCTTGATGGCTTCGGCGATTAACAGGCTTCGCGACCAAGCGCTGCTCTCAGCCACCGCTCTATCCAACTCCTCAACTTCGGCCCACAACGACTCTCACGCTGGTCGGTTCTTGGCTGGGTCGTCGTCCGGGACGCGGCAGGGTCAATAAAAATCTGCTCGCAAACACATTCACTCAGCTCTCCCCACAAAACAAGCATCACAAAGTAACATGTTGTCCCCACAAAAGTAAACCACCCACCTTCATCGTCAAGGCGGGTTCCGTGTCGGCAAGAACCGCTTAAGACAAGCAGAAGAGACCGCATGAAACGGAGAAACACGTAACAACAACAAGCAATGGTCGATATCCCTTATATTGGCAATCTGCCAAGTGGGAATGAAAGACCGTTAATGTATCATGTCAAGATATGGAAAGGCGAGGATGGCTACTTTGTGGCGCAGTGCGTAGAACTCCCCGCCGCTATAACCCAGGGTAAAACGAAAAAAGCCGCCCTTGAGAACATCAAGGACGCCATTGAGCTAGTCCTTGAAGACATGAAGGCCGAGGTTCGAGAGAAGGAACTTGTAGTAGTAGAAGCCTAGAATGTCTAAACTGCCGCGTCTCTCTGGAAAGGAAGTCATCAAGGCATTATCCAAAGTCGGCTTTAGAGTGACACGCTAGAGGAAACACGTCGTTCTACGACACAACGATGGGCGGCGCGTCACAGTCCCGCTTCATCCCGAACTTGACAGGGGCACCTTACTCGCAATCATCAAGCAAGCTGGCCTGACGAGAGAAGAATTTCTTGAACTGATGAAACAAAAGTGAGCGTCATCGAGGCGGCTGGGTTGCTGAGAGGCGATTGGCGGAAACACGCAAAGCCATTCAAGGCGCGAACCCGGCGTTCCACCGTCAGCCGAAGCGTAAGAGAAGCCTCTCCAACGTTGACCGACGCGGGAAACGTCTTTAGTTTGCAATCCAGGTCACTCGCAAAATAGGCACGAGCCCCGTCGGCTTTCTACTCTTCATTCATCGTAAGACGGTTCGAATTTTCATTCATCGCAAAGTAACATGTTGTCCCCCAAAAATATGGTACACCCCCCTCCCCCCCACTAAGCCTGCGCGCAGGTACTGAGATTCCAACTCAAGGAAATGTCCTCTCGGTCCACGATCGTTTACTCTTGCTCTTCTCTGAATAGGATTAGGAGTGCCAGCGCGATTGACACGATGACAACGTAGAGCGAGACATCCCCCAGCGCGGGTACAATAGAAGCAACCACGCTCCCAGCGTAGAGAATTCCTAGAGAAATCAGATAGCAACTTGAGAGAAGCAGCCCAAGACGTGACAATTGCCCGAACGAGTGCTGGATTGAGGAACGCAGCGCAGACGTAGAAGGACGAGCCCCCGATCTCAAAGCCTTCCCAAAGAAATCATGCTGCTTGGAAACTGAGTTAAGAATCTCCACTGTGAACAACACCATGATGAATTGTAGAAGCGTGAATTGAAGATTCTCTGCGACTATTCTAGACAGCGTATCGGTCAACAACAGAAAGAAGAACATCGAGCCCAAAGCTAGAAGTGCAAACGTCGACCATGAGCGACTTCCCCACAAGACCGCGGCGGCTCCAGCCAAGGCCACTAAGACCAGACCGATTACTGCAGCAATGAAGAACTCGCTGGGAAAAGAGAGAGCGATAAAAGTTGAAGTTAGAAGAAGCCAAGCTATTGAGAAAACTTGAAGCCCCCTCCACTTATTGATGCAAGAGCCTAGGCTAGCTTCCATGGCATTAGCCTCCTAAGAAGTACTCGAACCGATGCTTGAGGCGAAACCTCGATGAAACGCGACACGGAGGAAACACGCCGCATGTTTATTCTCCGTTCAATTGCAAGGATTCTTCTTGCAAGGACCTCTGCCTGGTGTTCATCCTTCATGGGATCGTTGGTAGTCGGAGTGAAACAAATCACACTGTAACCAGCAGCCGCAGTATCCCGAACGACCTCCACAATCTCGTTGCCGATGAAGGGTGAAACAAAGACGATGACCGATCTTGCGGGCAGGACCGCTGAAACTATCGTCTCAACGGCATAACGAATGGGTATGAGCGCGCGTCCCGCCTTGACAATGGCGAGCCCGCTAAGAATACTTAGCAACTGGCGCTTGCCAAATGCTGGAGCGACCCACGTTCTCTCAGCGCCATAAACCAACAATCCTACACGATTTCCCTGGAACAACAATTGCGAACAGAGTGAAGCGGTCAGGTTCACCTGGAACTCTTCAGCGTCGAACGCAAAGAGTTTCGACGACACATCTTCGGAACAATCCAAGACTACCAGCACGTCGGTGACTCGTTCAGTTTCATACTCATTAGTTACGAGACGCCCTCGTCTCGCGGAAGCTTTCCAGTTAATTCTTCTCAATTCGTCTCCTTGGTTGTATTGTCTTAGTTCGAAGAACTCGGTTCCAGCTCCTAGATATCGGGACGGTACCGTTCCGGGCCAAGGGCCTACTCTTCTGGCTCGGAGTTCAACATCCCCCAAATCCTCTACTTTCGGGAGAATGGTCAATTGGTCTTGTCCGGCTATTGTTTCCGAGTATTGTCGAAAACCAAGGAGGTCGATGGCTTGTATCTTCATTGGTCCGAGAAAATAACGGCCCCTCTTTGGGGCAGACACAGTATAGGAATACTCGATTTCTCCATTGGGTCGTAAAGTGAGTAACGCGGATTTTGAGCCGGATTCGATGGTGAGCGAGTCTGGAACTTGGTCTTCCGCGTGAAGGTCGCTGATCTCAGTTGGAGATATGTTTGTGAGCCCCACTGACACCTCGATGTTTTCGCCGCCGAAAGAGCGTGGAGGAAAAACCTCCCTGCGAATTCTGATGTCGAATCTTTGGCTTCGCGCGAAGAGCGATGAGTAGAAGAAAACGACCGTCAGTGGAATGACGAAGGCTCCGAGCGTTGGCTCCCGAAAGATTAGGGCGAGCCCAATGAACAGGTAAGCCAACGCAAGATAGGCAACGGCTTTCCTAGTTAGAGCCATTAATCTACCCTAGGGACCGGAACTTTACGGAGAACTTCTTCGATAATCCTTCTTGAGTCGAATCCTCTCACCCAGGACTCCGTTTTCGGAATTATCCTATGACTCAAAGCCTCGATGGCAATTGACTTCGCATCATCTGGGATCACGTAGTCGCGGCCATCAAATGCCGCGTTGGCCCTAGCCAGTTTCAATAAGGCCAAAGATCCCCTTGGACTGGCCCCAACCTCAACTTGTCCGTGGACCCTGGTTTCACGAACAAGGTCGGTTAGATAAAACAGAACGTCGTCATCTACGTGGACATCTTCAACAGCCGTTTGCATTTCAAGTATGGTTTCGGGGCTGGCAACGGATTCAACAATGAAATCATCTTTCTTGCGAGACATTCGCCCTTTGAGTATCTGAAATTCCTCATCCCTCTCTGGATATCCTACCCGTAGCCTCATGATGAATCGATCCAGTTGGGCTTCTGGTAGTTGGTAGACGCCTTCGAACTCAATTGGGTTCTGGGTAGCCAGAACTATGAACGGGCTCTCTATTCGGTGTGACTTCCCGTCTAATGTAGTTTGACGTTCCTGCATGGCCTCCAGCAGAGCTGCTTGCGTCTTGGGAGGGCTGCGGTTTATCTCGTCGGCCAGCAGAATATTCGTGAAGACCGGCCCTCTTCTCAGTTCAAAGTCTCCAGTCTTTTGATTGAAAACGTATGTCCCGGTTATGTCCGCAGGAAGCAGATCCGGTGTAAATTGAACGCGCGAAAAAGAGCACTGAGTAGTTGCCGCCAAAGTCTTCGCAATCATTGTCTTGGCGAGGCCTGGAAAGTCCTCGATCAAAATGTGCGAATTGGTGAGGACACCGAGCAGGATCTTGCGGAGGACAAGGTCTTTCCCGATAATCGATTTTCGCAGCTCGTCGTGAATCATTTTGCAGGTTTCAGATACCGTCTCAATCTTCAACTTGCTAAACCCTCGATCTTAGACAGAAGTTGATCTATTTGTTGAGCGCTTTCATGGTTCGACTTCTTGCCCGATAGGAGTCCCAGCATTTCTTTGTCACTCACGATAGCCTGCAGCGAATCAGAATTCTTCTCGGCTAAATCGACTATCTCTCTCCTAGACACTTTCATTCGAGCCGCGAGGGTGCTCAGGACAATTGACCGCAACTTTTCAGCTAGCATACTTTGAGCTTCTTGGTCGTGCATGTCGAGCGCTCTGTGAACCGTCAAGGAAAGGTGTTGTAACTCGTCCTCATGCACCAGCTTTGAGGGGAGCCTCTGTCTTTCTCTTGGCACCAGTCTTGTCATTGATTCGATTATGATCACGGCGACGAAGAAGAACGCCAGGCCTAGAGCCAACCAAGCGAGTACTGGAAGTTGAAAGAGGAATACGTCCAGAAAGACAACTATGATACCGAAGATTATTCCTATTTGAATTGTCTCGGTGACCCGATCATTCATCTGCCTACGCCAACATTCGCTGAGAGAGCTTGCTGCAGAGATTCTAGGTGCCGAAGGGCCATAATTCGTTTCTGCTCTGTGATCTGATGAGCACTGTACCGTGCCTCCTCAAAAAGGAAGGTCAAACCCTGCACAGCATTGCTTCCAACTCTAAGCTTGAGTGAGATGTCCTCGGCAAATTCCCTCGCTGTTTCAGAAGGGCTTGGTTCTATGCCGGCATCAGATAGAATCTTGCACATGCGCTGGTAGCATTGAAGGATTGTCTCATGGTATCCCTCTGTTACCTTCAAGTTTTTTATGGCTTGTTGCACAACGTCTGCGACGTCTTGCTTCACTTCGACCTCCTGTTCCTCCTCACCTGCAGCTGCACCCCTGTTCTGAAGTGCGAGGCGAAAACCCTGAATGAGGATTAAGAGTGAAACTACGAAGATTGCCACGAACACGAAGGCACCGTAATAGACGATGGGCGCAGTTGGAAAGAGACCCGCAATTGGACTAACTGGAGGGGATGAGATCTGGGTTCCCGATCCGGTCGCGTTGATTATGCCGGCAAGCCCGTTCGCAATACGTTGAGGAATGCCGGACGACAAGAAAATGATGGCTAGACCGATCAAAACCCCATAACTTACGAGGGTCAAAAGGAGATTTGTTTTCGCGGGTTGCCCCCTCCGGCGCAACAGGAGGATGGCAGCCAATGCAGTGATGACTTCGTCACGGTGGGCAATTAGGATAATGAGGTACCATGTCATCAACGCCAAGGCTAAGATTGGAGCGAATGCTGCAAGAATCGGTGATCTGGGAGTAGCTCCAGCAACCGTCCCAGTCAGAAACAAGATTGTTACTAGGAGACCAACGAGGACGACTGCGTCTTTCTTGTCCATCGGTTGCTGCTCCGAAAGGCTAGGCTGATTGCTCACATAACTCGCTCAATTTGCTTCCACAAATCAGCGTGAACCCGGTGGGATTCATATTCCCCGTTTACGATGCGCCATCCGTATTTTTTCGCTAAGCTATGGTAGGCTTTTCTCACGCTCGTGAGGTAGGCGAGATTCTCTTCGTGAAAGTCTCTGCGCCGGCTCTTTCTTCGGAAGGATGTACGAGGGGCGACATCAAGGACTAGTACCGCGTCGGGCTTCGGCAAGCCTTCCTCTAGCGATTCAAGCCACCCCAGCTTCAAGCCATGAGCCACTCCGTATGCTAAGTTAGATGGACTGTAGCGGTTGACTATTACATATCGTCCCTGTTTGAGATGGCGAACAATCTCGTCCGTTTTCTCCCACCGGTTCGCGGCATAGAGCATGTGGGCTACGTGGTAGTCGAATCGACGCTCACGGGACAAGTAAGCTCTCAGTTGACGCCCCAGGGGAGTCACGTAGTCGGGGAAGTTCATTACTGAAATGGAAAATCCTCGAGCGCGTAGCCGTTTGGATAGCAATTGGGCTTGGGTTCTCTTCCCTGATTGGTCGATTCCTTCGAGCGCAATAAGCCTGCCTAGGTAACCTTTCATTCCCGATGTCCACAAGTTAACATAGATTCCAGTTATAGATTAAAGATGAGGCCCTCGATATTACAGTCGAAGGATCGTTCAAACGATAAATATTCTGGCTTAGCACTGAGTCGCTTTGACCTAGATTGGTGAAAGCACAGTTCTCATATACAGGAATTGGAGTACGCGACCTCGACCGGTCGGTCAAGTTCTATACCGAGCATCTTGGGATAAAGTTCATAGGTAGATACAAGATCAAAGAGACAAACGGTGAGACTGCTGAACTGAAGAGCGACGGCAGCGACCAGATGCTTGAACTCAACTGGTACTCTGACCGGACGGAGTACAAGAATGGCGATGAAGTTGACCATTTGGCATTTGAGGTTGAGGACGTCGACTCGGTTCTCGTCGAATTGAGAGCTCAAGGATTTGAAGTTGCTATGGAACCATTTGATGAAGGGCGAAGTCGACTTGCCTTCATCAAGGATCCTGACGGAATATGGATCGAACTCCAGAGCCCAAGAAAAAACTAGTACCTAGAAGGACCTCGAAACCAGAAACCTGGCGACTATGCCCAGGTTTTCTCTTGCATCTGATCGTGGAAGCCTTTGAAGCGCTTTCATCGCTCCTTCCAAATAAGAGTCTGCCTGCGTCTTGGCATAGTTGATTGCTCCATACTTCTCGTAGAGACCGACCGCCTTCCGTACCTGAGCGTTCGTTATCTTCTTGCCAAGCAGATTTGAGAAGGTCTTCTTATCCGATGGCTTGGCCACCTTCAACAGGTACGCGGCCATCAAGGTCTTTTTTCCTTCCCGGATGTCTCCTCCAATCTCTTTCCCATATTCCTTCACATCACCAGTCACGTTGAGTATATCATCCACAATCTGGAAAGCTATTCCAACTGTCTCTCCAAACTCACCCAACGCATTGACCTGGTCCTCAGCGCCCCCACCTGAAATAGCGCCCGCTTCTGTTGACAATCGCGTCAGCGATCCGGTCTTGTATCTCAGGAGGCGAACCACATCTTCTTCACTGAATTCTTTCCGCTTCCACATGCTGAATTCAAATGCCTGCCCCCATGTGATATCATAGGCGCATTTCGCTATGAGCTCGACGAGTCTATGGCAGCGATCTTGCGGAATTTCGCTTGCATTCGCGATTTCGAAAACCTTGATGAGCATCGCGTCGCCTGCGTTGATGGCTGTTGGGACGCCATAGATTCTGTGGATGCATGGTTTTCCGCGTCGAAGCTCACTTCGATCCTCAATGTCGTCGTGAATTAGGGTCATGTTGTGCAGAAGCTCAACCGATGCTGCCGCACCTAATCCTTCCTCTCTCTTTCCTCCTACGCATTCACATGCCAGAAACGTTAGGGCGGGTCTAATCCGCTTCCCGCCGCGGTCGAGCAAATCCCAGACTGAAGCGTAGAACTCTTTGGGTTCCCCGGTCCGTTGTAGGTGTCGTTCGAGCTCTTCCTCCACTCGACCCTTGTATTGTTCGAGGACTTCGAGGGCTGACTTCATAGCCAGCAGAATGTCGGCGGTTGTTCTTCAAGTCTGCTAAATCTGTCATTCCAAACTTGTTCGGGACAATCGTGATATGCTGTTCAAGTTCTGATTTGCACTCGTCGTATAAGTTGTCGGCCTTGATGAGAGCGCCAATTGTTATATATTACGTAAGGAATAACGCCGCCGTTCGAGTTAGGCGCGCCTAACCAAAAGGAAAAGCGCAAACCCATTGATCGACTACCTTGGCCTGCTCCTTCTTGGCGCATTTGCGGGTTTCACGATCTTTCTTGGGTTGCCGCTTGCTCTAGTTCAGAGCGTAAGTTTGAAAGTGAAAGGTTTCCTTAACGCATTTGCAATTGGGATTCTGATATTCCTCATAGTTGATGTGCTCAGTCACGCTTGGAATTCTGTTGCTGATGCTGCAAGCAGTGCCTTCTTGGGGAAATCCCCTGTCGGAGATGCTGTGCTTGATCTCATTGCGATGTTTGGTGGAATTGCTGTTGGGCTTTTGGGATTAACCTGGTATGGGACTCGATACATGAGGGAGAGTTTCGTACGACCTCCACTCGCTGATACTAATGCCACTGGCGGAAGCGGCGATCTCGGTTATGGCAAGCAGGAACTGCAACTTGTACAACAGGTCAACGCTCACAGGATCTCCATGATGATTGCGATAGGCATCGGGGCTCACAACTTCAGCGAAGGACTTGCAATAGGGCAATCGTACGCGTCGGGAGCGATAGAGCTAGCGATGATGTTGGTGATCGGATTCGCTGCCCATAATGCCACGGAAGGCTTTGGGATAGCTGCTCCTCTTACGGGGCTTTCGAAAAGGCCGAGAAATCGCTTTCTTATGATGACGGGTTTGGTTGGTGGTGGCCCTACATTCATTGGAACTGCGCTGGGTAGCCTTTGGGCATCAAGTTTCGCCTACATCTTCTTTCTAGCTATTGCTGGGGGTGCATTGGTCTACGTCTCAATGTTGATGTACAATTCTGGTAGAAGGCAAGTCACGAACGATATTCTGATGCTCGGATTCTTTGTTGGACTTTCGGCAGGATTTGTCACGGATCTGTTGGTTACGCTTAGCGGGGCCTGACGAGTTAGACTGCCGATCCAGCCACGTATTTTGATGTGAGGACCCGCCTTATCTCCTCTGAGATCTTCTCTCCTATGCCTGAAACTGACATCAGCTCCTCCTTGTTAGCCATGAAAACATGTTCAACGGTGTGAAAACTCTCCAGGAGTTTCTTGGCGCGTGTATTGTCGATGTTGGGTAGACTGGAAACTATGAATTCCTGCTGATCTTCGATTGTTGTGGGTTTAGGCAAGGTCATTATTCTTGGTGCACGTTTCTCTTGAATCTGCTCGCGGCGAGCCATCGCGAATATCATTTGTGCTGTTTCGGATGGTTTCTGTGTCCAGACGATGGGGATTCCGTAATCCAGTAGGATGCTGGCATAGGCTCCCATCATAGCTTCAGGTCGAACTCGCCCTGAACCGGTAAGGGTCTCGCCTTCGACGATGATTACGGGTTTCGTGTAGACGTTCTTTAGGTTGGCTGCTTGTTTGAAGAGACGCCCGTCAATTATTGATGATGCAAAATCTTCCACGTCTTTCCGCTCTACTACGACCCTTTCGGAGAGGACGAAGTCGCCCACCTGCAATGTCTCAGATCTTACCAGCGCTCCGAGTTTCGCTAACTCCCTAGTGACTAGGGCGCCGAGCTCTCTCGAGTCGACTACAACCACTATTTGTTCAACCATTTTTTCTTCCTTCATATCTGATGAGATGAATTTCTCAATCTTGATTTGGTCTGGCGCCTGATCTTTCTGCGCCCTCATGAACTGCCGTATGGCAGTCGCCATCTCCCTTTCCTTCCGCTGCGATATCCAATAGTAGGCTTCATCGCGGGTACCCTTGGCGATCAGTATCGTCGCTTGCCCGGGTCCCTTTCGACCCGTCCTTCCACGGCGTTGAATGTAACGAATGGCACTTGGGACGGTGTCGTAGAAGATGACCTCGTCGCATTCCACTATGTCAAGACCCTCCTCGCCAATCTGAGTGGCGACTAGAACATTGTAAGTGCCCGCTCGAAAGTCATCAAGAATTATTGTCTGCTTCTTCTGAGTCAGACCGCGATCTTTCCCTCGAGACGCTTGTCCCACGAGACGAACCGCCGATACGCCCTCAACTCGATTTAGCAACTCGACGAGCCTCGCAGCCGTCGTCCGATAGTTTGTGAAAACCATAACTCGCCTAGCTCCCCTTGCCAAGGCAACCCGAATAGATCTGACTAACTCAGTAACCTTAGGATGGTCCGCTTCCTTAGCTACGACTTCGTCAACAATCGCGGTGACCTTCGCAATCCGAGAATCATCCAGAATCATTTTCAGGCCTGGGGAAGCACGTTTTTGACCTTTCTCACGCAGACTGTCCAAATGCTCCTTTAGCGCGGGGAATCCTTGAGTTTCCAAAAACTCGATCGCGCGAATCGCGTGGACCGAGGCATAGACGTACCCGAGGTATGGTTTGACCTCACGCTTTCCTCGTGCCGCATCCTGCAGAATGCGCTGTCTTGCTCCGAGAACGTCCCTTAGCCTAACTCTGTCTAATGCTGCACTTTCAAGGTATCCATGATCACGCACGGTACGGAGCCTTTCCCGCAGGAAAGCCTCCAACTCACGTTTGACATCGTAGAATATCTGTGGAAGATCGACGTTTATCCACTTGACGTCTATCCCGCCGACGTATGGGCGCACATCTTCGCTTTGGGTTGTGCGTGATTCAACCCACTCGAGGTGGAGATTCTTGCAGATTTCGCGAACGTCGGCTACAGTGGAGCCAGGCGAGGCTGTTAATCCCATTATGAGACTCCCGTCGACCGGCGCATACCGGTCCGCTATGAATGTGTAAGGGTAGTCACCTACTGCCCTATGAGCCTCATCGAAAATAAGCAGAGAGAATCCTTCAAGTGGCACCTTTCCTGTGATCAAGTCATTCATGAAAACCTGTGGCGTCGAGAAGATCAGGCGCTTCCTCCATAACTCTACTCGTTGCTCAGGGGCGACCTCGCCTGTGAGCCATGCGAACGACTCCGGCTCTAAGGTCATGAGCTTCTGGAAACTTCGGAAGTGCTGTAGAACAAGTGGTTTTGTCGGAGCCAACATTACGACGCTCTTGTCTGGCATTCGTCTGAGCCGTTCCGCGGCTACGTAGGCTGCGATCATGGATTTGCCTAGACCAGTTGGCAAACACACCAAAGTGTTTGTACGAAGAGCGTTGCGAGCTATTGCTTCCTGATAGGCTCGGTGTTCGACAGACTCTAACCTCAGCAGCGGATTGGAACTGAGGTCTAACGGCATTCGCGGAACACCCTGCTCTCTTTGGTCTACATAAGAAAACGGACGACGGGTGTATAAACTCACGAGGTGACGCGTTATCCATGTTAGATCTCGAGTCTGCGAAACATCGTTTGAGAGTGAGTTCAGAAGAAGAGAAAAAGAAGAAGGTAGGTGAGCGCTAACTCTGTTTGGCGCCGCAACTTCCGCAGAAGCGTGCGCCCGCAGGAATACTCGTACCGCAACTGATGCAGTGTTTCGTTCCTCCGGTACCTGGGGGCGGTGGAGGTGGAGGTACGGTAGGAGTAGGGGCCGCAGCTCCGCACTTCGGACAGAACTTCTGGTATGGTTCGAGTGGGTTGCCGCAGGAAGCACAAACCATTCCGCCGCTAGGGGCTGCGATGACTTGAGCCTTCAACTCAGGTGGAGCACCCTCGTTGTAAAGTAAGCCCAATGACCTGAAAATGAATACGGCCAAGATTGGTGAGATGATTAGGGAGATGAGCCACCCGACGATTGGAATTGCTCCAGCAACGGCTCCCACCACGATGGCAATTACTGCAGTGAGTATCACCCATCCCAGATACTTGCCCCATCCAATTCCTCGAATGATAGCAAATATCTCACCGAAAGCGAATGCCCTCCCGAATCTCCCAGTCTTGACCATGTGAGCCATTCCTGCCCCGAATATGATTAGGAAGAAGAATGCTAGGACTATCCCGACAAGTAATAGGACCAGACCTGTACCGCCGAACGCCATAGCAGAGCCGATTCCTTCGCCTTGGAGCATTACGCCAGTGAAAATGGAGAATCCGCCTGCGGCTAGGAGGACTATCGGGATAATCATGTAGATTACCCCGGCAAAGAAGACCTTCGCACCGTCTACGAACATCTCGCCATATCTTTCGAGCTTCGGTGGTGCCTCGGTTCCTGGCGATTCTCTCAGGACCCTCGCTGCATAACCGATGACAATCCAGTTTACGACCGGTATGATATCAAGTACGATAAGGATGATTAATCTCCCTGCATCACTGAAGAGTTTCTTGGCGTAATCGAAACTATTACCAAGATTTTCACTAAGATTCAATATTCAGCCCTCAAAGTGGAGATGACTCGTTCAGTGCATATAAATTGGTACGAATAATCACAACGCAGACAATGAGCAATGGAAGCTCAGTCTTGACTGAACAATAATCTGAAAGATTATACGAAACGCGAATCGTATCGGAAGACCCACAGATCCCTCAACTGTCAATGGACTTGTGACGCTAATGGGAACCTAGGTTTGCGCGGCACCGCATCGATCGCAGAACCTTGAGTTGATTAAGATCTCCGCTCCACAGCTTGTGCAGTGCTTGGTCGCAGTCAGTGGGGGAACGGTGGGCTGTGCAGGTTCAGCGGATGTCGGGGGCTCCTTTAGTGCTTTCTTTAGGAACACCAGCAGATCGGGCATGAGTTCCGGTCGCTGGTCCGTCAGGTATGCGAGATATGCCTGGGCATTGAGCTGGGCCGCCAGATATCGCCTTGTGGAACGATAGAGACCAGATCCTCTTCTACCAAAGATGAGGATGTGAAAGAACTGAAGGAATTCAACTATACCTACGTAAATCGCCCAGAAGTAGTAGATGATTCCAATTGCGATTCCGTAGACCCATCGTACAAGAAGCTCGACGCGAGAGGCTTTTTCGACGTATGATGCCATCTCATAGATTTCTTCCGAACTCATGAAGAACACGCTACACGAACGTAATTCGCTCTAAATCATATAAATCGTGGCAATGAATTGCGGGGTTATCTGCTGGCTGGGTCAGTCGGCGGACTGGCTTCGGAGTTTCCTTAGCTTCTCTATTGCACTGAGCCAAGTGGCAAGGGCGTTTCCGTAGGCGACCAGTTTGTCCGGATTGGTTTCGTTCTTCAAAGCCAGGTTGAGTTCCTGGATCTTGGCGAGGAGTGTTTGCTCTGAAGTCTCGAGGATCCTGTCGGCCATCAGGCGTGTTTCCTGTTCTGCGCTTTGAATGATGATAACGGGTTTGTTGCATCGCGGGCAGAAGGTTTCCTTCCCTTTCCTGAATAGTGGGGTTCCGCATTCTGGGCAGCTTTCCTGAAGCATTGTTGCCCCTGATTTCAGAAGTTCAGCCATTTTTTTGACGTCTAATGCCAATCTGTAGACCATGGACGAATATTGCGAACTGCATTTACGTTTGTTGGAGTCGATGTGAATTACACTGTGCCAAGCCCATGTGTCAGGAAAGGCTTTAGATAGCGGCCGTGAATGTTTTCATTGAAAGGTTTCCTGTCTTGCGGGGTGGCCGCCATATCAGCAAAAGTCAAGCGCAAAGAAGAATACGAGGGCCGAATCAAACAGGCTCAGGGTATTCTCAATGAGGTTTCCAACGACAACACGACCCCTCGCAATATCCGTCGCGCAGCCAAAAGCGCCATGGATACTCTTCAAGTAGGAGACTTGAGCATCGGCGTCAGAGCCGCCAACGCCATATCAATTCTCGATGACATCAGCCAAGACCCGAACATGCCACCCTATACTAGGGTAAAGATATGGAACGCCGTCAGTCTACTCGAAGCCATCAAAGACTAACTCACATCGGCAGACATGTGCTACGCCGTCTTTATCTCCAAGCAAAAAGAAACACATCTGAAAGGTTGGTTTCATCTTGGACGCGGCTGTCCAAACGCTCGATATAAGCAAGCGTTTCGGCGAGCTTACAGCAGTCGATAAGATCAACCTAACCATCGATTCACGCGAAATCTTTGGTCTTCTCGGACCCAACGGGGCCGGCAAAACTACTCTGATTCGAATGCTCACGACCGTCCTGCAACCCAGCGATGGTACAGCAAAGGTTGCAGGATTTGATATTCGACGGCACCCGAACGAGGTTCGACAGAACATAGGCGTAGTCACCCAAGCAATGACTCTCGACGTCGAATTGACGGCTTGGGAGAACATGGAACTCTATGCGAAATATTACAGCGTCCCAAGTGATACTCGTCACCAGAGAATCGAAGAGCTACTCGGCGTTGTTGGATTGGCCGAAAGAGCTGACTTCACTGTTGGCAGTTATTCTGGTGGAATAAAGAGAAGACTCGAACTTGTAAGGTCAGAGCCGCATTACAGCTTTCCGCTCAGGTGCGGGTAATATCCGCACATGATCCAACTCTAACTATTGATCAAGCGAACTTCTACCGAAACGTTCTGTACATCGAGTTCATGGCGCCCGGTTCACTCGTTCAGGCTATTTTCATTGCATCTATAATCGGTGGAGGAATCTCCATCCTATTCGATAAGCAGAGAGGAATCTTTGAAGGTTATTTGGTTACGCCGCTCAAGCAGTACGAGATTGTGGTCGGAGTACTCCTCGCTGGGGTCGTTAAGGCAATGTTCTCAGCCCTTACGATGCTTCTATTGGCCATAGTCGTCGCAGGGGTACGACCGATGGCTGATGCCGTAAGTTTCGCGCTAATGATCTTCACGATCTTCCTCACGGCCCTTGGACTAATCTCCATGATGACAGCCTTCGCAGTCAGAGTACCGGCACCAGAGGTCTACCAGTTTACTGCTTTTCCAATCAACTTGGTACTGTACTTTACGAGCGGGGCGATCTATCCAATAGATGGATTTCCAAACTGGATGCGAACTATGACCATAGTGAACCCTGAAGCATACGCGGTCCATGCTCTTCGACTGCTAATGTACAAAGGAGCGAGTGTTGGAGCAGTGGTCGGGGACTTTGCATTCTTAGCGGGCTTCACCGTGTTGATGGTTGTGATAGCGACCCTAGCTTTCAAACGAGCGCTTTGAAATGGCTCCAACGCCAATTAGAGAATGAGTGAATCTTGAAGCGCAACCTTAAATCTGGTTAGTCGAAAAGTCAGCACACACATCACAGGGACTGAATATGACGAGGATGAGAACACTCTTACCTGTAGCTGCGACGTTCTTGCTAGCTCTGGTTGTTAGTGGACATTATCCGATCCCCAACGCACAGGCAATTGGTGTGGCCAATGTCGTTGTGAAGAATGTGTATTGGGGATCTAACGCGATGGACCCGTCAGCAGCTCATCCGGGTGATGTGAACGTACAAATTTCCATCATATTGTCAAATGTCGGTGATGATGTGGCACGTGGGGTTAACGCCACACTGCTGCTCGGTCCACCACTTACCTATACATACTATCGGGACGGCGTTCAGTACTCTGCGACAACAGTTTCACAGATAGCAGGCGACATTAGTGCTGGAGATAGTTTCACAGTCGCTTTCACCGTCGCGATCGATTCGAACGCGAAGGAAGGAATCTATCGCTACAACCTCCTGCTATCGTACAAGTCGGCAAGAGAACTTTCTCAAGTCAACAAAGCTCTAACCGTAGACGTGCCTGTCTGGAAAGGAGAGCTTCACGTACAGAACGTAGTTACTCTTCCAACGAAGATTTACCCGGACAGCAAGCAGGTCGCCGTTAAGGTCATGATTGTTAATTCTGGGAGAGGCGCCGCGAAGGACGTTGAATTGCGAGTAGGTCTCGATTTACCGTTCAAGGCATCGTCTAGTGGCTCTGACAGAATATTCGTAGGCAACATACCAGCTGGACAAGTGTCCGAGGCGGACTTCATCGTTGATGTTGCTAGCGACGCAAGGTTCGGGCAATATTCCGTGGTATTGGGTGAGGAGGTTGGAGACAAACTCGTACCGGTGGGACAGATTCCGCTCTATGTTAACGAGAAGGTCAACTTTGATATTGTAAGCGTAACTCCAAGTGTGGTGCACGCTGGGGACGCTGGCGATGTCATACGAGTTGCAATAAAGAACACTGGTTCCGTCAAAGCAGACTCTGTGCGAGTGCAGTTACGAGTGGGCAACTTCTTCACGGGCACACTAACGGACTTCCTCGGAACCATGCTAGCAAACGAGACCAAGGTCGCTTTCTTCACCGTCGACATCGACAGCAAAGCCCAGGCGAGACAGTACAACCTCGACCTCAGGTTTGATTGGACCCAGGAAGACCAAGCACTAGACAATACACTGAGCATCGTATTGGCCGTGGAAGCGGCAGGCGTCCCGGTGACATTGATCGCGGTGGCAGTGGTTATCATCGCCGCAATTGGCGGATACATGTTCATTAGAAGACGCAGAATGAAGGCTGCACAGACGCAGTCAAAGTGACAAAAAAGAGTTCAGGAATAAAATGGAGCAGAGAGATGATTGGCTCAACGATGGGCCATTGCCATCGTATTGTTAGGATTGACAGTGAGCCTTGCTGCTCCAGCATACGCACAGACAACTCTCGGGAATCTTAACGGCTCAAGCCCACTTTACAGATCCAACGATCATGAACTCAACCCAACGAACACATTCGGAACGGCACATGTCCCAGGCCCACTTGGATATGTATGGCCGGGCAGTGGTCTCAACATTTATTCTGGAGAGTCGACGAACCCGCCCGGTTATCAATCGCCCTATGAGGATTTCGAAGAACCAATACAAGCAGCGACTGGCACATATGCGCCGGAGGGCGCTATTCTAACCTCCACTGCTAATCATGACAGCGTCGGCGACCTCATCTTCGCCATAAACTTCTTCCAACCAACTGCCTTCATCACAAGTACAAATCCAAACCCGATGTTCAACTACACAACCATCGCAATATACCTACCCGCCCCCGTCTTCGACAAAACGGGCACTCTCATCCAAGACGGCTTTGAACCGGCCGGAGGCATAAACTGGGCCGCCGGAGACAACACGAATATCGTAACAACAATCACAGACAACTACGGTAGCATTTTCGTTACAAGAGCCGACAGAAACGACCCGTTCGAACCGGGTTCATGGCTGCTTTTCATCACCGCGCCGAAAAACATAACCTTCACGCCTGGGAGGCACTGGTCTGAGTGGTATTACATTCGCCTCAACCAGATGAAAGCCCCTCATGTGGCTGGAAGATACTTCTTCAAGATTTTCTTAGGCGACCACTACCCGGTCCGCAGGCAACAGGCATCACCTTTGTTGGTCAATAGCACGATGCCGATGGAGAATTGGCCTGTTCTGCTTGTGAAAGGGGAAGTTGATCCAGCCGTCATATCCGGGACGTTAAGGTTCGGGGACTCTTCAAGTGTTACGCTCTACGGTCTGCCGTTAGATTTGCCTGGTAGAGTACGTGCAGTAGGAATGGCCACCAACCCAACTACTGGGGAGCCTACGGGAAGAGCGGTAGAGGCTCGTGGATACCTCAACGCGACTTCACATGGGCATTATGAAATTGAAGGCGTAGCCCCGGGCATATACGACATATATGCGTCGGCGGCAGGTTTCCCCGAACAGAAGATCGCGGAGAATGTCAAGATTAGACGTGGTCAATCGTTTACGTTAGACGGTCTCTTGAAGATGGGTCCTCAAATCCGCGGAGAGGTATTCTCCAAAGAAGAGTTCGGCTCCACCCCATGGCCCGCACAACGACCAATATCAGTCATAGTCTACGATAGTAACACGTACGACGCTCCTAGCATAGTAACGTCCTCACCCACAAACCTAACCCACGCACCGTTCATATCATATGTCAATGGAAATGCACTTTTCACAGGAAGCGGTCTACTACCGCCCAACACTCCGAAGCTCGTCGGATTCCCTTGGGAAGGCCCGGTAGGATACTATTCCTTCACTTCCCCACCAACCTTCAAAGATAAATTCGGCCTCTTTAACGGCGTAGGACCAGCGCAGAGATGGTGGACTGACCCATCTGGCTCCTTGGAGCCAAACACGTTCCTCGGTTCCACTAAGTCCGAGTTTATTTTTCAGTTCGGGAAAGAATCTGTCTACGGAGCACCGACAAAATTCTCGGGAATGGTTCCACAAGTCTTCGCAACTTGGACTGACAGCCTTAACCCCGGCAGGTACTATGTTCGTGTCTTTGTGAATGGCTATGTTCAAACATCCAACGACGGAACACAGCTCATAGACTATTCATTCCAAATCACCAGCATTGGTTCACAAAACGTATTCGTCCCAATCGACCTACAGCAATCAAAGACGATAAGCGTCACAGTGCATTTCCACGACACTCCTGGATCACTTGTTGAGGCACCAATTCGAGGACCTGATCCACGCAGATTCTTGATTGCTGAAGCATTCGCCCGGGACGGATCACCGGCAGCGTTCAACTTCACACAGGTTGCTTCGACAGACACTGCAGCGGTTATCGACTTGAATGGGTTCGGGATGGCTGGACCTACACTTGCTCCCGATCCGAGAGCGCTCATCAAGTACTCTCTCGCGCGGTATAGAGGAATATTCGATTACGGTCTGCCGACGGATGCTTACTCAATTCGAGTTTTCATGAGGGGATACATTCAGGCTCTTCCTCCCGCAATGGAATTCGACGAACTTGATCAACCCATCATTACCACGCTCACCATCGGGAAAGGAGTAAGCGAAGTTAGTCTGCACATGTATCGTGGAGGAGGAATCAACACAACCATTTCGTCAGTGGACTGGCAATCGCCTCCTGTCCAGAGAAACTGGGTTTGGAACAACGTTACGGTGAGCACCCTTGTCTATGATGTGAGCTCACAAGCTTTCATTGATGCGATCTACTTCTGGGATGCCCATTCTAACCTGTGGAGGTTGCCCCAACAGAATTCGAACTTCGGAAATCTTCCATGGCCTGGTTGGCAGGCTTCCTTCGGACCCGGTGCTAGTCTGATTGTAACGAACGGCTCAACACAAGTAGATAGGTTCGGACCGGATGTCCCAAGTTCTCTCTCGCAAGACCAATCTCAGGATCAATCTACAACGATATTTCTGCAACAGAACTTCCATGTCGGTTTTCTCTTCAATTCAACATCGTATAGGACACCTTTCTTCCGTTCAACCTTAGCTATCTATCCCGGAGTGTACGCCTTGAACGCCTGGACTTATGGTTACGTACAGGACAACGTAGCCGCTCTTGGAGATTTAGGGAACGTTATGGTTACGGTCGCATGGTTAGGCCACGAAGCTGACTGTAGGATTCAACTGATCAAGGGACTTAATTTCACTATTACGATACCCTTCAAGACGGAGGGAATCTTCACTGGAATTCCTTACAACGCCTCCATAAGGATCCGGGTTTTTGATGAAGGCGACACTCTGGTTGCTGCAACGACTCTTTTCACTGATCTCTTTTCCCTAAGACCATTAGTTCCTTCAGCATCCAACTCCGGTTTCTTCGCGGACGGGAAGAAGCTTTTACATCAAGCAATTCCTGCCGGGACCCTGACCTTAGGGTATTCCAACCTCGCAGGGCTCTTCGAGTATGTTGAACCCAGCTCGGGAGGGGTAGGAGTACGCAGTGCCACCCTCTTTTCCGCAGATCACGGAATCTGGGGCCGATCAAACCATCCAGGCTCGTACACAGGTAGTTGGAAAGTGATGGTGGACATGGTGAACTGGTATTTGCCGAACAGCTACTATCCACCGGTGCCAGCGCTTCTTCAAGGCGAGTCACCATACTTCAACCCGTACAACCACCTTGGTCCGTACCAGCAGAGGGGTTACACGACAATACCAAACGCTCCACAGGGCGGTGAAGCCTCAGTCGAGTTTGAACTAGACCTAAGGGGCTACGTTCAAGGCTTGGTTCTGGCGTTCGATTGGAACGACGCAATTAGAACGGTCAGCTGGGCTGCTATTCAGATCAGAACAGGTTCTACAACTTACAACTGGTTCAGTTGGGATGGATGGTTCGACGGGTACCTCGATCCGGGCAGATATAACACAACGGTCACCGAATGGACAATTCAGAATGAAGGCCACAAGTCATACAACTTTCCCCTGACGATCTCGCCGGGGCAGTCGAATGGGGCTATTAAGATCACAATGGATGAAAGCTGGATCCCAATCCCCGAACTACCTGCAGCCCTCCCCATTATGATCATGACCCTGGCACTCAGCATCATCATGCTTAGACGCGGAAGAAAGACTAGCAAATAACCACATTACTCAGCTTCCCGGTCGACCAAGGCAGATGACAAGTTGGAGAGCTTCGTAGCCGTATTTCCAAGGAAAATCAGTGCCATAGCGCGTCTACGTGATGATCGTCGTGTCAGTCTTAGTGGATTTAACGATGCTCACTGGCAATAGGCATTTATCGGCTTACTCGTCCAGACTCCAACCCTTCATTGCTCGGCCTACATTGTACGCTTCGAAAGCAATACGGCCACAGGCAGCATCACGAAGCTGCTTATGAAAAGGATGAGCAAGTCGCCGACAATCGCATTGAGACCCAAACCCAGGTAGATTATGCGTCTGAGCGCTTCGTTGCCATAAGTCCAAGGCAAGGCGAGTGCTATAGCGCGTCCACCCGATGCCAAAAGTTCGGGTGATTGAAATATGCCGGTCAACTGGAAGAGAGGAAATGTGAACGCGATCTCAAGTACGGTTAGCGTTGATGATCCGCGGATTCTAGAGGACATAACCAAACCCAAGGATAGCGTAAACACGGCAATCAGTGCAGTCGTCAGATAGATCAGCAGGATATTCCCTCGAATGAGTAATCCCATCATGGAGAAGATCACGAGCATTAGGGTTGTGCGGAGTGCTGTTAGAAGAATCGTGGCAAGCATCTTGCCTGAATAGACTGAGAGGATGTTGACGGGGCTCAACAGTAGACGAGGCAGGGTTCCTCGCTCACGCTCTCGGGTTATCGCATTCACGATATCGTCAAAGGCTCCCAGAATTGTGATCATCCCAAGGAAACCGGGCAGTATTGGGTCTCCGGTGGGAGGTCTACCAGAGACCGGTCGAACGATGATGTTGACTGATGCAGACTTGACACCGAACTGGGCACCCGACGTCGACAGCAAGTCTTGTGCATCCCGGTTAACCGATGCCTGTATCAGTGTCGGTGCCGTGATCTTCGAATTGTCAGTTTGAATTACGATGAACGCGTGTCCCCCCGGGAGTGCTGCGCCGAATCCCTGTGGTATAATCACAGCCCCCATGACGACACCTGTCTCCACGTGACGAATTGCCTGCTCTTCTGTTGGAACCAGTTCAATGACACGAATGATTGATGAGGAGGTCATTTTGTCGACAAGCACTTTTGACGCAGGTGAGTTATCTAGATCAGTGACTGCTACCGGTATGTTGAAGCTCGGCGCGCTGAAAGCCGCGACAATCATTATGAAGATACCGATGAGAAGAATTGGAAACATGAAAGTGAGAATCAACGAGACAGGGTCACGGCCGAGCTGCTTTAGTTCCTTGATCGTGATCGCAACCGAGTCCCGAGCCAATGAAATCAAAATGCTAACCTCTCCCTCGACCGCGCATACAGGACATAAGCGGCCGCATAGAATCCCAAAGTTGCAGCGATGATGTATTCCAAATCCAATGTTAGGCTAAGTAGTGGTCGACCGATTAGCACCGTGCGTCTGAGAATTTCGAACCCATAGGCCCATGGTAGTATGTTTGAGATGGTTTTCGAGATTCCTCTCAAGAGCTCCTTGTCTATTACTAGGCCGCTGAAAGCGAACAAGAAGAGCACCAGGAAGAACTCCACGATCACCACAGCCCTTGCCCCGACTCTTAGAGCGGAGACAAGAAATCCGAAGCCCATTGTCATGAAAGCTATCAATAATGAGATGATTAGAAGTGTCCCCAAATCGGTGCTTGGTCTGGCTCCGTATGCGTAGACAGAAATCCCAAGAACTATGAGGGAGCGGACCGTTCCTATGATGGAATCGAATAACGTCTTACCGAGCATTATAGCAGGTATGCCTGCGGGGGTGGTAAGCAAACGTGCAAGAGTACCTTCTTCGCGTTCTCTAGACATGCCACCAGCGATCTCGTAGAAGGTTGCGAATATCTGCACTACGCCGAGTATGATAACAAGTCCAATGTTGAACGATGAGAATATAGCGCCTTTCTGAATGATCTCGACTTGCGTTAGCCCAGTATTCTGGGTTGCTTGCACTTCGACATTAGGGTTGAAATTCTGCACATCACTTCGAAGTGTAGTTGATACTTGGTCTGAGACACCTGGCTCTGCGTCATCAGCATAGACTACTAGCTGAGCAGCCTGTCTGCTGGCTAAGTTGGCATGAAATCCCTTAGGCACAACTATTACTGCATAGATTCGTCCTGTTCCAAGTTGAGAGATCGCGTGATCCTCAGCGTAACCAAGGAGTAGACGATTGAAGTCTCCTGAGCTGACAAGTCTTTGCAGTAGTCGACTGGAGTCTATCGTCGCGTCATTATCGACAAATGCGATTGGAATGTTGGCTGTTGCCGAGAAGTGAGTGCCGGCTCCACCTCTTCCCGCACCAAGACTCACCGTGAAGAACAGTGGAAGGACTACGAGGGAGATCAGAATTGCTGTGCGGTTGCGTCGGAACTGACGGAACTCATTGCCCGCTACTGCAAGAACATCGTTCAGGAACTCGAATCTCGACATTGCGGGCCCCTAGTCACTCCTTAGTCCGCGCAGCTCACAACGCAATTACTTCTTCGGAGAACCGCCCTCCAAGAATCTGTCGATTTCCTCTTCCCCACCCGTCAGCGAGATGAACGCTTCTTCGAGAGTTGGCTCCCTCGTGTTCACAGCCAATATTTTTGCCCCAGAAGCCAACAGTGTTTTCAGGACCCTCTCTGCGAGCTCTTCATGCTTCTCGCATGTTACGCGAAGCATTGGATCATCGTACGTGACCTTGCATACGTCTCCAAGCTCTTCGACCTGATCAATCTGCTTGGGCGACAGACCTGGAGTTTCAACCTCAACAGTGTTGAGCTCGTTGACACTATGTTTTAGCTCCATCGGGGTTCCGACCTGGACGAGCCTGCCTGCGAATACGACCCCTACGCGGTCGCAGATCTTGTCAGGCTCTCCCATGTAATGCGTCGTCCACACTACGGTCACGCCTTGGTCACACAGTTTTCTTGTGAAATCTTGAAGGGCAATTGCGGATTGAGGGTCGAGGCCTGAGGTTACCTCATCCAAGAAAAGTACCTGAGGATCATGGAGTAGAGCCGCACATATCATCGCCTTCTTGGCCCATCCAGAAGACAGAGCAGCGACCTGTCGTTTGGCTTTCTCCCTGAATCCGAACATCTCAAGCAGCTCCTCAATCCTCTTCTCTGCGGCTGCTCTAGGAATGCCATACAGGGTACCGAACAGTTTGAGGTTCTCCTCAATCGTCAGATCCTTATATAGTGAAACACCTTCCGAGACCACGCCGATTTGACGTCTAACCTCGGCAGCTTGATTGAGGATATCATAACCCGCGACCGTTGCTGTCCCGCGCGTAGGCTCAATGAGCGTGCAAAGCATGCGCACAGTTGTTGTCTTACCAGCTCCATTAGGGCCAAGAAGCCCGAACAGTTCTCCTTTTCTAACGTCCAGATTGAGACCGTCGACGGCTGTAAAGCGGCCGAAGTTCTTGGTCAACGCTTTGGTCGTAATCGCGTAATCAGCCATATCTATTTCCCCTGGCCCGCAACTGCTCCTCAGCTTTCTGTTGAGCCACTAAAGAGGCTTTACGCCGTAATTCACGTTGGCGAATGCCATTCCACTTCATGCTTATTCTCTCTGTGATTGGCAACACGTGCGACGACGAAGAGTAGGTCAGACAGCCTGTTAATGTATGGAATCATCTGGTCGCTAATTTTCTCGGTCTTGTCTAAGGTAACAATGCTGCGCTCAGCTCTTCGAGCTACGGTTCGTGCGAAATGGATTATGGCTCCGGCCTGACCTCCACCGGGTAGTATGAAGGCCTTCAAGGGAGGTAAGTCTTCCTGCAGCCTGTCTATCGTCTTCTCCATGGCGATGATCTTCTCCCTTGTGATTCGTGGAACTTCGTCATTCTGAACCGCGCTCGCCAAATCAGCGCCAGCAACGAAGAGATCCTTCTGCAACTCCTCGAGGAGCGAATCCAAATCTCTGTCCTTGAGGAAAGCGCGAGCGAGCCCCAGCACGGAATTTAGTTCGTCCACATTGCCATATGCTACGACTCGAAGCGAGTCCTTTGAAACACGGCCGCCGCCTACTAGGCCTGTTTCGCCTTTGTCGCCAGTTCGAGTGTATATCCGCGCCAACCTTGACCACTCAGAACTAAGGGGCTGAACAGAAATTTAGGGCCGTTGGTATACACTAAGAGTGGTGTTAGGTTTGAAGATCGGGGTCCTCTTAGACGAGCCGAAACTTCTGCCCGGATTTGACTATACGTTCTATGAGGTAAAACCGTCGAGTGGGAGGGTTCTGCAGCCCCTACCGAAAGCGTGGAATGTTGTCAATTGCTTTGCAGATAACACAATTTCCCAGAGCAAGCCAGACCTGATCGCCACATGCAAAGGAGAAAGAGCGGTAAGAGGCACGCCGAGACATTTCCTTTGGGACTGGATTTGCCCTGGTAGAACTGAATACCGAGAATATTGCCTCAAGATAATCCGCGATGTCGCTCAACATGACGTGGCTGGTGTGCGGTTGGATAGCGTGTGCTTTCCCCGCGAGGGATACTGCGACTGCCCTACATGCACAGAGTCACAGGAGAGGAGTGAAATGGACCCTATTGAATGGCGAGCGCATCAGGTTGAGACATTCATCAAAGAAGTACGCGAAGCAATCTCATGCGGTCTAGGCCTAACATTGGAACCTGACCCATGCTTTGGAAAGGAAAGGTTCGGCTTAGATCTAGAGAGAGTGTCGCAGTACGTTGACTTCATCTCGACCCCTCTCTACATGGATTACTCAATCGTCTACTGGCTCGACATACTCGCCAATTGCTTCAGGAGAAAAATCTCGAAACCTTATTTCATTGAACTCTATGCGGGCCGTCCAAGAGCTCCCACAAAACACCTAGTGTCTGCTCTTGCAGTGGCTTCTGGATACGCAGACTGCTTAATCCTCTCCACATATGAGAGCGGTCTCTCTCAAACTCTGCAACGGGAGATCACCCAGGATGCTGAGGTTTGGAAGTTCCTAGAGGAACGGAAGTGTGAGCCGATCTTGGAGATTTTGAGACGTTGGCAGAAACTAATGTGAATGTACGTTTCTGTACGCTGCAGCATTGAGGAAGTTGGAAACAACATAATCAATGAAGAAGAAAACTCGTCCAGCTATGAAACGAGGCTTGCAGCGGCAGGTTTTAAGGTCAATGCGAAATGAGCTGAACAAACCCAAGAAGACAACTGGTGGAAAAACAGACGGAACCAAAACGCTCAAGATCATTTCGTAAACTTGCCTACGACAGCGTGTACAGGCCTGGAATCGATCTTGCCGTGATAATAGCGGCTACAAGCAGTCTCGTCGACCTGGTCTCACTATTCCTTCCCTGGTTGGTCGGTGTCAATTCAGAATATACTCCCGGTCGAGGCCTAACCTACAGCACGGCAATACGACTAACAGGATTTGATGTCTTTCAGCTGCCAGATTATGAGTACGTTATTGTTGTTATCGTTCCCGTAGTGTTGACATGCATCTTCGTTTATCTGTCCGTCCACAGCGAAGGAATCATTCCTCCGCGCATTAGCTACAAGACCAAATCTCGAATAATCCTGTTTCTGGCTATGTTGACCTCCATGGCACCTGCCTTTGTCTTCTTCAATACCTTCAGCGCCGGACTCTATCTGACTTCGCCCAGACCTGGCGTGTTTGTTGGGAGATGGGAATTGGGCGCTGGAGCTACGATGCCAACCTACGCCGGATTCGGATTCTTGTTAGCACTCGGCCTAAAAGTGATCAAGGACTAGGCCAATCTGGACCTTAGCTTCCTAGTTTGCGTCCACAGTTACCACAGAACTCTGCGTAATGCGGATTGACGTTACTGCAGAAGGAGCATGTGACAGAAAAAAGAGAGCCACCACAGCTATAGCAGAATTTGTTTCTGCTCGGGTTCGTCATTCCACATTTGCTGCAATAGACTACTTCTGGTTTCTTAGGAGGTTGTTCCATTAAAGACCCAACACAATGGAATGCGACTGATTACCTTATAGAACATTCGAAGAGGCGAGAAAACTCTGAATCTTGGCAAATACCCGATTGAACATGGTCACCGTAAGTTTTCCCGGTTGTGTATTTTGTCGACTCGGATGATACGATGCGCACAAAGCCGGGTAAGGTTCCGTCAGTCTATAGAAAGCTGCGTGTTCAAACCGTAAGCCCTTAGTGTCGATGCCCTGTTCTCTCAGAAATCTTGCATAAGTATCGAAGGCGGTTCGCCCTAGTGCCAAGACCACTCGCAGGTTCAGCAAAAGCATGAACTCCTGTGTCCAGTAGCGTTGGCAGTTCTCGATTTCATTCGGTTTCGGCTTATTCTTCGGAGGCGCACATCTTACTATGGCCGTCATGTAAGCGTCTTGCAGCTGAAGCCCATCATCGACACTGTTTGATGTCGGATGATCGGTGAAACCGAATTGATACAACGCCGCCATCAGGAACTGGGCGGAGCCATCTCCAGTAAACATTCGGCCTGTTCGATTGCCGCCATGAGCCGCAGGGGCTAACCCTAGTATCATCACTCGAGCGTTCGCGTCTCCAAAACCCGGAAGTGGTTTACCCCAATACTCCCAATCCAAGAACTGCCGGCGTTTCTTCTTGGCAACTAAGCTGCAGTACTTCCTCAGCCTCGGACAGAGTTCGCAAGAGACCGCAGCGGAGTTGATTTCACTTAGAGTTTGGTATGTTTGGTATGTGGTTGGCTCTTTTCGCAATAACTAGCCCAATCAGAGATTTTCTCCGCTAACACTGAAGACCTGTGCGAGGCCCTGATGCTGATCGTCACCGAAATAGGTGAGGGTAATCGGGAGCCAACCTGTCCAATTCATTGGGAAATGTGCTTCGAAGTATCCGTTCTGCTCGGTCGTCGCGACTTGAGTTCTGTAGGCGCCTCGGAGATAATAGGTCATGTAGACTTTAGCCCCAGCGACAGGAGTGCCCGAGAGAGTCTGCAAGTACCCCTTGACTCCCACGGCAACTCCTCCTCGCTGCCCTATAGCCGAAACAGAAACGAACTTGGTCTGATCACCCTTCGTCGACAGTTGTGCTGTGGGCAAGGTAACGAAATCGGATATTGGAACGTCACTGGTTGTGCTCACCGTCACTAGTGCCCATCCTGCAACCACTATCGAGACCACGACAATTAGAAGAATCATGATCGTCTGAGTCTTGAGTCTCTTTCTTGGTTCCGCGTCATCCTTGTTAGCCATTACATTCTCCTCAGCGCATTCGAAATCTCCTTCCAAACGAACAGTATTAGAGTTAAAGTTTTCCGGCCGAGTATTGCGCTTGAGCAATCTTATCGTTTTGGACCAGCCTGGAAGAATTCCCAGATCACTATTCCTTCATTACTGTTGTGGCTGGTTTTGCCGACAAGACTCTCGGGCAGGTACCGCACACCTCCAAGCCATGTGTGTCCTCCACCTTCTACGATGTAGAGAACCACTTCGCTGTTCTCTCTGCAGTCGCTATTTGTTTCATTGCGTACGCGAGTACCATGATTCGCGGTGTGAGGAAGATATGTGAGAAGTGGGACAGGTGAACACCCGTCCAACTGGACCCATTTCTGAACAGTATCATTCACAGACGAAATCTTCCCGTCTTGTCCGCCTCTGACTTCTCTCCCAGACGCCGGGACAAGCGGGTCCTCAGTTCCATGGATGACCAATGCCGAAATGGGTCTCGAAGGTGAAAGGGGCCCTCCCAGATTCAGTCTGAGTTGACCTTTCGTTCGCTTGAGGAAAACAAACTTATCTATAACCGGTTGTATGCTCTCGGCGGAGTCTACAAGAATGTCCGAAGGTTCAGTTCCCATCCTGATTCTGAAGGAAGGTTCACAGAGGACTCGCGGTCGCGATGCTCAGCGAAACAACATCCTAGCCGCGAAGGTCATCACCGAAACAATTCGAACCACCCTCGGCCCTCAGGGCATGGATAAGATGCTAGTTTCTGGTATGGGTGACGTAGTGATTACAAACGATGGAGCCACCATAATGAAAGAACTCGACATACAGCATCCGGCCGCCAAGATGCTGGTTGAAGTGGCGAAGAGCCAGGATAATGAGGTTGGCGATGGTACAACCACTGCCGTCGTTCTTGCAGGCGAACTATTAACGAAAGCCGAGAAATTGCTCGATCAGGACGTCCATCCAACCGTTATTGTTGAAGGTTACAAGAAAGCATCAGAGAAGGCTTTGGAGATTCTCCAAACACTTGCCGTGGATATCCAGCCGACCGACGAGAAGACCCTGAAGCTCATCGCCATAACTTCGATGAGCACCAAGGCGACTTTAGGAACCAGCGAGTATCTAGCGAACCTAGCTACGAAGGCCGTCACTCAAATCATGGAAGAAAGAGACGGGAAGACCAGTGCTGATATCGATAGAATCAAGGTGCTGAAGAAGAAGGGGGAGAGCATGGAGCAGAGCGAACTCATCAAAGGCGTTGTCGTTGATAAGGAGATATCGCATCCTCAAATGCCGAAAGTTGTGAAGGCCGCGAAGATTGCTTTGCTTAATGCAAAGCTTGAGATCGAGAAGACGGAGTTCGATGCGAAAATCAACATAAACTCCCCAGACCAAATGAAGCGATTCCTCGACGAAGAGGAAACAATGCTCCGCGATATGACGGACAAGATCAGTAAGAGCGGAGCGAATGTCATATTCTGCGAGAAGGGCATCGACGACCTTGCTCTGCACTTCCTCGCAAAGAAGAACATAATCGCGATCAAGAACATCAGCAGCAGTGACATGGAGAAACTCGCCAAAGCCACGGGCGGAACGATCCTAGCGAGCACCAAGGACATCATGGCTGAGTCGCTCGGCGAAGCGAAGCTGGTTGAAGAAGTGAAGATCGGAGACGATAAACTGGTTTACGTGCGGGACTGCAAAGACCCCAGAGCAGTGACCGTGGTAATTCGGGGCGGTTCTGAGCACGTTGTCGATGAGGCTGAACGATCATTCCATGACGCTCTTTGCGTTGTCAGGGACGTGGTTGAGGATCACAAGATCGTCGCAGGTGGAGGTTCCCCTGAAGCCGAAACAGCGAAACAACTTCGCGAATACGCAGTGAAGGTCGGAGGGCGCGAGCAACTAGCCATTGAGGCATACGCTGAAGCCCTGGAAGCGATTCCTTTGACGATAGCAGAGAACGCAGGTCTAGACCCAATTGACATTATGGTTGAACTCAGATCGAAGCATGCAGAACCTGATCACAAATGGTTCGGCGTTCAAGTCAAGACTGGGAAAATTGCAGACATGTTTGCAGACAATATAATTGAGCCTCTGAGAGTGAAGCAGCAAGTCGTCAAGTCTGCCACAGAAGCCGCGAGCATGCTTCTGAGGATTGACGATGTAGTCTCATCGAAGGGTACGAGGGAAAGCGGTCCGCCCGGCGGCGCAGGTGGAATGCCTGGAGGTATGCCCGGCGGAATGCCTCCCGGAATGATGTAGTCCGAAACAATATCCAAGAAAGCTCGCTCAGAAGAGGCCAACTGAGGTGGCTGCGAAGCTAACCCCGAAGACCATCAAGTTGATTGAAGGTAAGAACTTCGGATTTCTAGCCACCCTAATGCGCGACGGATCACCTCATGTCACACCAGTGTGGGTCGACTACGAACGTGACGCAGTCCTCATCAACACGTCGGTGGGACAGACCACACAAAGGAACATGAAACGAGACCCACGGGTCTCAATCGTGATAGTCGACCAAGATAATCCGTATGATCGAGTCATAATTCTAGGTCGGGTTGTCGCCCAAACGCAGGAGGGTGCAGAAGAACACGTCGACAAGTTGGCCGAGAAATACACCGGAGCCAACAAGTACCAAAGGGCATCGCCCACAGAAAAGAGGATAATGATCAAGATACAACCGAGCCGAATCCTCTAACGCAATTTCGCGTTACACCTGTTGAATCGTTCAGGCGAAACATTTGTAATGTGTTAAGGCTATAATAGAACTAAGCCTGACATGTTTCTTGCGATAATCTTGTCGCATACAGTTGAATCGTCATCGCAGGTAGACACCTTAAGAAAAATCACCGAGTTTCCCTCGTACGAACAACCCGGAATGCACCAGTGCGCCGAATTTCTTTCGGGAGAATTAGCAAGGCTTGGATATCATACGACCGTCGACAAGCTGAACAATGTTTTCGGTGAACGAAGCTTCGATCGCGGTGAAGGTAGCTTTCTCATTAACGCGCACTTTGACACTGTTCCCTCAACTTCGAAATGGGTTAGAGACCCGCTACGTGCGTCTGTTGAAGGCGATCGATTATATGGGCTCGGGACATCGGATGACAAAGGTTCGGTTGCAGCGATTCTGTATGTCCTTGCAAAGTTGAAGGATTGTCGGTTTCGGAAGCTTGAGGTGTTGTTCTCGAACTATGAGGACAACAGTGCGGTTCTTGATGGGAAGACTTGGTTGGGTACTCCTTACTTTCTGGAGCATCACAATTTGGAATCCAAGAGCGGAATCAATGTCGAAGGAACCGTGCATGACAACAGGTTCATGGTTTCCATAGGTTGCGGTGGACGAGTTGGATTTGACGTCACCACCATCGGAAAGCAGGCACACTCATCTGATCCTCGACTGGGACGGAATGCGATCTACGACATGATGAAAGTGATCGAAGCGCTCAGGAGACTGCCACCCGCACGAATGACAATCGATGATTACGAGGCATATACAGAACTCAACGTGAGCATTATACAGGGAGGTATCGCAATGAACATCGTTCCAGGCGAATGCACAATAACTTGTGAAAGACGGGTTCTGCCAAATGAAGACTGGGATGTTGTCAAGAAGGCGGTTGACCAAGCATTAGCGAGTGCGGAAAATGTCGACCTTGAAGTGCAATTTCGGGCGCCTCAAAGATCCTATCTCCTAGAAAGAAGTCACCCGGCTGTCATGCTAGCAATAGAGAGCGCTCAACGAACACTTGGCTATGCTCCGGGATTCAAGGTTGAATCGGGACGGACTGATTCAATCTACTTCGATCAGATGGCGGGTATCAAAACCGTAATATTCGGACCAGGAGAAACGGCGCACATACCCGACGAGTACATCAACGTCAAGAGACTTGAAGAATTCAGCAACATGTTATACTACATGTTATCCAGATGAATTCGTATTCAGTGAAGATTCTAGCATTGATTTTTGTCAGAATCCTGAACATCTGACGATTGTGTGGTTGAAACGGTAGTGTACAGGCTCGGATTGCCCTTTACGCATAGGAAAACTAACGGCTCTTCTCGTTCGTTGGTGAATTGGTGAACGGCATTAGATGGAATGAATACTGTGTCTCCGGCGCGTATTGGGCGAGAGACTGACCTGTTCTTATGCATTCTCAATAAGCCTTCGCCATTCAGAACATACACCTGATGCTCGTACTGATGTTGATCAAGAGGAGTGCATCCATCCTTTTCCACAGTGTAAATGCGGAGCGCAAAACGATTAGATCCATGCCGCTCATCTATCAGGTATCTTACCTTGACCTTCTCAGCGCCTCTCTTCCGCAAATCCTCTACTGGAACATCCTCCGCATTTACGACGAAAATCTCGTTCTTACCCATTGCTTCCTGAACCAAAATTCCAACCTCATCGGGAAATATTGCTACTGCTTGGCTTGTCAGACGGAGCCTTTCACTACTAAAACCTCTCTCTGCAACTAGTACTTCAGTGAAGAGTGAGGTTGATCGGTATTACGCGATAAGCAAATCCTTAGTCCCAGAATAGTCTCGTTCTGGCGTATTCACGCTCGGCCTTCAGGATGTCGAGGAAGAGATCTTCTTGAGTTCTGTGGATTCTTCTCAGAATTCGCGTTGCCGTGGCGGGACCTACGCCTCTACCGCTCATAACTAGGACGGCTTCCTTTCCCTTCGTCTGCACTAGGCTGGCGCTCTGCCAAGCCTGCCGCCAATTATGCTCCTCCTCAAGGCTGAGCTTACTACCCTTTTTCTTCTTCTTGACTATCCCTGCAAGAGCATCGTTAGATCGGTATGTGGCAGCGATGAGTGTAGAACGGCACTTGGGGCAATGGACCTTCTCAGGCAGTTGACCCACGACTCTAACTGCGTCCCAGTCGCCGTTGAAAACGCACACCAAACGCACAGTGTCGGCTAGCAGACGCTCTCTCACAATATCCGTCAATGACTTCGACGGGACAGCCGGCCTCAGCAGATCATGCGGAATGATCTTATCGATTATCGGTGTGGCGTAGGGTGAACATGATTCAGCCCGTTCCTGCGCTACATCAATCAATATCTCATGATCGCGAATTCTTGCGACTATATCCTTGGTCGTGGGAAGATCGAATTTCTCGAGCAATACCTCTCTATTGGTTTCGATGTTGACTGGAGTGCCTTTCATAGCGCGAACTAGCATGCGCGCACGATACGACTTATAGTCAGCTTTTCTCTCAACAATACCGAAACGTCTGGCGACATGCCAGTGCCTCCACGCAAACAGGTCTGAAGTTTGAAGAGCTTCGATAAGAATAGTCTCAACATCTTCTGGCGTGAACTTTGAAAGCTCTAAGGCCACCATTTCAGGTTCGATCTTAAACGGACAAATCAATGCGATACGGTAGGGATCCGTTTGGGTTGCCATGCTTACACCGTACTTAGCGCTCAGGAGGGACGCCAGAATCATGGCCAAGGTGTCATTTGCGGTGCTTCCGAAACATGCGTGGATGACGATGCAGTTTTCGAATTTCTCGACGATTATGTGTTTGTCAGTTGGCAGAGGAGAATGCTTCAGATGTGCTCTAACGGTCTCTGTTATCTTGTCGAAGGCTGCATTCGTGAGTTCTAATTTCTTCTGAATCTCGTTAAGCGCCGTCGGATCGTCGAGTTTTGTGGAGACTTCCGATCTTAATCTGCCGACTTCCTGTGCGGTGTCATAACTAACGGGAATAATCTCTCCTTCCCAGCTCGGTATTGCATCGAGGGTTGGAGCGGTTGGTTCAACCTCGACCGAGAGTTTCTCTTCGTTGACGTTGATTATCTTCCAAGTCTGACCATGAATTATGAAGACAGTCCCGCTTTTGCATTTTCTCGCTACGAAATCCTGATCGAGGGTACCGATGCGCCGTTTCCTGAAAAAGTCAAAAACATCAAAGCGCTTGACATCCGGTATCACTGAGAGGTTCTCGTAGTAGTAACGGAAAGTTCTAGGAAAGCGAGCTGAGATCACACCCTCAACAAGCCTAATGGTGCCTATTGAGTCGAGGAACTTCGTTAGTGCGTGTAACTCCTCGCCAGTGAGTTCACGGTAGAGATAGGACCTATGAACGATCTCATAGACTTCGGCGAGCTTAGCTCTCTTCAAGTCCAGAGCTATGCCGGCAATCTGATGAGCTAGGACATCGAGAGCCTTCTCATGAATGGTCGTATTCTCGATCCTTCCAGCCTTGGAGTTGACCGCGAGAACAGCTGCCTCGAGGAGGTCGTCGGCCCAAGCACCGATAACAGTTCCTTTCGCCAGACCCCGCAAAGTATGGCCACTGCGTCCCACACGCTGAATGAGCCGAGTGGACATTCTGGGTGACATGTACTGTACGATGAAATCTACTCTGCCAATGTCCATCCCTAGTTCAAGAGAAGAAGTACAAATCACACCTTTGATTGAGCCATCTTGGAATCCTTTCTCGACCTCTTCTCGTATCTCTCTTGAAAGCGAACCATGATGCACCTTGATTGGGAGGCTAGGAGCTAGGGCATGAAGCTGAGATCCAACTGCCTCCGCTTGTTCGCGGGTATTGGTGAACACGAGCGTTGACTGCTTTTCCGAGATTATTTGAGCGATCTTCTTTGCTCTAGCTATAGTGGTGGGGGGTAATCCGAATCTGTCTGAATCCTTAGCGTCTTCAGATGTTGGAGGAACGTATTGGACATGAACTTCGAATTGACGAAGTTCCTCGGATTTGGCTACCGTAACTGTTCGACCGGTGCCGACTAGAAAACTTCCTACCTTGTCTTCTTCCCCCACTGTTGCAGAAAGGCCAATTCTTTGGAAGATTCGGCCGGTCAAATGCTCCAAGCGTTCTAGGGCTAAGGTAAGTTGTGCTCCGCGTTCGTCGGTTGCGAGTTCATGGATCTCATCTACAATTACCCATCTGACACCTTTGAGATGCTCACGCATTCGGCGTCCCGGTAGGATGGCCTGAAGAGTTTCGGGAGTGGTTACGAGCATTTCGGGAGGCGATTTTGCTTGCATCACTCTTGTGCTGGTAGGCGTGTCTCCGTGCCTGACTTGGACCTTGATGTCAAGTTCTTTTCCAATCTCGTACAGTCTACGAAGGATGTCACGGTTCAAGGCTCTGAGAGGCGTAATATACAGAATTGAGATACCTTTCGTCTCACCCGCGGACCGGCGTTCAAGAAACATGTTAAAGATGGGAAGGACGGACGCCAGCGTCTTACCAGTGCCCGTTGGGGCTATTACGAGGACATGTTTTCCTTCAAGGATTGGCGGGATGGCGATTCTTTGAATGTCGCTCGGCTCTTCGAGTCCTATTTTCTCCAGATGCGCTCGAATCGGTCGATGCAATTGTGCGAAAGCGTTTTCGAGCATCGACACTTCACCATCTCACACTACTCTTGAGAAGCATTTCGCAGCCTATGATGGCTGCGTCATCTACGCGGATGGTTTCTCGTAGGCCAGATAGACGAAGATAAGAACGACTGCTAGGAATGCGAGGAACATGATTCCGATTTGGATGAGCCCCCATAGCTCGTCGACGGTCATTGTTTTGACGCTCGCTTTGACCGTAAAAAGCAGGTTCCCATTTAAACACTCCTAAACCCGCCGATACTATTCGAGATCGATCCTCTCCTTCGCTCTCCAACGATCCGTAATCTTCGAGTACTGCGAGTCGTTCTCAGCTATTCTTTCGAATTTATTCAATGCCTCAGCGATTCGTTGGGCGATTATGTGATAGCAGAGGCCTCTCTTCTTGTCCATCACTCGGAAGTAGTAATCATCACAGTAACAGAACGGTATATCGGGCATGACTTGATATTCACTCGTTCTCCCCTCAACAACCCAGAGAACTCGACCACTGGGTCTGAACTCATACCGCCTAACCTTGCGAGACCTAGCCAATTCCCAACCGTTAGTGAAGCGCTCACCGAATGCTTTCTCAAGATGCTCTCTTAACACACCCGTGAGCCTGCGCCGCGTCTTCAGTTCGGCAAATGCATCGTCCATGAGTTTGTTTTCTAGTTGATAGGGGCTCTGCATATTCATTCCAACGAGGAAAGGCGGCGCCGCGGCCGATAAGTCTCTGACCGACTTTCAAAGATGCCGATATTTATTGACCAAGTTGACGCGGCGAGAATACCATTTCGGGAAACGTTTTTAAGTGGTCAAGCTTCGGTCTATGCAATTGCGCTTGAGCGTTTTGAGGCGCAACCGTGTTATGCTCCGGTAGCGATTCTCGGAGGCAAAACAAAATCATGTATCACGAACAAAAGGGCAACATGCCGAAGTACGTGCTGACGGGCACGACTACAATGGGTTTAGTCTGCAGGGATGGCATAGTCCTTGGCACAGACACCCGTGCAACACTTGGAACATTTGTGGCGCACAAGAAGGCGAAGAAGGTCTACCAGATTGACGATCATCTAGCAATGACAATTGCAGGTGGCGTTGCCGATGCTCAAACTGTGGTCGAAGTTCTGCGCGCTAACTCGAAGCTTTACAGGTTCGAGAAAGGTCTCCCCATCCCCGTAAGTGCCGTTGCCCGGTTGGCCGCAAATCTCCTATTCTCTTCGAGATATTATCCATTCATTCTCCAATCGATCATAGGCGGCATCGACGACCAGGGAGCCCACATCTTCGCCCTGGACCCATTGGGCAGTGTTACTGAAGAGAAGTGTGTTTCAACCGGATCCGGTTCTCCGGTTGCCTATGGTGTCCTCGAACCCGGTTACAAGGAAGGAATGTCCATGAAGGACGCAATCCCGCTTGTCGTTAAAGCAGTGAATTCCGCCATGAAGCGCGACTCCGCAAGTGGGGACAGCTTCGACGTAGCGGTCATTTCAAAAGAAGGTTACAAAGAACTAGGTGAGGATGAGAAGAAACGGATACTCACTGAGACCAGTTAACTTCCCGTCACGAGAATTCTGCATAATCATACGTCGAAGGTTTCGGTAGTGGCTAGACTTGTCGATGAATCACAGGCGAGAATACGAGAGACCATAGTCACCCATATGCCGAAAGAGGCTGAAATAACAAGAATTGAGTTCGAAGGCCCGCGACTGGCAATCTACGTGAAAAACGTAGGCCTGCTCCTTGAACAGAGCTATGTGGTTACGGACATTGTTAATCTGCTTCACAAGCGAGTTGTAATTAGATCGGATCCTTCGATTCGACTCAATGAAAATGAATCTGAGCGCATAATCAAGGGGATCGTTCCAATCGAGGCTGAGATTACAGAGATTAACTTCGATCCAAGCCTAGGCGAGGTGGTCATTGAAGCTAAGAAGCCAGGGTTGGCTATCGGGAAAGATGGAATGACCCTTCAGGAAATAATCAAGACAACCAGCTGGCGCCCGAGGGTTCTACGTGCGCCACCTCTGCCCTCCAAGATCATTGCTAGCACCCGGCATATCCTTCACTCGGAGAGCGAGGAGAGAAGCAGAATCTTTAGAGACGTCGGAGAACGGATATTCCGTCCAAGACTCTCCAGAACTTCAAGCGTCTATCTGACTACTCTCGGAGGCTTCCACGAAGTCGGCAGATCTGCTATCCTCGTGGAAACTGAAGAAAGCTGCGTCTTACTTGACTGTGGTATCAGTGCGGGTGCCGAACAACCCATCAACGCTTACCCGCGGATTGACTCAGATGACTTTGACATTGAGAAACTGGACGCCGTGATAATATCGCATGCACACCTAGACCATTGCGGGTTCGTTCCTTTCCTCTACAAGTATGGTTATGATGGACCGGTCTATTGCTCTGAACCAACCTCAGTATTGATGACGTTGCTGCAACTCGACTACTTGGACATATTCACTAAAGAAGGCGGATACGCGCCATACGACCAGAAAGACGTACGCGAAGCCGTCATGCATACGATCCCCGTAAAGTACGGCGTAGTCACTGACGTGGCACCCGACATCAAGCTAACGCTTCACAATGCAGGTCACATCATAGGAAGCTCAATCGTTCACCTTCACATCGGAGAAGGATTGCACAACATCGTGTACAGTGGCGACTTCAAGTTCGGACGCACGATGCTCCTGGAACCTGCCACTTGCTCATTTCCACGAGCTGAGACACTAATCATGGAGAGCACATACGGCGGCCCTGATGACGTTATGTCTGACAGAGAGACTGTGGAAGGCAAGTTAGCGAGGATCGTCAACGAGACCGCCGAGAAGGGTGGAAAGGTTCTCATTCCCACTCTGGCTGTGGGACGAGCTCAGGAGATTATGCTTGTTCTGAACGCTTACATGAAGAACAAGCAAATCAAGGAACTCCCGATATTTCTCGAGGGAATGATTTCCGAAGCAACGGCCATCCATACAGCTTACCCGGAATACCTCGCCCGCGACCTACGCGAGCAAATTCTGTATAAAGACATCAACCCGTTCCAATCAGATTATTTCACCAATGTCGACCATCCATCCGAGCGCGAGAAGATCTGCGCAGGTGAGCCTGCTGTAATTCTGGCGACTTCAGGCATGATGGAGGGCGGACCTGCAATCGACTACTTCAGATATCTCGCTCCAGATGAGCGCAACAGTCTGATATTCGTGAGTTATCAAGTCGAAGGAACTCTCGGTAACCGGTTGAAGAATGGTGCTCGTGAAGTTTCCTTGATGGGTAGAAACGGAAAGGTTGAAGCAATCAAAGTGAACTTGCGCGTTGAGAGTGTCGAAGGCTTTTCGGGACACTCAGATAGAAACCAACTGTTCGCCTTCCTCAAACGTGTCTCACCTAGGCCCTCACGAGTCATACTCGGACACGGGGAGAGAAGAAAGACTGACCTATTCGCCCATCAGATCTCTAGAATTCTCAAGTTGAGAACAGTCGCACCGGACGTAATGGAAACACTCAGGTTGAGGTAGGCCAGGTAGGTTACTCCGTCTCTCCGTTCTCTTGAGCGCCGGTTGCGGTAACGGTTACAGGGAAGGATTCCTTTCCGCGCCAGACCTTCACAGTCGGCGGAGTCATAACGATCCTCTCCTCACCAAGTCTCGCAATGTCGCCTTGAATTGACTTTATAAAATCAACCAGTTCATTGATAGCCGACTTGGTTTCTTCGACGCTTCGTTTCGCTATTGGAGTTATCTTGACGATGAGTATGTTTCCCTCGATTATCTCTGCCTTGATTCTTGGTACGTCGGTTGGGTCTCGGAGTGGAAACGCTTTGACATAGATTGGATGCTGGATCGACGGATTGACCAGTGGGAACCTATCGTCTCTCTCATCGTCTGAACCAAACATCGAAGCCTTCACTGTACCCGAGGCTGTGACTCGAACGGTGGCAGTTTAAACGTTTGCACCGGAATCAGGGGATTCTAACACGTCCATGTACAGACCCAGCAAGGCTTCCGCTGAGAAGTAACCGAAGTTTGTCACCTACGTGTTTAGAAAAACCATGCTCAGCCAGACAATAGGAACCAGCATTTCCAATGGAAAACGTGATCATTCAGGGGCTCTTCGTGGGGCTAAACGAGTTCCACAACGTGTCCCCGACATAGTGGACATTCGTAATGACCTTACCCTTGCTCATCGATTTCATGACTCCGGAATCCATATCCGCTAACCCGAGGGCTATCGCCTTCCCGAACTTCTCATCCACAATGACGATCAAGTCGCCTTTGCCAAAATCACCCTTGACCTCTCTGATCCCAGGTCTCATTATTTGAGCCCCATTGACTACATGCGGGACCGCACCCATATCCACCACAACCTTAGGCAACGAGTTGATCACTTCTTTGAACTTCAATGAAGGAAGAAGACCTGTCTGCGTACGGAGAATCAGAGGTCGCTGATCCGCGAAGATTATCGACCCGTCCTCGACGAGGAGCTCCTCAAGATCGCTGGCTGATTTCAGTACCTGTTCTGCCGATGAGTAACGTTGAATGAAATCCTTGAGAAGTTGTTTAACCTCTTTGTCTTTTAGGTGTCGCTTGGGCGGCAAGTAGATTTCAACCAATTACATTTGATATGCGTACTTAACATCACGCCAATATCAGATTACTCGACTGAAGACTGCGCACGAGTAGCCTAACCTTTAATTTGAAGCCCTCGCCTTTACGGTCAACTCACTTCCAATAGACAGGTCAGAAAGTACGATGTCTGCAGTTGCCGACAAGATCTTCCAAGAGAGCCTGGGCAAGATCGTTCTCGTGGAACTGAAGGGTAGCCGAACAATACGCGGCAAGCTGTACAGTTACGATCAGCACATGAACTTGGTTCTTGAAGACGCGGAAGACGTTTCCAATCCGGAGAACATCCGCAACATAGGCACAATCATTGTTAGAGGCGACAACGTGGTACTGGTTTCGCCTCCGCCGAAGAGGTAACGGACCACCTAGCCTAAGCAGTTCTCGATGAGCGGATCGGTATGACCAAGGGTACAGCGTCCTTCGGAAGACGGGGACGTTCGAAGACGCATATTCGGTGCAGGCGATGCGGACGTCACTCCTACCACATAAGATGGAAGAGATGCTCCGCGTGCGGTTTTGGCGCCACTAAGAAGCTACGAGGATACTCTTGGCAGACACATACTATGAACAGATACAGAAGAATCAGGTAGCAACGGTTCTCTAGTTCCGCAGAAGCCTCGCAGAGTTCAACACCCACTCGACTGGGTAGCGCTTAAGCAATTACTTGAATCATTACAAGTCGTATACAATTCTGGATTTTTGTATACAAAATTGAGTCCCGTCGTAATCTACTTGAAAGCTGGACTCATTTCGACGGGGCAGCCGCAGCGGCTGCAGGTGCTGCCGGTTTCGCTTCTGGAGCCGGGGTGGTGGGTGGAGGAGCTGGCTTCTTGAAGGTCTCCAAGAACGCAATAGTCTGAAGCTTCGGGAAGAATTTCTCAACATCGGCGACCAAGGTTCGCTTCGCTACCTGCAAACCTTCTAAGAAGAACGCTTCCTCTGGAATCTCGACCTCCAGTTTGCCATCCTGAATCTTGACGTTGAACTTCTCCTGTTCGACTGGTGAAAGACGCTTGTGAATGAGATTTCTAATTTTGTCCTCCTCGGTCTCGACGACTTTGACAACTGTTAGGTCATATAGGAGAGTCTTGCCGGCGAAGGGATGGTTGTAGTCGACTTGAACTCTGCCAGCGCCAACGGATCGGACTTGAGCAACCTTACCATCAACATTTACCTGTAAACCTGGAACGGGGGTTAGTCCCTCAGCGCTAAACTTGCGCAGTGGGACCAGCCGCACCTTCTTCGGGTCACGTGTCCCGTAACCTTTCTCCGGCGAAATCTCCACGGTGCTTGCCTTGCCGACCTCAACGCCTGTCAAGGCTTCATCGAGGCCTTTCGGAACCCAACCCTCTCCCACTACGATGAAGAATGGTTCATACTTCTCTTCACCGCGATAGAGCTTCGTCTCTTTGGCTACACTTTCAAGCGTTGTACCTACAGTCTCGCCAGTTTCCTTAATCTTCAAAGCGTAATCGACGAGAATGAAATCTCCGTTCTTAATCGGCAATCTGATGCACCTTGAATTGCGAAGGCGAAGCTAAGATTTGGCCGCTCTACATTAAGCTTTCAGAAATAAGTAGTAGATTGTGGACACGAGAAAAAAATGTGCGGACCCTATTGAGGGTCCTGGAAGAACCGGGTTACTTCGTGGTAGGTTTCACTGGAGCCTTCCAAGTTATCGCTAGTATGCCGCCGATCAAACCTAGAATTAAACCCGCAGCGAATCCGCCCATAGCGCCGCCGAACACGCTGAGCACTGAGAAGACAATAATCAATGTACCCCAAGTATTGTGTTCTTCGGGTTTCTTGTTTAGCATGATTGCACTGATGATGACTATAGCTCCAAAGACCAGGCCTAGAATGCCGAAAGCTAGTCCCATCATGCCGAAGGCTGAACCCATCATGCCTCCTCTCCGGCCGTAATAGCCCATCATTCCACCGAAACCGTAGGAGCCCCAGAAGGATCCGATCATCCCCATCATGCCTCCACCGAGAAGAACGAAGACTCCGCCTAGCAACGAGAGAATGAAGGCGGCAGTTGGTTTTTCTTCTGACAAATTAAATCTCACCTCCAAGCATTAGGTAAGTTCAGTCTCTTGAATGAACGCACCATGCCAGCTGTGATACCAGACTTCTCCACTCCGTCCATTAACGCTGAGCATTCCCGCGGTTTTACCGTTCACCGTGTAGTCGATCGAATAGTAGCCATAGAATTGTGTGGCATCTTCAACTTTGGCGCCACCCAAGTTCTCGTCTAGGTACGATTGCGCAATCTGAAGCGCTCTATCCTTACCAATCGCCATGCTCGAAGATACTTGGCTCCTAGTCCTCATCATGCCCTGACCCAACATTCCGTACTTTGTGTTCCACACCATGTTCGGCCCGGGTTCAGGCACAATGACACCAGTCATCATGCGCCCTCCCATCATGCCTCCACCCATTCCGGAGTATGGGGTCTGCTTCCAGATGAGCATCTCAAAGGCACCGATCCCAGTGCTCTTCTCGTAGTAAACGATGTAGAAGTTGTTCTGAAACTCCATGATCTCCTTAACTCTCAAGTCAGGATTTCGCGTTGAGGCAAGATATTGATCAGCTATCGTCTTCGCCTGTTCGAGTGTAATCGGAGCTTTCGATTGCGTCTGAGTTTGCTGGTACCATTGTCCCATCATTCCTTGTTGGTTCTGTCCCTGCCAGTTCCAACTCGAGTAAGATGTGGCAACATAAGCAGCATAGACTAAACCTGCAGCTAAACTTCCAAGCCCAATTGCGGCAAGCAGGAGGGCTAGTATTTTTGACCTAATCATCGCAGATTTCACGCACCTGTTGGCAGCGCCTTCGGCTCACTGCCCTTAAAGGGACTGTCCACTTTGAAATGCAAAGTGTTGCGCAGAGTTGAAGGTCAGGTATACTTGCTAGGATTCTTTTCGAACTCCTGCTTACAGGCAGCTGAGCAGAAGTAGTATTTCGACCCTTTGTGAGTGGTTGTATACTTTGCCTGGGATTCGACTACCTCCATCCTGCAGACAGGATCTATTGCCATAGAGACTGCGCACCTACTACTTCCTATTAGTACAAGGGTATCTAAGAGTTCGTCTCAATATCCCAATCAGGTCTCGCCAAGCAAAACTCAAACCTTCCCGAAGTTCTCAAGGCCCCGGTGACATACGCAAGCTTAACAACCATTATGCCAGACAAGAGAGGTCTTGAGCGATATGCCCGAATCTAGAAGGACCAAGACATCCAAGACTGTACCGAAATCCTTCAGAATCGATGAGTCCGCGCTACGAGCCGTGGAGGCTGAAGCCACATCTCTGAGCGTGAGCCCTAATACGCTTGTAAACCAGATTCTGAAGCAGTTTGCGGAGTTCGATCGCTTCGCAAGAAGAATCAACACCGTGAAGATTAGCAGTTCTCCATTTAGGGGGCTGCTCTCAGCTGCAGATGTGAGTCAGCTCATAGAGGTTGCGAAATCGGCGGGCAGTAGCATTCCGCAGGCGTTTGTTACGGCAAAGCACGGTAAGGTCAACGTGGAAACGCTCATTGGGCATGTCCGGTCGCTTGCAAGTTATGCGCAACTCTTTGAGTTCAGTGAAACTTTGGATTCGCACAACCACACTGTAACACTCATTCACGACTTCGGCCTTAACTGGTCTATCTTCTTGGTCCACTACATCACGGCGATGTTGGCCCAGGTCGGGTTGACACCCAAATTGGAGATGAGCGACAGGTCGGTCATCTTCACCATATCGACTAGCTAGAAGCAACACTTTGTATTTCTCTGTGCACGGCCGACTTAACTGCGTCTGAATCTCTACTCAAAGAGCCATGGCTAGAGGAAGATCCTGATGACGGTTGCCCCGACGACAGGTAAAGCAACAGCCGAGGCGATATTTTCCTTATTCAACCTTGGCTGCTCATCGTGCTCCGGGATAATCGAAGGAAGACTCAAAGAACTTCACGGAATAACCGGCGTGAATGTAAATTACGTCACCGACACGGTTGTTGTCGATTATGATCCGAACCGATTGACGACCGATGACATACGGGCGTTCATGAAGAAAGTGAGTCATGACACATTGGGGGCTGTGTGAAATGGTTGAATGTGAAAGGTGCCACAGAAAATTCGTATCCTACGCTGCTTTCTCCCAGCACTTCGATAGCAAACATCACAACGCAAAGAAACCACCAGAATTGGATAGAGAGCTAAAGGTCGAGAAAGAACTAGAAAAATACAGAGCGACAGTCCACTACGCGCACAACTCCTCAAGGACCAAACTAGCAGTATTCTTTCTGATTCTAATCGTTGCCGCGGGAGTCATTGGATACGTTGCGCTTACTCCGCGAGAGCAGGCGGTAGGAAGCAGACTAGTATCCGGAGCAGTTGCACCCGACTTCACATTGCCCGACGTGAATGGAAGAACGTTCACTTTATCATCTTACAGAGGGAGAGCGAATGTGCTACTCTTCTTCAATGAAGGATTGAGCTGCGCGCCCTGCCTCAACCAGATGACCGACTTAGACCAGATGAATACACAGTTCACCAAATTGGACATCGTTGTGGTCAGCATAACAGGAGACTCCATTAATCTCCTAGTTTCTTGGGCTCATTCGAGCGGCCCGCAATACGGCAAGGTCCTGTCAGATCAAAATCTTGGAGTGAGCAAAGCGTACGATATGCTCGGACCAGACAAGAGCATGATGCCTGGTACCGCACCAGGCCACACATTCATTCTGGTCGATAAATCAGGGGTCATTAAGTGGCGGCAAGATTACGGTCCATCTGTGATGTATGTGCCGAATGATCAGATCATACTGGCCGTAAGAACAGCTCTCGGAGCGTAATCTAGACTGGCTAACGTAAGATTGTTGACGAGTGAAGGATGCACTCCTTGCCTGCGCGTGAAACGCATCCTCAAAGAACTTCAACTCGAAAGGCCCGATCTCAACGTTGAAGAGATTGACTTTACGTCACCCGCCGGATCGAGACTCGCAATAGAGAACAACGTAACCTACCCGCCAGCAGTCTTCCTCGATCACAGGTTGATAGCGAAGGGAAAGGTCTTCCCTGAACAAATCCTCGCAGCAATTCAAGCCGAGAAGAGTGCCCGCACCTAATGTCACTCTTGCTCCTGGCGTACATGATTGTAGCCTTCGTGGCGGGTGTCATCGCATTGGCGATGCCTTGCTGCTTCAGTGTTCTCCTTCCCTCATATTTTGCGCAGTCCTTCAAGCACAAAACGCGGCGACTGGGAATGACGATAATCTTCGGCGCAGGGATCGGAACAATAATGCTTCCCCTCGCTCTAGGAATCGTCGCGGTTGCACAGTCAATCACGGCTAATCATAGCGTAGTTTTCGTGGCCGGAGGTTTTCTCATGATTGTTTTCGGTTTTCTGACGTTCTGGGGACAGGGCATGCTCCCTCAACTCAAACTCCCGGTGAACCTGAATAGAAATGACGCCCCATCAGTGTATGTTCTCGGTGTCTTCTCAGGAGCGGCGACCTCATGTTGCGCTCCCGTACTTGCAGGCGTGATAGTCCTGAGTGCACTCTCGGCGGGCCTGCTGGAAGGGTTGTTGATTGGGTTCACTTATGTGGCCGGAATGGTGTTTCCGCTTCTCGTTGTAGCTTTGGTCTGGGACAAGTACGCTCTGGGTGGGGAGAATCCTCTCCGAGGGCAGGTAGTCTACTTGAGGTATTTTGGTCGAGAGTTCCCCGTTCATTCCTCGAAGCTAATTGCCGGAATCATGTTCGTTGTGATGGGAGCGGTGACCATCGGTCTCGGATTATCTGGGACGATGATTCCAACGCCCGGATCGGCATTGGTTGGAGTAATGCAAGCTCAGTTAGCAAGAATTGTGGTAAGGTTCTTCGCCAGTGCAGAACCAGCTGCAGCGATTGCGATAACCCTGACTGGCAGTGCTCTTCTCGTCGGAAGCGCCATACTTGTTCGGAAACACATGAAAGACTCTGAGACCTCCATTCGAACCAAATGACGCCATGAACTTGCGAGAGCAGGGATATCGCTTTCGAGAATCTGATCAAATCAGTTTCGCGAAGCTTACCGTGACATCATCTGCCATGGCTATCTTGGCGAAGTCGCCGCTCCGTGCGGGTCCCGTATTTACAAGTCTGGACTTGCCGATCTTATCGACGCCTTGAGCCTCGTGAATATGTCCAGAGATGACTAATTGCGGCTGAGCTTTCTCAATGAACCTTCGAACTGAAATGCTGCCCGCATGCTCTCCACTGGATACACGATCAACCTTTGTGTTCTTGGGTGGACAATGAGTAACTAGGATCAGTTTTCTTCCACGATAATCGCGCATGGCTTTCTCGAGCAATTCCGCTGCTTCTTCTTCACTATATTCGAACACGGTTCTAAAGGGGCCGTGAGGTGAACCACCCAAACCTATGAGCGAGACGTTTTCTAGGTTTTCGCAGCGACCATGCAAACCACGGAGATTGCCGCCACCCGTCCAAGATCCAAGTTCAGCATTGTCCATGTTTCCGGGAACATAGTAAATGGGACGCCCTGCACTCGCTAAATCGGATAGCAACTGCTTTGCACGTTGAGAATCGTAGTTGATAATGTCTCCTGCGACAATTGCGAAATCAGGTTTCTGGAGTGCGATGATTTGCTTCGCTTTCTCGTAGGCTTCTTGGTTGCCGTGGAAATCTGTGAAGGCGAGAATATTCATGGTTTAACCGCCAATGGCCTCAATCTTCGGCCATTCTTTGCTTCGTACCTATTTTTCTATATTCCAAATCACAATATACCTCGTCCAAACGCAGTAGCACTTCGGATTAATCGAATCGAAGGTAATAGACTCTGTTTGATAGACACGGTCAAATGCTGAAATCGAAACAACTGAAGAGCATCCAGCAATCTAGAATTAGGAAAATGGTTCGCTATGCCTACAAGAATGTCCCATTCTACCGAAAGCGCTTCGACGAAGCCGGGGTACGCCCTGAATCCATCAAGAACCTAGACGATGTTGCAAAGATACCGTTCACCGTCAAGACGGACTTGAGGGATAACTATCCGCTTGGTCTTCTTGCTGTTCCTCCGCGTCGCCTATATTGCCTTCATGCTTCGTCAGGGACAACTGGGAAACCAATCGTTGTGGCGTACACTCGCGGGGACTTGGAGACGTGGACTAGGCTGATGGGTAGAACACTGGATGTTACCGGTGTCCAGAAGGGGGACGTTCTCCAGAACATGTACGGTTACGGTCTATTCACCGGTGGGTTGGGTCTTCATTACGGGGCAAGAGCGGTCGGCGCTACGATTGTCCCAACAAGCGCGGGAAATACGAAGCGCCAGCTGATGCTCATGAAGGATCTTCACACCACTGCTGTTTCCTGTACACCGTCCTACATGGTGTATTTGTGTGAAGCAAGCCGCGCCGAAGGATACGATCCAAAGAAGGATTTCGCGCTTAGGATCGGGATCTTTGGTGCTGAACCGTGGAGTGAGGAAGCTCGGAAACGAATTGAGGAATGCTTTGGCCTTCGAGCTCATGACATCTTCGGGATGTCAGAACTCTACGGACCGGGGGTAGGCATCGAGTGCGAGCAACGAAACGGCCTTCATGTCTGGGCCGATGAATTTCTGATCGAAACAATTGACCCGGACACGGGTGAAGTGCTGGAGCCAGGTCGCGAAGGCGAACTTGTGTTTACCATGCTCTCACGAGAAGCGATGCCTTTGCTCCGCTACAGAAGCAGAGACCTATCGAGAGTCTTCGGAGAGGAATGCGGTTGCGGGAGGTATCACCCTCGCATTGAAAGAATCAAGGGCAGAAGTGATGACATGCTGATCGTCGGAGGGGTGAACGTCTTTCCGAGCCAAGTGGAACATGTGCTCATGAACGTGCCGGATCTCGGTGATCAATATCAGATAGTTGTATCTCATGAGGAACTTGACCGACTAGCTGTCAAGGTCGAGACAACGAAAGAGAAGCTGAAGGATCCGAGACTGTCCAAACAGATTCAGGAGGAGCTTTTCGGCACTCTTGGAATCCATGCTAAGGTTGAACTGGTCGAAGAGGGCACTCTACCCCGCTCGGAAGGTAAGGCGCGTAGAGTGATAGATCTTCGACCGAAGGAATAACTAGTAGGCTTCTGAAAGACATGGAAGTCAGCATGGGTTCAAGGAACCTATATGTTCTCAACATTGATTTCCGAGGAAATTTCCGTACTCGGATTTCGAGGTCGGGATGACAAAAACTTAGCCAAGGGTCATCACAAAGTAACAAGTTTTCGCGCAGAATTACTCCCCTACGCCCTCGCATGATGCGCCAATACAACCGCACGAGGATGAGGAAAGCAACACAGGACTTGTCTTCGCTATTCTGATCGAACTCTCGGACAAATTCGTCGAATGCTTGAGGAGCCCGTTGGGTTCCCGATGCCTCTCATTTGCCTCTCATCCAGACCGGATCCGTTCTTCGGCCGCAGATCTTCGCGGAAAATGAAGGTTGCCGCTCACTCACCTTGTAGTCGCCCCCATCGTCGGACCACTCAATTTCAACTGTAAAGGTAACTGAAACTAATCCTAGTCTCCTGTGTCGGAGACAACTGTGACTCCCCAAATCAACTACTCAGAGTTTTTTTGGCGAACCAGCCCAAAACAACACCGAACACCACAACCAAACCCAAAACGAAACCGTCCAGAAATCCAAATTCCCGTTTTCTCCCACGTACAACCCACAACCGAGATACAGAAGGTTTAGTGCATGGAAGGGGATTCGAATCCTCTGTATTGTTCTTCTCAGGTTGTGAACACATGCCTCTCTTTTATCTGTGGGATTGTAGTCGCTAATCTGCAGTGAATGAGGTTGAAGCTCTTCACGGTTGGACCAGTTGCTTGTTACCCTGAGGTGCTTGAGGCGATGGGACATCAAATGTATAGTCACCGGAGCAAGGAATACTTCGCCCTGCACTATGAGACGGTACGACTACTACAGGACTTCATTTCAACTAAGAATGAAGTCTTTCTCTTTTCCAGTACCGGTTCGGGATTCATGGAGGCCTCAGTGAGGAATTGTGTGCGGAAAAAGATGCTCTGCTGCATTAACGGCAGCTTTGGCGAGCGCTTCGCCGAAGTGGCTGTGTCTAATGGCAGAGCGATTGAGAAGTTGGAACCGCCTCTTGGTCAACCGATACTGCCTGCCGATTTGGATGGAATGTTGGCAAAGCATCCTGATGTTGAGACCGTTGCCATAACGCACAATGAAACAAGCTTAGGCCTCATCAATCCTCTGAGAGAGCTCGTTGCCACCGTAAAGAAACATGGCAAGCTAGTCTTCGTCGACGCTGTGAGCTCCATGGGAGGTACCGAGATCAAGGTGGACGAGTGGGGTATCGATGTCTGCTTCTCAAGTTCGCAGAAATGCTTCGGAGTTCCCCCTGGCTTAGGGATTGGAAGCGTTAGTGAGGCGGCTATGAATCTGTCTGCAACGGCCTCGAATAAGGGATGGTATTTTGACTTCAAACTCTGGGAAGAGGATCAGAAGAAAGGCCGGGGGACTCCGGTCACGCCTGCAATCCCGCAGATCGCCGGACTCAACACGGCCCTAAAGATGATTGAGAGGAAAGGAGGCAAGAAATGGTACTTCGACCTCTACAAGGAGCGGAACCTGAAAATAAGAAAGGGCATGGAGAAAAACAATCTATCAATTTTCCCTAGAAAGGGCTACGAGAGCCCTACCGTGAATTGTATCAACGCGCCAGAAGGAGTTGAAGGCGGTGCAATCTACGAGAAGATGCGCGAGAAAGGATTCGAACTGGCTGAGGGATACGGACCGCTAAAGAAGAAAACCTTCAGGATTGGAAACATGGGCTACATCGAGATGGAGGACATTGACCTTATGCTGGAAGCCCTTGGAGAAGTCATATCATCCTTTTGAGCAACTCGCATGTTCGCTGACATTGAAGCCACATCTCATCTGACGTTCAGAGCCTCCATTCGAGGCCCTATATCACGTGAGAAGGCCTTTTGTGCAAGGCCCTCCACTCCCTAAATCAACTCCTCGTCGAGGCCGCAGAATATGTCAATGAGAATAGGCAAGATCATGGGCATTCCCGTAAGAATTCATTACACGCTGTGGTTGGTCTTCGCCCTCATCGCCTGGTCGCTTGCGTACGGCTACATGCCCCATCAATACCCCGGACTCAGCACGGGAATTTACTGGGCGATTGGAATAGCGTCGGCAATAATCCTCTTTGCTTCTGTGCTGATTCACGAGCTCTCTCATTCCTACGTAGCCAAGAAGAACGGCCTACCTATAGCTAGAATCACGCTCTTCTTCTTCGGAGGCGTCTCCGAGATGACTGAAGAACCTCAGGACCCTGGACTGGAGGTTCGAATGGCCATAGCTGGCCCAGCGATGAGTCTCGCCATAGCCGCCGTCTTAGGTGGGTTATGGTACATTTCAAAAGCAATCAGTCTCCCAGTGCCCATCATAGCGACGCTTGGTTATGGTGCTCTAATCAACGCGGTTCTAGCTGCTTTCAACCTACTGCCGGCCTTTCCATTAGACGGAGGAAGAGTGTTTCGGGGAAGCCTCTGGAAACATTCGAATAGCTTGATCGGCGCAACGCGAACGGCGACAAGATTCAGCGAAGTCATCTCGCTTCTAATGATGCTTGGCGGTTTCGCGGCGATCATCTTCGGTGACTTTGTCGATGGGATATGGATCGTCGTGATGGGTTGGTTCATAAGAAGCGGAGCCGAGACGAGTTTAGGTCAAAGTCTCGTCGGCGAAGCCCTGACGGGAGTCACGGTCAACGATATCATGACGCGAAATGTGCTCACCGTCCCACCGGAAATGACCGTCCACCAACTTGTCCAAGACTATTTCCTCATCTATCATCACGACGGGTACCCGGTCGTCAAGGACGGAGAAATACAAGGAATCGTTACCCTGCGATGTGTTCGGTCAGTACCAAAAGAGCAGAGAGCCTCCGTAACTATCGCGCAAGCAATGGTACCTCGAGATCGAACCATCGTGATCAAGCCGACCCAATCAGCATTGGACGCTTTTCAAAAGATGGCGCGAGCGAGAGTAGGAAGACTATTGGTGGCTGAGGATGGCAAACTAATGGGAATTCTAACCCGAGGTGATGTGATGCGAACTATCCAGACCAGAAGGGAGCTTGGAATCAGCACAATAAGACAACCAAGTCTAGGCCCGCAGTCACCTACTATTCCCGGACAGACTAGGTATTGTGTCCAGTGCGGAGCCCAATTACTCGCGGGAACCCAAACCTGTCCCTATTGTCGAGCCACGCAACCACAACTCTAGAAAGTCTAGCCAAGTTCAGACTTGGCAAAGCATCACGAACCCCGGCGCGTACACATATTACCGTATTCCGCATCCGTTTATGCGAGGAACCAGACCCGTGGTACCAGGAACAGCCAGCACCACATCCACTTCCGCTGTAGTCGCACAAGCAACCAACATCGTCACGACCGCAACCCTCAACGACACGATTATGATAACCCTACTTGGCCTCCTAGTTGTAGTGGGATTGTTCCTGTACTTCTGGTGGACCGGCAGAACGAAACGTCAATAGCTCTTTGTTTTCTACAAGTCGGTCGGTTTCGGATCATGATCGATAACAGTCTGCGACTTCTCCTCAAGGCCGTCTATCTATCTCAGCTAAGGCATGGACCATTTACTGCCAAAGAGCAGCAGCATCTCGATCCAAACGACTTTCACCGAGCACTGAATCTCGGTTACCTGTCTGAGGATAAGACTCAGGGTGAAAATCGCTTCTCTCTGAGTGAGAAGGGGCGCGGACAAATCAAGGTTGTCTTGGCTGGAGGAGTATACGATGTTTTGCATTTGGGGCATCTGGCGGCATTGACTGAAGCGAAGATGTTGGGAGAGGTTCTCGTTGCAGTTGTGGCCACCGACGTGACGGTGGAGGTTTTGAAGGGTCGCAAGCCCGTCTTCCCTGAAGAGGATAGACGGGCGCTCGTGGAAGGCCTGAAGCCAGTCGATAAGGCGATTCTAGGTTATGAAGACGTTGGGTTCGGTTTCGAACAGGTTCTGACGGAGGTCATGCCCGACATTGTAGCCTTCGGTTATGATCAAGAGAACCTAGAACGTAGCGTCCGCGAGATTATTCAGCGACACAACTTGAGGATCGAGACCGTTAAGCTCTCGAAATATGAGCAGGAGAAATACTCGAGTTCTACTTCGGTTAGGCAACGGCTTTCTGAGGCGCTGAGGTGAAAGCCCGGAACTTCACCGTGTCTCCATCTTTCAAATGAAGGAGGTTCCTCAGGAACTCTGGCGAAATCACTTCGACTACGTCGCCAGCATAGTGTGTTCTAACTGGGAAGGTTAGTGCCGCATCAACCTTGTCGTCGATTTTTCCGTGTAAGCATTTGGCGGGACCGAAGCTGCGGTTCCCATCAGTGAAGCCTTCAATTAATACGAAAGGCGAGGCTTCCAACATTCGTACCTCTTCTTGATCCTCTTTTCGGACCCTGATGTTGAGGGTTCCCGGGTACGGTTCGAAGCCTAGCTTATCGAGGAACTGTTTCTTGTAGCCCAGCTGGCTGACGTAGTAGGCGCCTTCTCCGAGGCCGGAAAAGACTGAGCCTTCGAAGACTGTTTCGGTTTTTTTCATCTCAAAGGCACGCTTCAGGGTTAGGAACATGTTGTCTAAGTGTTTGACGCCTGCTCCGGTGATTTTGATGGATTCTCGTCGTCCCAAACGGACGCGATGAATCAATCCTCTCTTGTCGAGCTCGATTAAGTGTCGTGAGGCGGTCTGCTGTGAAACTTTCAACAACTTAGCCAGTTCGGATGTGGTGAAGATTACTTCATCAGGATAGGCGCCAACCTCGATCAACTTGTAAAGGGTGATCAGGAGGCTTGGTTTGATTTCTTGAGTAGGCATTTCTGTCTTGAGACCTCTTCATGTGCTAAGTTGATTGGGACGGGGCCTTTCGTGGTCAGGCAGCCTTTGACAATCTTAACGGCATCCTGGAGAGATATCTTGTGTCCCACACTTACATAGATGATTTTCCCAGATTCGGGCAGTTGGACGAGTTCCGCTATAGGGTCACCTGCCTTATCGACTACTCGATTGCCCTGAATCCAACCATAAAGGAGGCTCTTGGCGACGCCGACGGTGGGACGGTCAAGCGCGAGGCCAACAAAACACGCCAAACCAAACTTTCTCGGATGCGCTAAACCATGCGCGTCAACAAGACACACATAGGAATCCGCACGCAACATCCTGATGGCACTTAGTACCGATGGTGCTTCTCGAAAAGCCAGTAGCCCAGGAATGTAAGGAAACCTAGTGCGCTCTTTGACTGTCTTCATCTTGATGAGTTCGAGGTTCTCGTAATCGACGAGGGTAGCCGCCGCCGCGGTTGTCCCGCGAAGATATGTCGCATCACATCCTACCAATCCCCTGATTTCAGTTGGGAATTCGCTGGCTTCGCTTACGAGTGGAGCAAGTCTATTCTGGAGGGCAATGGCGTCTCGAGGCGAAATCTTAGCTGGGATGCGGATGCGCAAATCAACCGCGCTTGGATCCTTTTATCGAGCCAAACTTGCGTTCAACGCTTCGCAGAGCCTTCTCCAATGAAACACGCCTAAGATCTGTGGCCACATCGCCACGTGTGGTCTCGAGGATTCTTCGAGCTGCGTCGAGTTTTCTTCGGAAGTTCGGGAGGATTGATGTTCGGTCGAGAGACATTAAATCCTCATACACACCCTCCATGGATGACAGCAGCTTCTGGGCTTCCTCCGCCTTCCCGTGCCTCAACGAATCGAGGATCATCCTTCGCATTTCGCCAATGAAATCCAACATGCCAAGCAGGTAGGCTGTACTACTGGTGCCGACCTCACGTAGGGAAGCAATCTTCCCGGTCTTCTTGAGTTCAAGTAGAAGTTTGGCTTCGGCGAACTCTTGGAAAGCCACCAACACCTGGCCAAACTGTGGTAGTTGAGCGTGATTAGAAAGAAGTTTTTGAAGCTCATCCAACGACCGCTCCGCCTCATCAAGCGTCTGACCAGCCTGAGGGAGTTTCCCTCTGTGGACTTGAATGATGGCCCAGCTGCAGAGCCTCGTTGCATTTCGCGTCAGCGTTTGAAGTCTTTCTCGTGCTTTATCGTAGGATAGCAGTTCGGTTTGAATTCGTTCGAGATCGCTCCTATGTAACATAGTCTTCTTAGAAGGATAACGTATTGGTCGAAATTAAACTGGGTTGATCGACTACTAGAATCGCTCCTGAGTCATTGTCATCTTCGTCTTCGCGCTTTCGGCCTCTTCTTTTTTGGCCACACCGCGTACACTGTCATGAGGAGGAAGAGCACAAAGATCACGAGGACGATAAATTCAATCTGCGACGAGGAACCGGCGTCTATTTCAGGAGAAGCAGTTGGGTTCGTTGGCAGCGTGCTTACAAATTCTTGTTGCGCAGTGACTGGGATAGTGAAGTTGTACATATTGGTCGCAGAAGGCAATGGTGCGTTCACCTGACCCAAAGCGGCCCTGATCGCTAGATTCCAGACGGGAGGTACGGCCGCGTGAGAGCTGCTGAAGCTGAATTGGACAGTTTCAGAGCCATTTGGGGAACGGAGCACTACGGGACAGAAAGTTGATCCTTGGGGAACGTAGTTGGGTATCCCCCCACACGGTGTCGGGTTTGCGATGAGAGTCACATCATTGCCGCGAATGGAACTATTCGCAGCCAGATCCAGCAAGGTCACGGTGAGCAGATAGTCAGTTCCCTTTCCGGCTCTTGAGTATTCGATGAGTGCTTGTACTGAAAGCAACTCGGAACCGCCGTACACTACCGACTGAGGATGATCGACTTTCGCTACAGTAACGGTCTGTGCCTGTACTGGAACAGTGAGAGCCGATAAGGCAAGAATCATGAATGCCGTCGCGAGGAATGTTCCTCGAAGCGATAAGATAACCGAGTTTCTGTTGATCGTTGGCGTCATGCCTGCATTTGAGCCATGATGAGATGGAACCTGCCCTCAAGTTCCTGGGAACGTGTGTCTTGTGTTGCGACAGCATAAGGATTCGCAGGAAGATAACGAATTCGTCGTGATTAATGTGCGCTGGGAGGGCTATTTGAGGGCCGGTTCGTTTTCTTCCCGAATTCCACTGTTGGTTATGATGAGCATGTCTAGGCCTTCGCCGCTTCCAATATCCCTAGCCGACGCGGCCTTCACGGCCTTGCGGACCAAACCTTTGCCATCTTCAACGGTCATGCCTTCTTTGTAGTCAGTTTCGAGAAGGCCCATAGCAATCTCTGAACCGGACCCTACAGCGGTGAACTTGTCTTCAATCACTGAGCCTAACGGATCGAGCACGTAGAGCTTAGCGCCGGTCTCGTCGATTCCCCCAACAATCGTTTGCGCCAAGTAGGGGAAGTATCGGTGCTCGAAGAGCATGCTCCCCATCAGTTTTGCGGCCGTACGAACCATCACGCTCTGCTCTCGTTCGTAGGAGTAGAGGCTCAGGTATGCTGAAACTTCTCGGGTTAGGATTTGCATGTCGGCGACTATGCCGGCGCATGCGGCACCAATCTTCTCAGAGAGCTTGAACACTTTCTTTCCAGTCTTGCTCATAACGAAGTAACCGTACGAGACGCGGCGTTCCGAAGCTAGAATTACGCCGTCTTTACAGACGACTCCGACCGTGGTCGCGCCTGGCATGTAGTATTCGTGGCTCAATTAGAAACACCGATTCGGCAGAAACCCACGCAATCGCATTAATAAGGCCTTAGTGCACGCAAACCTAGTCACAGACAAGCGCTGATGAAGAACCTGTGGTTCATCCACTCAGGAATATCCTAAACCGACTCCGCTGGGACAACACTGAGAACCCAAGGAACTATCTCATAAGCTACCGGCATAGAGGCGCCCCGAATGATACCAAACAAATCAACGCCTCAAGGATCGGAAAACTCGGAAAGTCATACTTCACGATAACAGACGATTCAGAATCCAGCGAGGAAGTCATCATTCCCTTTCACAGAATATTGGAGATACGAAACACTTCCAATGAAACGATCCTCTGGAAGAGCCGAAAGAAAGAGTAACCCCAGATCCTACGTGCTCGTCGGTTGATGTTTCGGCTCCTCGATCTTGAACCAGATTATGAAGCCTATGGCAATCGCTGCCACCAGAGTGAGAATCAGCGGAGAACGTGGGGAAACGTTGTCCCACATCCAACCTCCAAGTGCCGGCGAGGCGGCCGATACCGTTCCCGAGACGAGAGCTAGGGTTCCTGAGGTCTGCCCAAATCTTTCGCGCCCGAAATTCTTCACAACGTATGCGTTCAGGGCTGGCATCCAGAGGCTGTAGACGAACCCTCCGAAAAATGCAGAGATGTATGCAAGTTCTGCCCTCGTCCCAACCAATAATGGTATGAAGGTCCCTAGGGCGCACCATTCACTCGCAGCCAAGAACGGCTTAGAACCCAGTTTATCGAGCTTGGAACCCAACGTTAAACCCGTCAGGGCCGGGGTGGCGGCGGTTATCGCGATCGCGATTCCGAGCTGCTCCTGCGTCGTCGCCATCTGTTTGAACATGTATAGGGTCCAGAAAGGAAAGGAGACTCGCCAAGCTGTCGCATCCAAAGCCACAACAACTACTAGAGGTAGAAGCCGCCTGTCGAGGCGTAGGTAACTCCACCAAGAATTAGCCTCAGCTTCCTTCGTCGTCTTCTTCTTCGGCTCGGGTCGATAACCTACGAGAACAAGGACCAACGCAACCCCAATCAAGCCGGCTGAGGTTGAGAAGATTGCTCGCGAAGGAACCGCCAAAGTGGTCGCAGCATATCCGCCCAGGAGTGGCGCCAAGGTAGCAGCAATCTCAGTTACACCCAAATCCAAACTGAAGACTCGGCCTGATCCTCCGCTACTCGCCGAGTCGCCCAGCGAGGCGTAGCAGGCCATGCCTCGAATCGCATAATCCAATGTCACCAACACGATGCCCGTGCCAAGAAGGACCCAGAAAGTTGCCATCGAATAGGACAGATACCCAAGCAGAGTTACGAATCCTCCAATGAGGATGAAGGGTTTCCTCCCGATCCGATCCATCAACACGCCTACGGGGAGGCGCAGGAAGGTCGCACCTAGACCTCCGAGGGTTTGTGCTTGACCAACAAAAGTTATGCTAACTCCAACTGCGACGATTAGCGGAGCCACAGAAGGCGAGCCTAAGCCGACGGCAAACCCGAACAGGGCGTCAACCGTTATCAGCAGGATTATCTCGCTCTTTATTGTCGAGACTCTCCGCATTCCTTCCGCGTTCATCGACCCAGCTCACGCCAAAACTGCCTTCAGTGAAGTAGGTATTTCTAGATGCTCGCCAAGTCTCAACCGCGAAATAACGATTCGGGACCGCCTGTGAGCAAAAGACTTAGCTATGTGTTGTAACTGGCTGCGCGCTCAACCTTGCACAGCCGGGAAACTCTTGTTCATCGGCTCGCCGATTTCGTCGTGAAGGCAAAATTCAATGATATCTCCGACGCGGCGAAACAGGAGTTGAAGATTCGCGTCCTTGATGCATTGGGCTGCGCGATTGGCGCGGTGGAAGGTGAACCAATCCGCTTACTACGCGCCCAGTTAGAGGACTTCGGCGGGAAAGAACACTGCTCGTTAATTGGAGGCGGCAAGACGGCTCCGGATCTGGCGGCGCTCTATAATGGTGCACTCGTTCGCTACTTGGATTTCAATGACAGTTACTTGGCGAAGGGGGAAACCTGTCATCCCAACGATAATGTTGGGGCTGTTTTGGCGGGGGCGGAGTATGCGAAGGGAAAGGGAAGCGACTTCCTAACCGCTTTAGCCGTAGCCTACCAGGTTCAGTGTCGTCTGAGCGATGTGGCGCCGGTTCGAAGCAAAGGCTTCGACCATACCACCCAGGGATCCTACGCCGTCGCAGCTGGGGTTTCAAGAGCGCTAGGACTGGACGTAGACAAAACGGCCAATGCAATTGCCATCAGTGGTACCGCTCTGAACGCCCTCCGAGTCACACGTACGGGTGAACTTTCGCATTGGAAGGGTCTCGCCTACCCCTTCACGGGCTTTGGGGGAACCCATGCGACTTTCATGGCGATGCGGGGAATCACAGGTCCACCCGAAGTGTTTGAAGGTAACAAGGGTTTCATGGAGTCCATCGCGGGCAGATTTGAGATCGACTGGTCCAAGGAGAATCTGGAACGCGTAACCCGCACCATCCTGAAGAAGTACAATGCCGAAGTCCACTCCCAATCATCGATCGAAGGAATCCTGGAACTAAAGGCCGAGCAGGGTTTCGAAGCGGAGGATATTGAGAAGATTGAGCTCGAGATATTCGACGTAGCCTACAACATCATTGGAGGCGGGGAAGAAGGCGAGAAAGTCTCCGTGAAAACCAAAGAGGAAGCCGACCACAGCCTCCCCTACATCGTCGCAGTCGCCACACTAGACGGCAACGTAATGCCTCAACAATACTCTCCCGAGCGAATAGTCAAGGACGATGTACAACGCCTACTCCGCAAAATCACGGTACGTCCGCGGGAAGACTATAGCGGGCGGTTCCCGAACGAGATGCCCACCCACCTCACGGTTCACTTGAAAGGCGGCAAAGTGATTGAGAAGGAAAGACGCGACTATGAAGGGTTCTTCACTCGACCCATGGGTTGGGATCGAGCGATTCAGAAGTTCAACAGCCTCAGTTCTAGGTACGTGAATGAGGCGCTCAGGAAGAAGATCGCTGACGCCGTTGGCCATCTGGAAGACCTATATGTATCAGACCTGACCAAAATGCTACAACAAATTCCCGACCCTACAAGAGGAAAGAAACGTTGAACAGTAATCGAGCTTTCTCGTTTATTCGGATGAACGAACGTCAATCCAAACCTAGAACGAAGGGCGTCACCGAGATCCGTGGACCATACTATACGGTGATGGGTAAGCGGTATTTGGAAGATGTCCTCGAAACGATGGGTGAATATGTGGATATTCTCAAGTTTGCGGCCGGCTCCTTCAGCCTAATGAAACGCGACGTGTTGAAGGAGATTATCGACACGGCCCACCGCTACAACGTCTTGGTCTCGACGGGAGGGTGGATGGAGTACGTCCTAACCCAGGGGCCAGAAGCCGTCGACAAGTACATCAAGGAATGCAAAGACGTGGGGTTCGATATTATCGAGGTTTCCAGCGGATTCATCACAATGCCGATCGAGGACATGGTGCAGGTCGTCGAGCAGGTCAAGAAGGGTGGGTTGAAACCGAAACCTGAAGTCGGGATCCAATTCGGCTCTGGTGGCGCAACCTCCGTCGAGGAACTCGCAGCCGAAGGAACACGCGACCCCGCATGGGCGATCAGTCAAGCGAAACGGTTCCTGGACGCTGGAGCTTACATGATCATGATTGAATCCGAAGGCATAACCGAGAATGTGAAGACTTGGCGAACCGATGTCCCCCCGAAGATCATCGACGCATTAGGCCTCGATAAAGTGATGTTCGAAGCGGCCGATCCTGAAGTCTTCGGTTGGTATGTGAAGAACTACGGACCCGAAGTGAACCTCTTCGTCGACCACAGCCAAATCGTCCACCTGGAAACCCTGCGTCGAGGAATTTGGGGAACAAAGGACCTCTGGGGTCGCGTGCTCACATACAAGCGACAGAAGAAGTAGCCGATTGACTGTCAAGAAGTCCGTCGTCGACCACCTTAGTTAGCTCAAAGTAGGTTCTACCTGGCGAGGATGATTGTGAAATGAGTTCTATGCATGACATGAAGGAAGGCGACGAGATCGAGTTGGAGATCAAGGAGACTTCTAAGAAGGGGGAAGGAATCGCACGCCTACATGGTTGCATCATATTTGTGAAGGGGGCCCGGGCGGGAGAGAAGGTTAAGGTTCGGATCACGAAATCCGCTGCTCGGCACGCCCACGCCGAAATCATCAAACGCCTCTAACGAAACATAGCCGCAAACAACGCCAAACCAAAAAAGAAGAACATCAGCGCCGAGTTTACTACGTACCATCTCGGCACCCAACGCTTACCGAAGTACCGCCCACCTCCCCAAGACGTCCAATCCTCAGGCGCCGGCCAAGTGCCGCAGAAATGATACCAAGCAATATCCTCCCCCAACGGCAGGTAAGCCCACAACCCGAAGCTCATCAACACACCAAGCAGATTGGGCTGGAAGATGAGAACCATCAGAGTCGTTGGCTCAATAGATGTTGAACGGACACTCAAAGAGGAGAAGATCAACTTCGAGCCCGGTCTCCTCGCCAGAGCACACAGGAACATACTCTACATCGATGAAGTGAACCTACTTCCCGACCACATTGTCGACCTGATTCTCGACGCCGCAGCTTACGGTCGAAACATAGTAGAACGGGAAGGCGTCTCAATGAGGCACCCTGCTCGTTTCATTCTAGTTGGGACAATGAATCCCGAGGAAGGAGAACTCAGACCACAACTCCTAGACAGATTTGCCTTAAGCGTCCCAATACTAACCGTCTTGGATCCAACTCTACGTGCTGAGATTGTTAAGAGAAATATCGAGTTCGAGACTCATCACGAACTATTCAATAGCACATGGAAGCCGACCCAGACAAAATTGCGGGCGCAAATTGAAGGCGCAAGAAATCATATTCGTGAAGTGCGTCTCCCAGACCAAATCATCGCTGTGATATCTCACGTCTGCGGAAAACTGGCTGTGGACGGCTACAGGCCAGACATAGTCTCGGCGAAGGTCGCGCGCGCACTCGCCGCCCTCGATGGAAGACTCGAAGTAACAAACGACGACGCCCACCAAGGCCTAAGGCTTGCTCTAGCTCATAGGACACGTGCGGGAGGATTGAAACCACCCGCGACACAAGGTGAGATCGACAAGCTCTTCCAAGACGCAAAGACCCTCCAGATTCCCAAACTGGATGCTTCACAAAGCGATGAAAAGGCGTCGGCGCAATCCGCTGCCGCGCCACAACAAAAGAGTTCGCTTCGAAATGCATTCAACAGGCTTCGACCGAAAAGAGAGGCTGATCAATCCAATGACTCTAATCGACCTCAACGACGGGGTCTCAGCAACTTCAGGATACTAAGCTATTTCTTCTTAACAGCTCTAGTCGTTCGCATGTTCTTCATTCTGCAGTTCTGGACATTCGTCATGCTACTAGGCTTTCTGATGCTCATTATGTTTCTAATCTCACTTGTGCGCAAGAACAGGGGTGGCGCATCATCTTATCCCCAGCCGGGAAACGCTCCGAAACCCAGGGGAGGTAAAGCAACGACACTACTCGCAGCTTTCTCTTGGCCAACAGCGAGAAAAATTCACGGAAAGAAAATTGCTGAAGGCGAACAGCTCCTCGAACAGACTTTACCAGAAGAATCGAGTGGACCGAGACTAGAATTGGACAAGATACTAATCCGTGCGAGGTGGTTGGGAAGGAGAAAGGGACAGATTGGCCGTGGAAGACCCGTGTCTTACAGGAATTTTGCAAGAGGAACCTCGGACATCTCCCTCTCAACATCAGTAAGAATGGCCGCCAGAAGGGGTAAACCCTTTGAGGTTAGGAAAGACGATCTTCGGATGAACATTCGGGAGGGTCGGATCAAGGCGTCCATGATACTTGTGTTGGATTCAAGTGAATCGATGATCGACTCATTGAGCAAGGTTCGTGATGCGATTCGCGCGGTTAAGAAAGGAGCAACTAGAATGCGCGACAGGGTGGGGTTGATCGTCTTCAAAGGTGACCAAGCCCATGTTCTCCAACATCCGACCACGAATTTCAATTTGGTAATGCAGAAGCTTGGAAATGTGGGCCTAAGTGACTTCACGCCCCTAGCGGCCGGAATGTTGAGAGCCGTGAGAATGGCACGTACCGAACAAGCGAGAGGTTACGCACCCCTGGTTCTTGTGGCTAGCGATGGGGTAACGAACGTCTCAGTTCCGCGATGGAGCGCGCGAATGTCCGACATTCCCGATCCAGCGACAGATGCGTTTCATATGGCGAAGATCATCTCAGTTAGCAAATTGAAAACCCTCATCGCAAATATGGCGCATGTGACACATGATGGGCCTGCAGATATGGTCTTGGGAACCCATCTTATGACACGGATAGCTCAGGTCACCAAAGGAATCTATGTTGGCTTCTCACACAGAAAGGAGGAAGCCATTGTCAGGGACATGTCCCAAGAGGAAGCTCGACCGCACCTCGAAAAACTGATCGAGAACTTGTGAGAACAGCTTCTAGCGCTTTGATACGTACGGGTTACCGGCTACATAGAACCTCCACATACGATCTGTCCCCTCTCTAATTCCAATACGACCAGACCTTGCGATCTTGAAGTCATCGTCGTCCTCGTCTTCAACGAATAATCGACCCGGCTTGGTTACATCCACCTCGTTGAGAGATTTGTCAATTCCAAGCGCTTTGGTGAGTTTGCCCGGCCCATTGGTTAGTTCTGATTCCGGGACACGGGAACGAAGCCGTTTCATGGTGCGTATGCCTTCTAGGGGGTGCAAGGCACGGATGAGAACAGCCCCCGCTGTTCCCGGCTGTTGGGTTGTGATATTCAAACAGTAATGATTCCCGTATGTGAAGTAGATGTAAGCATGTCCCGGTTCACCAAACATTGGCGCGTTCCTAGGCGTTTTTCCGCGGTAGGCGTGGCTTGCAGGATCGTCGCTTCCTCGATACGCCTCGACCTCTACGATTCGCCCTGCCATACGCGTCTTCCCTCGAATTCTAACTAGACGCTTACCGATCAGGTTTCTCGCTACACGCACAGTGTCTCTTGTATAGAAGTCTCGAGGAAGGAGTCGAATGCCTCTCATGATTCCATCCTGCAACAATATCACGAGACATACGAATACATTTTCCTAACCCAACCTCTGTAGCTATTGAAGAGTTGAGTCGCAATCAAAAAGGAAGACTTAATTCTGAACCATCGATAGCGCGTTAGCGGCTCGTTCGATCTGAGCCGTGTTTACATTATTGAGGTCAATATTGGGATATGTATGGATAAGAATCGAATGCAACAGATCACACGATCTCTTCTTGAAGAGATGGGGGAAGACCCTCGACGTGAAGGTCTGAGAGATACCCCCAGACGAGTTGCCGACATGTATGCTGAACTGACTGAAGGCTATTCGATGAATCCCAAACAGGTACTTTCGAAGGAATGGAATGAGGTTAGCGGTATGGTTGTGGCCAGGGACATCGGTTTCTTCAGTCTATGCGAACATCATTTGCTCCCATTTCATGGAAAAGTGCACATTGGATACATCCCATCCAAAGCGGTCGTCGGACTTTCGAAGCTGGTAAGACTTGTCGACTGCTTCAGCAAACGACTGCAGCTTCAGGAGCGAATGACTAAACAGATTGCGGATGCCTTGAATGAAACATTGCACCCGTATGGCGTTGTGGTTGTTGTTCAGGCGAGACATCTATGTATGGAGATGCGCGGCGTCAAGAGCGGCGCAGATATCCTCACTTCTGAGATTCGTGGACAGTTCAAGAAATTCGAGACTCGGAACGAGTTCTTTGAGATGCTGCGAAGGGAAGCGTGATCTAAGATGCCCACTTCGGATGTGCCTGACATAGTCCGTTTGTACAAGCGTGAATTCGCTGCCGCACATGTCATAGCAGGTCATCCCAAGTGCGGCCGAATGCACGGTCACAACTACCAGCTATTGGCAAAAGTCTACGGCTACAGCAGCGAGTGGCTAGATTTCGAGGATATCAAGCGCAAAGTCGACCAAATCATCGATGAGAAATATGATCATAAGGACATTGGAAACATGACCTGTGAGAGATTGGCAAGGCAGATACAAGAACAGCTCAGTAATCTCTTCCAGATCCCCATCAAGATTGAGCTGTGGGAGACTGGAAAATTCGGCGTGGAGACCGCTTGAAATTCGACTACAAACTCGGCAATCTTACCTACTGATATCTAGTACTTTTCGACTTCTCCGCGTACGTGCCCCGCCTTCAGAAGCGCAAAATGGTGTACGCCGGTTGGGACACGCAGTTTTCCGGTGTTGTTGATTCGCTCAATCTTCTGAAAGGCTTCCTGGTCGACGTCCTTATCGAAGGTTAGCTCTCCACTGTTCTCGAGGTGGAAGTTTCCGAGCTCCTTATGCAGACCTAGAATGTCAGACTTGGACAATAGCACAGATCCGGCGATGATGAGCTTTTTCGTGTCAAAAACGTCGTGTGTTTCCGCTGGAGATTCCTTCAGATATTGACGCAGGGCCTCGTTCACGAGTTCTCCTACGTTCTTGCCCTGCTCTCTGGACTTCGCTATCACGGAGTTGTAGATATCCCGGTCCAACCCGCGAATCAGGACAGCATTGTTCGCCATGATAGCCAACTCACAAAGTTACTGTGCTTAATTTGATATCCAGCTTACATTGATTACATAGCTTTCATATAAACCTTGTTAATTCTTTTAACATCCCTTAACTTGTAGTACATGCTTGCCTCGTTTGCACTCGCAAACCTGGTCAACCCGCGAAAAAATGGAGAATAAGAAATTTGGTCGAAGACCTCGAAAAACTACTGTTCGAAGAAATCCCCGAGATGGAGACCCCGAGAATCAAGAGATGCGAGTGGTGCCACCAAGCTCTCCCCAATGACCGGTATCACTTGAAGATCTGCCCCCAATGCAGAAAGGAATCCATCGCCACCTTCATGAAATCCCACTAGACGTGGAACACGGCGAGCAACTCTCACTACAGCAACCTATGCGGGGCCTCCACTCCTAACCTCCCCCGCAATTCAAGCTATTTTGAACGAACCCACTGTGCGACCTCCGTCCCAACGTTCTTAATGGTTGGAGCAACTGGATTTCTTCTTCGAGCGTTAACGGTTGACCCGGACGATAGTCCTACTTTCAGGCGGCATCGATTCTGCCACGACTCTCTACATGACGAAGCGCGAAACCTCGGATATCTATTCCCTGAATATGTTATACGCGCAGGCCAGCTACCATGAAGCCGAAGCCGCCAAGAACCTAGCAGCCGCAGCTCAAGTCAAGGAGCATTTTGCGGTATCGCTTCCCTTCTACAAGGATATTCAGGCCCGTTATCATCCTTCAGCGTCGAATACAATCACATCGGCATATGTCCCAGGACGGAATCTTGTTTTCTACAGCATCGCCGCAGCCTATGCCGAGACTTTGATGGCGAGGAAGATCGTCTTCGGTTCAAATGCTGACGACTCTAGGGTACTCCCAGATGCCTCGTCTCACTTCATTCAACTCATGAATGAGTTGCTTCGAGTGGGAACGAGAACGGGGGTCGAGGGAGCGTCTGCGCAAATCGTGAACCCGCTAATCAACTATGACAAGGCGCAGGTCCTTAGAATTGCGATCGAGCTCGGTGTCCCACTCGAATTGACGTGGAGTTGCTATGAGGATGTGCTCGTTCCATGTGGGAGGTGCCGAGGATGTCGCACAAGGCTCGTAGCCTTCCAAGAAATTGGTGCCCAAGATCCACTGCAATACGCATAGTTCCTCGTCACGGTTGATGTGCGGTGTTCTAATTCGTCAGTTAGTCGCGGGCAAACTCCGAATCAATAAAAGCCTTTGCCATAGCGCACGACGGCTGAGAACAACGTGTTACTCACTTTCCAGCTGAAACTGCCAAGAGGCTCTTGAGTACCATGTTGTATTTCCTTGACTTCTCAATACAATATTTTATACAATTCTGTCGAAAACTATTAATTCACATACAGAGACTACGTGAACTTCTCCACCTTTTGAGGAGCAAAAACCGAAATGGTAGATCACGTTGAAGCTTCGAGCACAAAGCCTTCTCCCGAATTAAGAATCACCCAGATTAGGAAACGCGACGGACGAATCGTCCCATTTGACAAAGAAAAGATCACATACGCTATCTACAGAGCAATCGTTGCGACGAGCGGCAGAGATCGGGCGCTAGCCGAATCGCTCTCAGCACGCGTCGTCGAGATACTCAACGACAAGTACGGAACGCAAGCCATCCCAGCGGTCGAAGACGTCCAAGACATCGTAGAGAGAGTGCTCGTTGAAAATGGCCAAGCGAAGGTCGCTAAGACTTACATAATTTACAGACAGAAACGAGCAGAGATGCGTCACGAGAAACAGCGGGTTCTGGAGAAGGAAGCGATCGATGAAGTCGACAAAGCATTTGATCTCAATGCTCTTAGAGTGCTCAAAGCGCGATATTTGAAGAAGGACGAAACAGGCAAGCTCATAGAGACACCAAAACAGCTCTTCACTCGAATCTCCGTTCACGCGGCCCTACCAGATTTGTTCTACGATGATGAGATCTTCGACATTGAGAAAAAACAGCAGATCCGCGAATCGGAGAGCTTCGATCCTGTCCAATTTCACGAAAGAGTCGGCATTGGAAAGTTCACGCTCAACAGGTATCACCTTGAAGCCCTCAAACGAATGTATGATCGGTTCAGCAGCGACGGAGCGATGAAAGTCTCTTGGTCACGCTTGCTGGATATGCTTAAGGCAGGTTACTTTAACAAATATGAGAAGTCGATTACTGCGTTCTATGAGCTAATGGTTTCTAGGAAGTTCATGCCCAATACTCCTGCGATCGCTAATTTCGGAAACGTTCTGGGCATGGGTTCGGCGTGCTTTGTTCTGGACGTAGACGACTCGATTGAAAGCATCATGGAGACGCTGAAGCAGACAGCAGTAGTCTTCAAGGCCGGTGGGGGAATGGGTTACAATTTCTCCAAGCTAAGACCGGAAGGAGATTACGTAAGCTCAACCTCAGGTGTGGCCTCCGGCCCAATCAGTTTCATGATGCTATTCGACACGATGACCGATGTTATCAAACAAGGGGGAATCCGCCGCGGAGCCAACATGGGCATCGTGAACAGCAATCACCCTGACGTGGAGAAATTCATCACAGCAAAGAAAGGCAATAAGGCGCTGAGAAACTTCAACATCTCGGTTCTCCTAATGCCTGATTTCTGGGATTGTTACAGGAACAACAAACCGTACCCGCTAGTTAACCCGAGAACCAAGAAAGTTGTTCGTGAGGTCAATCCGCGACTGCTATTCGACATGATAGTATACCAGGCTTGGGAGAGCGCGGAACCAGGAGTCATCTTCTTCGACCATGTGAACGAGCATAATCCCTTCTACAAACACCTCGGCCCAATAGTCACAACCAACCCATGCGTCTCCTCTGATAGCTTGATTTCAACCGCAAGGGGCCTGGAGAGAATCGATTCCATGACGGCAGAGGATGTTTCGACAGATTTACGCGCAGCTCAGGTAGATAGAATGAGTTCAGGGCAGGTCACTGTTCAAATGGGTGTGAGGCTCCAAAAGACCTCGCAAGTTATCCGCACTGGATGCAAACCGGCCTACCGTATCATAACCGGATCAGGGTACGAACTAACCGCGACCGCGGACCACAGGGTATTGACAGAGAACGGTTGGAGAGCAGTGTCCGAACTCAGTGTAGGCGTCCGAGTCTGCATCCAATCTGGAGAAGGCCGATTCAATCAAGACAGAGAACTACCGATCCGAGTAGTAAATAGCATCACGACGAAGAAGGGAAGAAAGTATGTGTGGCACCTTCCTCACGAATGGAGCCGCGAGCTCGGACTATGCCTCGGATGGCTAGTAGGTGATGGATGGCTCAATACGAAACATAATCAGTCTGGTTGGGTGTTCGCTGAAGAGGACAGAGAAGCTCGAACGCTCCTAGAGCCTATTCTCGAATCCTTTGTTGGAAGACCACTAACTGAAGTCCGCGTAGCCCGCAGCGTTATTCAACTACGCACCGCCAGTAAGTACGTTGTAAAGTTCCTAGCAGACCTAGGTGTGAAACCAGTTGGCACGGACAAGGCGGCCCCGCGCTCGCTCTTCACGGCTACAGAGGAGGCGGTTGTTGGTTTCCTCAAGGGATTGTTCAGCTCTGATGGAACGATCTACTCGCAACAGGAAAGCAGATACACCATCAGACTCAATTCAAGTTCCCTAACATTGCTTAAGGATGTACAGCTCCTACTTCTCAATCTCGGAATCTACTCAAACATCTATGATCGGTCCACAGAACCCAAACCGTTCCATTATACGACAGCCAAAGGTGACCTGAAAACATATTCGACAAGCGGCATCAACTATGAACTCTCAATAAACGGTCAAAACTTGGTCAAATTCATCAAGAAAATCGGATTCATCAAGTCCCGACACAGAGCCATCGCTCAAGAAATCCTAAGTGCCTACACAAGGGGACCGTACTCCGAAGATTTCGTAGCGCCGATCGAATCGATCGAGTATGTGGGGGAGAAAGAGGTTTGGGATATCACCGAATCTATTACACATTCATTCATAGCGAACGGGCTCGTAGTGCACAACTGCGGTGAAGTTCTCCTCTACCCGAACGAATCATGCAACCTAGGCAGCATCAACGTCTGGGCTTTTGCAAGACGAGATGAGAACGGAAAAGTCACCTACGATTGGGACAACTTGCGTGAAGCGATCTACCTTGCCTCAAGATTCCTAGACAACGTGATCGATGTGAACAACTTTCCACTCAAGAGCATCGAAGATATGACCCTGGCGACCCGAAAGATCGGCTTGGGCGTGATGGGTTTAGCCGATTTGCTCCTCGAGATGCGATCACCGTACAACAGTGATGAAGGCCGAAAATTCATGGAGGAACTCATGGAGTTCATCAACTACCACTCCAAACTGGCATCAATCGAGATGGCCAAAGAACGAGGGCCAGTGCCATACTTCGACAAGAGCTTCTACCCGGAGGGAAGACTGCCCTTCGCAGGATTCTACGATCGCAAGTCATGGCACTTTGACTGGGACAAAGTGGCTGAAATGATCAAGCGCCATGGCGTAAGAAATGGATATACCACAGTCATCGCGCCAACTGGCAGCATATCCATGATAGCTGGCTGCAGCAGCGGAATTGAACCAATCTATTCTCTCGTATACGAGAAACATGTCAAGGTAGGCAGCTTCTACTACATCGACCCGGTCTTCGAACGCGTCATGACCGAAGAAGGACTCTTCGGCGAAGACCTACTCAGAGACGTCAACGACCACGGCGGCTCCATTCAAAAAATAAGCTACATCCCAGAAGACCTGAAGAGAGTCTACATCACCGCCATGGATATCCGCCCAGAAGACCACATACGAGCTCTTGCGGCATTCCAAAGATGGACAGATTCATCGATCTCGAAGACCAACAACTTCCCAGCAAACGCAACGGTTGAGGACATGCGTGAGTCATACCTCTTAGCCTACAAATTGGGTTGCAAGGACGTGACCGTTTTCCGGGACACTTCAATCAAAGGCCAAGTCCTAGTTGCCCCACGCAAGAAACAGGAGCCCAACACGGAACACAACAGCACGACGAATGATCAAGCAGCTCGGGCCCCGCAACTATTGACGATGCCCCTTGTGGGCGGTTCAGGCGTTAGCGAACAGGTGAAACTTTGCCCGCAATGCACGACACAAGTCGTTTACCAAGAAGGATGCTACATCTGCCCTGAGTGCGGCTGGGGCGCCTGCGCCTGAGGAGAACGCGTCCGTATCGGTCCTCCTCGGGCCTCTAAGGAATGAAACGATGACTCCTAACGCATTAATGACTGCAAAAGCATAGAACGCGTATCTAATGGCATCGAGCAGTTGCAGTGTTTCCTGTTGGCTTCCCATAGAAGTTGCACTGACGACAATTGCTAATTTGTCGTAGGGCATAACTGCCGTCATCAGCGCTAGAGCTAGTGGGATACTCACAACGCTACTTGTGTTGAGTATCGTACTTCGCACTCCCGCACCTATCCCTCGTCTGTCGGCCGGCACTGAAGCCATCACTGAGCTCGCATTTGGTGATCTGAAGAGTCCGATACCGAATCCTGCAAGAGCCAATGCTGCAGCTATGGATATGACGGTCGTATCGGTTGAGAACGTGCTGAAGACCAAGAGCGCCCCGCTCGTTATGGCCAGACCTAGTGTGCTTAGACCACGTCCTCCGTATCTGTCTGAGAGTCGCCCACTAATTGGACCTATCACGATCAGCGTCAAGTCCATTGGAATCAGAGCGAGCCCCGTTTGAAGGTCAGTGTAGCCTTTCACCAGCTCGAAGTAAAGCGTAAGCTCAAAGG